>Ga0233429_1001858_pt1 | contig 23542 bp, 28 predicted proteins | sample SI_118_April2016_3_FD_179879 | JGI IMG/M metagenome (GOLD analysis project Ga0233429, IMG submission 179879) | Seawater microbial communities from Saanich Inlet, British Columbia, Canada - SI_118_April2016_135_MG | ecosystem: Environmental > Aquatic > Marine > Inlet | place: Canada: British... | reverse complement strand
AAATTTTTACGAGATAAAACCTCTCCATATTGACCTGCCTTTAATTGTCTTAACTTTTTTAGATATGGTCGTTCAAAATAAACCACTTTATCTGGTTTACCACCTTGTCTATAACAATCGGCAAACAGTGCACTGTTTAAATCAGAATCATTCTTGATTCCACTATATCTTTCACTATGACCGGCAAATAATATCTCACCATCCTGTATAAGTGTGATAGCGGCATCATGATTTAGTGCATTTATTCCTAATATCTTCACTTTTATTTTTTACCTATAATAATTCCAGAATTATATAACCCAACATCAAATTTCTCTCTTATAGATACTGGAACATAATTATGATTTAAACCTGGTGAAACAATTTCTATTTTAGAAAATCCTTGCTGTTTTAAATATTCAATAATTTCATCTTGTAAAGAAATTCCACACGAACTCCACTTCTCAACTTTTGTATTGTTTGATTGTATCATAATCAACTCAATGTTTTCAAGTACTTTATTAAAAATATTCATTAAATTATCATCAAACAAAGATAAAATCTCACACGCTAAAATTGCATTTATATTATCATTCTCTAAATTAGAATTTATTATTAAATCATGTTTTTCACTATTCCAAATAGTATCTTTAAAAGTAGATTCATCTACTTGATACTTAGGATTTATACAATATTGTTCAAAAGTTGTAGTATTAAATTCAATATTATTTAAATTATAACCATCTTTTTCAAAAAAATTTTTCGTTATCGACGCTCTTTTTATAGATAATTCATCACCATCAATTCCAAGTACCTTTTTGAACTTATCTCCTATAATATAACTATATAAACCATTATCACATCCTAAATCTAAAAGATTTAAATCTTGATAATCTAAATATTCTTTTAATTGTAATATAGACCCTAAACGTAAATAAGATATCGAGTTTTTATTCCAAGCATCAATACCTGTTTGCCAAGATGCTCCTATTTTTTTCCATTCTTGTTTTAATTCATGAAAACTTTTACCGTGGCCACTACTTGACTTATCAAAAAAATAATCAAAATCAATCATTTGTAAATAAACGGATCACGTTTTTTAATTTCTCTTAATCTTTTTTTATACTGAATATGTAATTTTATTTTCATATATAAATCTTTAATCCATTTTATCATATTAACTCCTTTATAAAATCAAAATTTGATATATTAGGTTGTATCGTTAATCTACACCAATTTTTTCTATCATCATATGGAATACTACAATACTTAACCAAAACCTTATGAGCTTCAAAAGTTTTAATTGTATCTACATTATCAATCTCATTATTAAAATGTATCCAATTGCAATCAGAATCTATAAGATCATAATCATCACTTAATAAAGATATTATTTTTTTCTTTTCTATTTTTACATTTTCTATATAGTCATTTACAACCGAATAATTATCAAGTAAAAATTCACAATACCTCATTGATACACCAGATATTTCATACATCTGTCTAAATTTAGAAATTAATTCTATATTGTCTTTATGTGAAAACACCATACCAACACGACATCCTGCTGCCCCAAAACCTTTAGAAAAGGTTCTTGTAATAAGTAGATTAGAATAATTATTTATCTCATTTATTATGCTATCCCTTTCACTAAACTCAATATATGCCTCATCAATCAATACTGGAACATCTTGTTCCAATAATATTCGTATCTCATCAAAGGATTTATACTCACCCATTGGACTATTTGGATTTGCCAGTATAACTAAATCAGTATCGTGTGTGATATTGGATAATATTTTTTCTGTTGAGATTGTATAATCTTCTTCGTGTGGTATTCCAAAATATTCACATTGATATAATTCGGAATAAACCTTATACATAGGAAATGATGGATGTGAAGTTACTACTCTACCACCATTGGTAAAAGATTCAAATACAGATTTAATACCAACATCAGAGCCGGCACATAAAAATAACTGATTATAGTCTACACCATAAAACTCACATATCTTTTCTTTAAATTTTCCTGTGTTTGGATAAAATAAAAAATCTTCTTGTTTTAAACTACTCAAAAATTCTTGATATAAATTATCAGGAAGATGTTGAGTTCTTTCACTTTGATTTAAAACATAATCATATTGAGATTTATCATCTAAATCCAATCTTCTTTCTATATCTAATAACCATTTTTTCATTATTATTTTAATTCTACCTCATCCTCAGTAGTAGATGGAAGTCCACCATCAAAAGTTAAACCATAATCTTCTTCAACTCGTACTCTATCATTAAAATGTGGTGTTGATGCTTCTATTATTACACAATCGGTTATTGCCAATGTTTGATGAACTGACCCCGGAGGAAAGTGATAAACTGCCCCAGGTCCTACAGTCTTTTCAACTAAATTTCCACCACCATCATCATATTTTAACATCAATTCTCCCGAAACCATATATCCACATTCGTTCTTTTTATGATGATATTGTAAACCACCGTGTTTACCTGCCTTCAATTCCATCCGCTTGAATGAATACTTTTTAGGAACAAGAACTAATAATTCTTCTTTTCCCCAAACTCTTTCTCCTACACTTTTAGGTTTTGGAAACCTAACACTAACATATTCTTTTTTCATATCAACTCCTCTAATTTAATATAACTATCTTTTTTAAGTTCCCTACTTAATGTTTTCCCAATAATATCAACTACTTTGTAAGGTTCTAATCCACCACCTCCAGCACATCTATAATCAAAATGTTCTTGTTGCAATATTGTATTTTCTTTCAAATCTTTTTTTGCAACTATAGATTTTCTCATTTTATAAAGTGGTTTCTTTTCACAAGAAAGTAATTTTTTTTCATTAATACCCATTAATCCTGGTATTCTTGATAGATTTCTAATCATTTTTCTTAGACCTCTTGGTTCAAGAGAAAAAACATTATCCGTTCCCTTCCACGACCTATTCAATGTAAAATGTTTTTCAAATACTCTGGCACCCAATTGGAATGCCAATGATGCTGCGTGGGCCCCATTTTCGTGGTCTGATAAACCTATTATCTGATTAGGGAATTTGGATATCAACTTCGGAATCATTAATAAGTTCATATCTTTATATAAAACAGGATAAGATGCTGTACAGTGTAATATTACAAGTTTATCATTTATTGGTAATATTGTATCTACTGCTCTGTCTATATCCGAAAAACCACCGCCACCTGTACTCAATATTATTGGTTTGTTTAGTTGTGCAACATATTCCAATAATGGTGTATGCGTCATATCAGCCGAAGCTATTTTATATGCCGGTAAGTCAAACTCTGAAAGGAAATCGACACTTTCGAAATCAAATGGTGTAGCTAAAAAATTGATATCTATTTCTCTACAAAAATCATGTAAGACTTTATATTCATCTTTACCAAACTCAAGAAACTCACGATGCTCTCCGTATGTTTCACCATAACTATTTCTATTGTCATATGGAGAGTTATATAATTTTTCAGTGAATAGAGTTTTATTATTTCTTTTTTGAAATTTTACAGCGTCAGCACCACAATGTTTTGCAGATTCAATCATATCAATTGCAGTTTTAACTGAACCACCATGATTACATCCTATTTCTGCAATAACAAATGCTTTATCTTTATCTTTCTTTAATTCATTAAACATAAATTATATTTCCTTTATTTTTAGGTGCTGAAAACCTAACACTAACATATTCTTTTTTCATTTTATTTCTCATTTTTTAAAACCGTTTCAAAGTGTCCCCGTCCAATTACTCCAATATCAAATGGTGCGGACAAACTGATAGGCCTATCTATTAACCTATTGTTAATAAAAAATATCGCGTTCATTTTATGTAAGTGTCGAGTTAATATTTTATTATCTATATAAACATAAGTATAAAGTCTACCAAACTTATCCATAATAGTTGGATGTCCCATTGTAAAAGTATCATCAGTAAATAAATTGTCAAATCTTCTGTTTAGATGGTCGATATGAGCATTAACAGATGTACCATTCTGTGTATACACTAAGAGTGGACTAATACAGTCATTATTCTTCCGTGTAAAAATTCGTTCAATGAGTTCAAGATACTGATAAGTTATAACAATATCGGGTCTGGTATTTATAACTGCATAAAAATCTATTTTATTCTCCTTTTCATAAGAATTTCTCAACTCAGTAACCCTTTGTAAAAGATATGTATATCTTTCAGAATTCCCATCAAATTTTTTAATGTTGGGATCAATTAATTCATATCGAGTTAAAAAATCAAAATCCTTTTCAATATACTCATTATTATCCCAAGACGACAGAAAAAAACTATATTCATACTCCGAAGAAAAGTTATTCCAATCTTTAAATGGAGGGTATGCCAAAGTTTCTGCTTGATTTCCTATATCAAACGATATAGAACCTCGATTCCAATATCTTAATTGTCCCGATATACATACTGCAATTTTTTTCATATTAAAACTCCATTAACAACTTTTCCCAGACGGATAACCCCAACACCGGGCTGCGGTAAACATCCTATAGTATAAATTCTCCTATTCATCAACTGCTCTCCATGTATTAAATGAGGCCATTTTCCTTTATTAACTCCCGTTATAAAACTATCAACATACATTTCGGAATATTCATCCATGGCGTCTGGATGTGCAAATGCGAAAATATCACTCATAAGTCTAAACAATGTTTCTGATGACTCTCTTAGATATAAAGTAAGATATGATGGAGTAAAAAATAATTTTGGGTGTACTGTAAATATACCTTCATCAGTAAAAAGATCCCGAATCATATCTAACATCATCTTATCAACCCGAATATCAGTTCGTGTTTGAATAACACCATCAAATTTCATATTATTTTCCTGTTCATATTTTTTTCTTAACTTTTGAACTTTATACATCCCATAAGTTGCCCGTGGTACAGATATTGGATGTCCCCATCCAGTACCACACCCAGTCCATTCCATAGGATTTTCAACAACATCTTCGATGTCTAAATACTCATAACTTGTTAAAAAATTATATTCTGATAAATCAACAAAATCAAATCCACCTTTACCACAAGATGTGCAGTTAAATACAGACCTATCCTTTTTATCGGCCCAAGTTGATATAAAAAAATAAAATTCTACGTCATCATATAAATTATTCCAATATTCAAGCATCTGATATGTTATATCCCAAAACCTCATCAAACCATAGAATGTTACTGCTATCTTTTTCATAATACACGTATTAAACCTATCTTATCAGTTTTACAAATATTTATTTGATTGTCTTTCATATATTTACCAATTAACCTTTCTGGATGTAAATGTTTAGTTTTATTTATATAATATTCAAGTCTATAATAAAAATTATAATAAAGTTCATAAACTTTTGGACTCATAATAGCAAATTTGTCTGACATCCAATACTCTGGAAGCGTATCTATCCAGTCGGGCTCTACATAAATAATATCATCTTCAACATCAAAAGAATTTAAATTTATTTTTTTAGGAACTTCTAACTCAAATCTTGTTCTAATCACAACATCATATTTCTTTTGATATTGTTCAACTCTATCTTGAAATAATCTTCCACATTGATAAATTTTAAAAAACATTGAAAATACTGCTACTGGTTTATTTCCTATACCACTATGTATATGAGCGTGTTCATATAACCATTCAGACTCAATATCCACTAAAATAGATACTGGTGAATATATCTTAGTTAAATTATCTTGACTCATATGAATTTTATGGGCTTTGGGATTTAAAGCTGTAAATCTATTTTGTTTACCTCTAAAAAATGATTCACCTTTATGGGTAGTTAATTCTCGCCAGGTGCTTATAAAAATATCTATATTATAATTATCACTATTAAAAAGTATAATATTTTCATTCAAATTATCCCAATAATTTTCATAATCTCTAACGTGTCCCGATATACAAATAGCCAAATTTTTCATATTTACTTAAAATATTCATTTCCGAGTACATTTGTAGTAGGATGGGCGTGCTCGAAAAAGAAATCAACTCCTTTAGTTTCTATTAAATTTATAAGTTGAGATTCAGTTGGACTTCCTGATTTCTCAAAGGTCGTCTTAGAATCCCTAATAAACCAATTATGAATATATAACGGATTATTATATATTCTATTTTTCATTAATTGGTCGGCATTCTGATAGTGCATTCCAAGATTTTGACTTGTTTTTTGGACAAAAATATCATTATACATTTCAGTATATAAATCCATTGAAAGTCTATGGGCAAACGAAAAATTATCGTTCCACATTAATAATCTATCTCTATAAACTACTATTGGAGATCCCCCAGAAAATAATTTAGGATGTATTAATATATGTACATCATAAAATAAAGAACGAATCGAATCCAATGTTACTTTAGATACCAGTTGATCATTACGAGTTTGAATAACACCATCAAATTCCATATTATTTTCTTGTTCATATTTTCTACGCAACCTCTGACATCTATACATCGAATATGTATAAAATGGTAAACTATAATTTGGTTTACCTGTTTTATTATCGGTAGGATTATTATCCATTTCTAACAATATTTCCGTGTCCATCCTTCTGTAATCAACTTCCTCATATTTTTCTAAAAAACTATATTGTGAATAATCATTTTTTTCTATTTTCTTCTCAATGTTATTTTCACCTATATGAGCGTGGTATCCAAGCCAATTACAACCTTCGTCCCAAGTAGATAAGAAAAAATAAAATTCAATATCTTCATATAAACTATTCCAATGTTCAAATAATTTTGTACTAATATCCCAATGTCTAACTAAACCAGATATACATACTGCTATTTTAATATTCTTGTGTATCTTTTTCACTCCACCCCTTTCTAAAATATTTTGTTGTTAATTCACGGGAATTATATGTATCATATAAATAATCTAATCCTTTATTGGATAAAACATATTCTATTTGATGTGGAGTTAATTTCGCATCACTTCCTGACCTAATAACAAAAATGTTCCCATGAATTGGATAACTATAAAGTTTCTTCATCATAAGTTGTTCCCCACTTATTAAATGAAATAATTTTTCTTTATTAACTCCTGTTATAAAACTATCAATATACATTTCAGAATATTCATCCATTGCCTTTGGGTGTGCAAATGTAAAGGTGTCATACCTCATCATAAATTTATTTCTGTAAACAGTCAATGGAGTAATATTAAAAAATAATTTTGGATGTACCGGCGGTGCACCATCAAGTATAAAAAGTTCACGAACTTTGTTTAGCAAATCCTTCGATATCCACATATCACTTCGAGTTTGAATAACACCATCAAATTTCATATTATTTTCCTGTTCATATTTTTTTCTTAACTTTTGAACTTTATATAATGAGTAACTAAATAGTGGTGTACCTGGACCGTGCCCCCATCCTGAATTACAATGATGTCTATCCCAACTTCCAGATGCAACATCTGTTGGATTTAAATATTCATACTCTGTTAAAAAATTATAACATGAATAGTCAATTTTATCTATTGAAGTTTCTCTTCCACACCCCCCACATACTAATGTTTCTATTGAACTGTCCCAAGTGGATAAGAAAAAATAAAATTCAATATCTTCATATAAACTATTCCAATGTTCAAGTAATTTTGAAGTTGTATCCCAAAATCGCATTAATCCAGTTAAGGTAACTGCTATTTTAAATTTTTTCATCAATGTGCGGCCCCATCTTTAAAATAATCAAATCTTCGTCTATAAATATTTATTATATTTACCATTTCCTCGAAAGGTAAGTGTATGTTATCAATAAATGGAATTCTATCATATTCTTGCCGATACAGATGATATCGAATTTCAGTTGAAGAATCCCACATCTTCCAACCAATTTTCATTTTACCTATAATATCACCAAAAAGAGTATGACCACCGTGTATAAATGAAGGCGGACGCGGATTGAATTTTTGGGACTCATTTAATAAATTTTTAACATTATCACAAAACAAATCTATAATACATGATGTTGAATAATAAACAACATCATGTCCAGTAATATAACATTTACACCCACATTTACATTTATGTACCTTACCTCGTATCATTAATAAATTTTCATTTTTATTTATAAAATTAATAATATTCGGAATTGTAGTTTTATAATCCAATAAAATATCTGGTCTTGTCATTAAAACACATTCATATTTAAAATTATTTTTATTCTCATATTTACATTTTAACTTATTAGAATTTACAATATGAAACATTACTTTTTCTTCCCATCGAGTGAATTCAGGACTAACTTTTTTAATTGATGCTCCCGTAAAATTATTCAACCAATCTTGTGTATATTCAAAATCATCCCACGTTGATATAAAAAAATCAATTTCTGTATTTTCGATATTATTTTCTAATTTTTTATAATAATCAAAAAATTCAATGCCCCTAACCTGACCAAAAAATACTATAGCTATTTTAAATTTTTTCATCAATATATTCCAATAAACATTCTGCCCAATATTTATGTGCCTTTTTATTTGGATGTTCATCATCAAAACTGTTTCTCATATCTAAATTATTATCACACATTTTCTTTAAATGCACATACTTAGGATGAGTATACCAATTTTCTTTTACAACTAAATTATTATTTTCTGAATTATCAGGGATGTGTTCAGAAAATGAACCCAGGGCATCAAAAAATATATTATCTATTTCATTAAACTTTAAAAAATATTGTATTCCAATAATAATATTTGTAGAAATATTTAATTGAGCCGTATCATTGTAAAAATTAATAAAATAATTTTTTCGTTGTTTTGAAGTCCAGTCCACAATCATCATATTTGCATTTCCAAATTTGTCGTATTGTGACTCAAATTCGTCATCGTTATGTTGAAAATAACTTGCATTATTAAACCATAAATTTTGTTTATTACTCCACATTTCTACTCTACGATAGTGTGTTAATCCGAAAATAAATAAAGTATCTTTAAATTTATCTTTATTCTTACTACACCAATTAAAAGTTTTTCTCATCATACTTGGCACAGATGCCCCACCGAAAGATAAATTAATAAATTCTGCATCAAAATGTTTTGCAATATGATAACCATAAGGCTCACCGGTGACTGGTTTTATAGTAAAACTACAACCACTTGTAACTACATATTTATATTTATTCTTCATTTGGTACAAATTTTTTCGTAAAATAATTCTGACGGATTTCTTCTTCATTTTGAGAATTATGTAAGTATTCTAATCCCTTATTTTCAACTACATATTTTAACTGATTAGGTGTTGGCCAACCTTCTTTTAAATATGGTTCTATTCTAATTACATATACTACACCAAAAAGTGGATAATTATAAATTTTATTATCCATTAAAGCATCTGCATTTGTATGGTGTAAACTCATATTTTTTACTTGATAATGTGGATTATTCTTAGTAGGTTTAATAATTTCAATTCTATTATACATTTCTGCATACTTATCCATTGCTAATCTATGTGAAAATCCAAAGACATCTTGTTGCATAAAAAATCTATTGTTGCAAATAGTTAACGGTTGTAGGGAAAAAAAGATTTCTGGTACTACGGGTGGAGTAAAATCATTATAAAATAAATTTCGTACTGAATCAAGTGTCGAAGTTGGTATCCAAACATCATTACGAGTCTGAATAACACCGTCAAATTCCATATTATTTTCTTGTTCGTATTTTTTTCTTAATTCTTGAGTTCTAACAATTGCATACGTATAATACGGAACACAATTATCAAGTTCTGGGTTTTGTTCCATATACAGTAGTATTTCTTCTCTTAATTCATTTTTATATAAATACTCATAATCAGTTAGGAAACTATACTTAGAATAATCATTCTTTTCAATAATTCCGCCTTTAACCTTTTCTGGATCAAAGTAAACTCCGTCATCGTTCCACGCTGACACGAAAAAGTAAAACTCAATATCATCATATAAATTATTCCAATATTCGTGTATTTTTGCGGTAATATCCCAGTACCTAATTAAACCTGACAAACATACCGCTATTTTTAGTTTTTTCATAATTTACTCCAATATCTATTCATAATACAAATTATATAAAGTCTGGTTTCTGGGAGTTATATAGTCCATAGCTCTTATATAGATATCTTGATCTGCCATTAGAAACATTTCTTTAACCTTTTCAATTTTTTGTTTAAAATCTGGATGTTCTTTAAACCTAATATGTCTTGGTGTAACATGATAATCAGTAAGTGAGTTTTTATATTTATCATTTTTCCAAGAAATTACATCCCAATCAGTTAATATTGGATCTGGATTTTTTTCATTTAAAAAGTCCACCCTTTCAACTGCACTAAGTTTAAGTAAAAATTTTGCAATCAAAAAAATATCAGACTTTTCTTGCTTATTTACATATTTTTCAAGAATACTAATAAAAGCCCTTTCTATCCAACTCTTCTTTTCGCTATACATAAGTTTTTCAGCAAAAATAACATTAATCCTTGAATCTTCCATAACCTTTTTATCATTAGATTTATAAACTTCTTTCAAATGATTATTTAATTCTTCTGGAGATGAAAATAATTCTTCATTAACCATTTTATAATAATCACTAATTAATGTTCTCCACTCTTTATTATTTTTATCAATATTCTGTAAATCAACAAAATGAGTTAAAAAATCTGCCATAGGAATACCAATCTCTTGTACAAACTTAAAAAACCAACGATACTGTCCCCAATAAAATATAACATAAAACATCATAGATACTCCACGCATAATAAGAAAATCCTCAAATGAAAAATCTTCACTTTCCACTACAACTTCCTCTGCCTCTGATGTAAACTCATTTCCATTTTGTCCGTAATTAGTCATCAACTGTCTAAACTTAGTCTTTAATCCACATTTTTCTCTATACTCCAATCGATTCATCTCTATCCCATCAACCATAAAAAGATTATGTATAGCAACCGAATCGAATCCTCTCTCAACACTTCTGTTAAGTAATTCAGTAAAAGATTTTCGTGTTTCATTAGGTAATCCAAAAATTAATTCAGTTGTTGCTGGAATTTTTAATTTTGCAGCAAGTGTAATAGCCTGATCCAATAAATCTGCAGAAAGATTACTTCTTTTAATTTCTTTCAAAGCATCTGGATTTTCAGTTTGTAACGAAAGAACTAAACCATGTACAGTAATATCTCCAAGTATTTCAGTAATAGACCTCGTTGTTTCACCAAATTTCTTATCGTTATATAAAAAAATACTTCGTGGAAAAGATTTTTTATTATGTAACTTTCTCATATGTTCTGCTATATGAACATCCCTCTTTAAAATACCGAAATTTTCATCGGAAATCCAAAGTGGAAAGTGCGGTCTATCAGCAAATTTTGATGATATAAAATTAATCTCCTCAATAACTTGTTCCATACTAAAAGCTCTAAGTTTTCCCTGATTTTTACCCGATGTACAAAAAGTGCACGTATAGGGACATAAACGAGAAGTTTGTAAAAGCGGTTGATAATAAGTTTCAAGAAAAGGATCTAAAATTCCATCAAGGTAAGGCGAACCTATTTGAGATAAATCCATACTAAGTCCTACTGGTCTACCCAAAACTAATTCTCCATCCACCATCAACGCAACACCATCAATAGGTTCACTTAAATCTTGAATTTTATCTTTCGATAAATAATCAACTAAATTTGAAAATCCCAACTCTCCTTCGTCTGGAATAAAAGCATCAACCTCGGGGAATCGACTAAAAAGTCGTTTAATTTCAGATGGGGAACTATCTACAGAAGCACCACCCCAAATAATTGTTACATCATCCTTTAAAACTCTACGAATTTGTTTAGTTATAGAATGATTTAAGTATGTATTCCAAAAATAAAAAGATAATCCAACTACATCTGGTTTTTCTTTAATTGTCCGCTCAAGAAATTTAGATGGGTCTTTAAAGAGAACAACTTCCACCTCCTGACCATACTTTCTTTTAAGATAAGATGCAATATATCCAATATTCAACGGAACATAAAGATTAAATTTTGACCTCTCATTAATATAATTAAGATCACCCAAAAAAATTTTAAATTTCTTCTTCAACATTTTGAAACTCCTACATAATCCAATATAGGAACTAATTCTTTATATGAACAATTCTTACAATGTGAGGTAGGATTGTTTGTATTACAACCTTTTTTAACATTTTGATAATCTTCTGTTAATCTTATCTCATCAATAGAGTTTTTAAATAAATTACCAAATGGTTTGGCTTCTGTATTCAAACAACACATTTTTACATGCCCCTCGACTGTGGTGTATAATCCATTTTTTACCCAAAAACAATCTTCAAAATCCCATTTGGATTTACCCATAATGTTATCACTCCAATTATTTTTTAAATAATCTAATTGTTCTTGTGAATAACCTGATGTTGCTACATCTGAAGTGATACTTACATCCTCATCCCAAATCTGTGCGATGTTTAATCTCAACACTCCTAACTTATTTTCTTTTCTTAAATTATCTACCTTTTCAATATCATCTACATTGTATGCATTAACAACATAATTTACAACTACCTCACAATCATATCGATTAATTGTTTTAAAATCTTCTAAAAACTTTAATAATTTACTCCATTTTGCTGGTGCTCTATCTCGTTCATAGTGTTCTTTATATCCATCAATTGAAAAATATAATATATCGATGTACTTCATACACTCTTGAAACTTCCTTCTAAATTCTAATCCTTCTTTTATATTATATTGACAATTTGTTGCAACGATTAACTTTGTTTTTGGAAATACTTCTTTAAATATTTTACAAATTTCATCGAATTGTGGATGTAACATTGGTTCACCCATACCCATAAGTTTTGCTTCTTCAATTGGATGATGTTTTATTCCATCAAGTAATTTACCCCAATTTTCTAAACTCATATGTTTTAGTGGGCCAATTACATCAGTTCGGTTACAAAAACTACAATCTAAATTACAATAGTTTGTTGTTTCTAAATATGCATATATTATTGGACTGTTCATTTCTCTCAAACCTTATATACTATCAAAATCAATCCAATTATCCACAAAGATTGTGCATTCCTCCACGGTATCAAAATAGTTACACCAGTTTCTCTGTCGGGATCCGTATCTTGATATTGTAACAGATTTTCCGGATAACCAATAACCAATTGATTGAGCATATCACTAGCATGCTTAACTTTGGATTGAATTCGTACCTTGTCAGTTCCAACGGTCATTGGCCAATGCACTTTATTATTTACCATGTATTTCCTTTCCTAAACCATTCAAAATTTTGTCTATTAGATACTATTTTATTAATTATTTCATAAAAAGGTAAGGTTATATTATCTTTTAAAATTTCTACATCATATTGTGCTCTAATTAAAAAATTTCTAAATCCGCCTATTAATGAGTGGTCGTCATGTAGCCCGGACTCTCTCATCATTTTGCTTCCTTCCATATGTCCCAATCCACTTCTTCCAATAACTGTTCCGAAAAAGTGATGACCGTCATAATAATATTTCGCACCACACCAATCATCAAATTCATCCATATCTATTTTTACAAATTTACAATATTCATCCATTATTTCTGATTTGCCACACATACTCATATCATTTTTCATAAAATAACGCGGATTACCATGTTTAAATAAATATTCACAAGATTTTGTTTCATCAATTTTTTCCTGATTGTAAATTGGATGGGTTTTATCTTTACACGGAAGTACATTAGAACAAGTAATAATATCATCCGAATGAATAATTTTTTGTGCAATCCTTTCAATACTATTTATCTCAAGTAAAACATCTGGTCTTGAATGTATAACTAAATCATATTTAAAATTATTTTTATTCTCATATTTACATTTTATTTTATTAACATTAATCTGGTGAAATGCTTGTTTTAAAAATGCATAACCTGATTTCGGTGGGTGTCTATTTTCATCTACTAAAATAGAAATCCCTTTGAAATTATCAAATATTTTTTTATCATATTCAAAATCATCCTCAAAATTTTCATTTTGATTGGATATATGACCATAATCCCATGTAGAAATAAAAAAATCAAAATTTACTCTACTATGGTCTTTCCATAATTTATAAAAATCAAAAATTTCAATATTATTCATACGACCACCAAAACAAACGGCCACGTTAATTTTATCATTCTTCACTGCAATACCTCCCCATCAAACTTTTAAATTTATCCCAATTATTATTTATCCATTTCGAATCAAAGAATTTTTCTCCTAATTCTTTATATCCCCTTCTTATATAAGGAAAATTTGAAAGTATTAGGTGTCTTGGCATTTTATACCCGTCATTCCACCAGCTATTGTTTGATGAATTTAGATAAAATTCATCCCACAATCCAGCATATCTCATATACCAAGAATTAATAGAATGGGCCGGTTTGACCATATTAAAATTTGTATTCATAAATACATATCTATAAAGTCCTGACCAAATATCCATAGTTGATGATTTGCCGGCATAAAATATATCACCTCCCGAATAATCAAACCCAACTGGAGCTCCAGCGTGTGATGCTATATTCATTGGATGGTCGCAATATATTATTAAATTATCAATACATTTTGGTTTATTATTATTTTCTCTAATAAACTTATCCACCAACAATATAAATACATCATCCTTAATTACTATATCGGGTCGATGAAAAATCACTAAATCATAAACAAAATTATTTTCAAGTTCATATTTTTGTTTTAATAAATTAACACGCCACTCTTGATAATATTTTCTTTTAACGTTTGGTGAATTAATAGCGCGGGATTCAAATGCAGATATACTCATAGTAGGTAAAATCTGATAATCTTTCAACCGACCATCAAAATCATTTATAAAATGTTCAGGTTTGACAGGTACTTTTTTAAGTATTGCTCTTTTAGATTTATTAGAAGAAAACCTACTATCTTCATCTATGTGAAATGTTATTATTTCACAACCATCTGTTTTTGGATTGTATTCATATTCTGAATAAACAGTGGTATCCCAAGTTGATATAAAATAATCTATTTCTATATCATCAAATACTGATTCCCAATGTCGTATCATATTCCTTGCCAAATCCCAATGTTGCCATAAACCACTTAAACATATTGCCATTTTATATTTTTTAGCTTGCATAATTAAACCCAAAACCAATTTTTCTAATATAATTAAAAAAAGTAATTTCTTCATTTACAAGGCCAAAGATAGATTTCCATTTTTTAAAATTGTTTAAATAATGATTTCCTTTATAATATTTTGAAATATGATTAAACACCATAGAATCACAATACCAAAAAGAAGTAGAGCAAACAGTAATAAACCATTTTTCTCCAGAGTGAGTCCAATCTTTTCCCGTATCAGTTATATGTTCATACATTTCAAGTCGTTTGGAATTAAAAGTCACAATTTCTCTGTCATGTGGTAAAATAAACTGTTTAGATGGAAAATTAATTTTATGAAAATCATTAGAATCTATAAAAAAACACAAATCATATAATAAAACATCATTGGGAATAGGAAACCGTTCTGTTAAATGAATAATTTCAAGTTTTTCCTTTTCAAAGTTTGCGTATTCAAGACATTTATACGAAAAAAGTTTATCATTGTCGCAATCATTGATAACTAATTTCTGTATTAAATTATTACACTTTAACCACTCAACATTTTGTTCTTTATCCGATATAACAATAATATCACAATCTTCTAAATCAAATGGTATATATTTTATAAATGATTGAAACTCTAATTGAAAATCATCTGACCATTTTCCACATATTGTAACTAAATATTTCATAATCAAGATATTAAATAATTGGAAATATACTTGTTCTCAAAGAAAAAGTGTAATATTTCATTTGATATTTCTTTACAGGCCATTATTGATGGATGACCTGTTTTTGGATTTATTTCCACATCACTACAATCAATTATTTTATTGTGATCTATAAAATCTCTCACCTTACGATAATGTTCCAATCTACTTACCGGTAGGAAATCTACAAAACAATAATCTATTTTATTTCTATATAAAAAATTATCTAATAACATTATTTGTCTCCAATAAGCCATTAATTGGTTTCTATTAAACTCTTTATCGTACTTAATTAAAGATTTAAGATATTTTCCATAATTCACATAAATTTCCTGAATTGGTTTAAAAAACGAATCTTTTATCGCCTCCCGTTTCATGCTGATTTGATTATATTGGTATTTATGATATGGTAATTCAATTTCATTTTTTAAATTAGTTACATATCTCTCTGAAAAAAATTTAATAATCCACTCTAATCTATTGGACTTATTAATAATACCTTCTGGCTCTGCATTTAAAAAAATATTATCATATTGAATAGAACACCTACCTGGCCATGTAAGTCCAATAACACATAATATATTTTTATTGGTGTTTTCTAAAATCCGAGATACAGTTACATTAAGTATAGTTTTCATCGAATTTGCATTTCTTGCATCATTAATCATCGGAATGTCAAGTTTATTTTGTAAAAGTGTAGGCCATGTAAATTTATCTTTTAAATGATGTCCGACAGTAAAACTACATCCATTTACATATAATATATCATATTCCTTTTTCATTTAGTCCAATTCCTCTAATGTAATAATACTATCTTTTTTTAATTGTTCAAACATAATCCAAATTTTTCTGCTATTTTTTCTGCTAAATAAAAATCTAATTCTGAATTAATATCAATTGACCTCTCAATAGGGATTTCTACTTTAATTGACTTTTCACCTATTTGATTTCCCGTTTCAAGAAAACTTGAAACTCTCGAAGTTATAATATTACTACGATAATATGCCATAGATAATTCCTGTCTATTTACAATTTCAATACCCAATTCCCTAAAATAAGGATTCAAATATTTACCATTTTGTTTTAATGCTTTTATTGGTGGTTGTTGTGCTTTAGACACAACCATTGATGAAGTTGCACTGTCATCATTTTGCAAACATTCAATTGACCTATTAATATCTTCTGGTAACTGTAACGGTGATGTTGACTGTAACCTCGAAACAAATTTTGGTCTATATCCTTCGTTTTTATATAACCATTCCAATCCATGTAATAAATATTCTTTTTCTAAGGAATTGTCTTGACTTAATTGCTTAGACCGTAAAAATGGCGCTTCGACACCGTAATCTAATACGATATCTCTGTACTCTTCCGAATCTGTAGATACAATAATTCTATCAAGTTTAATTGATTTTAATGCACTCTGAATAATCCAATATACGAGTGGTTTACCACAAAAGAGTTTGATATTTTTATTAATTACACCACTTGAACCGGATCTAATTCCTATTATTGCTAAATTACTCATAATTTCACTATTTCTTTATTTACACCGTCAAATAAATTAATCATTGATTCCCCCCATCCAATGGTTTCTTTTCTATCCGTTTGAATATTATATTCATCTGATAAATAAAAATTTATATTTCTTTCTTTTTGGTTTATTTCAATCCAAAGTTGAGTATCATCTTTAAATATTTTTTCTGTTGATAGTCCAACCCACCTATTTGCATATTCATTATCTTCTCCAACACACCTACCAGTTGGTACTGGAACTATAAATGGAATATCACTATTAGATAATGCACTCATCAATAATCTGTGGCTTCCGTTTGCTATTATATTCCAAGGACTTAATCTAAATACTGGAAATATCAAACCATATTTTTTTATATGAGAATATCTAAATATTGGAAAATCATGATTCCAATGTTGATATTTTTTATCAAATTCAATTATTAAAGATTTAATAGATTCAACATCATCCCATCCAATTGATGATTCTACCTTATTTACAAATTCTTTTGCTATTGTTATATCAACTCGATTGGTAGTTTTGACCATATAATCATTAATTAACTCCTTTGGAATTAAAAAATACAAAAATTTATCACTATAGTCTCCTAATTTCAAATGGTGAATATATCCTGGCCAGGGTAAAGATGCTGTTCCCGATCTAATAGAACCATCTCTGAATTGAACATTTGGATCCCCACCGATTTTAAAATTTTCATCATATGTTGTCATATCTCTATATGGTGAATTACCATAAGGCCAGAAACAAACTTTATGATTTGGATTATTATCTATATCATAATATTTTGAATTATATTTTTTATGTAATTCCATGACATCTGGTACTTTTCTTTCCCTGTCACCAATATAAATAAAACATTGGCCGGATTTTTCATCATATGCATCAAAACTTTTAATAGTATTTACATATCGTTGCATAACATTATCTAAAGAGATTTGATCCCAAAGATTTAAATTTTTAAATTCATCTCCACAATATCTTACTGACATAAATCCAAAAAACCCTTTAACTCTTTTGCTATTAACTTGTGTCCATTTATATTTGGATGCATGGCCCCGCGGCAATCTTTATTGTGTATATGTTTTTCAAATACATCACCACCATTGTCATCAAGAATATCTAAAGCAGTTTTATCACGATAGTAATTTTTAGTATCAACCAAGTTAATGTCAAAGGTTAACTTTTCAAATGCATCACACATTATATATTTTTGATTTTTGTGCTTAAAATACTCTTGTAAAAAAACAACATAATTTGTACTTAAAAATTCATAATAAAATTCATCATATAAATTCTTCATAAAATATTCAAAATAATGTTCGTCCATAAAGTTACGCAAATCATTCTCTATATAATCTTTTACATGAGGAAAACTATCAAATTTATTCTCATAAAATCTATGATTAAATAATTCCGAAGCCAATGGGAGACTAAGTTCTTTTAGAGACCACCCTAAACCAACCGGGCCACTCCTTGACCACATAGTAGGAAAAAATGGTAAATGATCTCTTATTGGTGAACTCCACATTATAATAACTAAATCATCTTTATTGATTTTTTTATCTGCATACTGATCAAATATATGTGAAAGTATTCTATGATTCGTTGAACCAATTTCTCCATGATTTAGATAACCCACTCCCATTAATTCAGATAAATATCTTGGCCAGGAATGAGACTTTTGATATTCTTCTTTCTCTTCAAAGGTATCTAAAGGCTCGGTATAATCATAATTAGTTCCTTCTCCTGCCGTAAAACTATCACCAAATGCTACAATTTTCATAACCCCACCTCCTTACAGTAATTATCAAAATCTAATAAATTATAATTACTCCAATCATAATCATCATAAGTATTTTCTAAATCTTTTACTTTGAATATTTTCCAATCATCAACCAAAACCATTGGAAATAATTTAGAAAAATGTTCTGTAGTGATATTTCTATCAACTATTGGAACTGTTTTTAAATATAGTGCCTCCCAAGTCCTATGACAATCAACTCCATTACCTTGAGGTGAAATATTAAATTTATATGACTTTAAATTTCTTACATATGTATACATATCTTTATTTGATTGCCAAGGTATATTTTGTTTAGATATACTCTCATAACAATCTGGTCTTTTTTCGTCCCTACATCCCCCATCTATTTCAAAATTAAAATAAATAAAATTATCTTTATCAATATCTTCTTGTAAAACTTTATCCCAAATATCTAAATTACCCCACTCCCAACAAGAATTTGACAGTCCTATTGGTAAAGGTATAACTCTATTATCATAAGTTATTACATTTTGAGAATAAATCTTTTTACAATTTGGTATATCAAAATATTTTAATTCATCATCTCCAAATGGTGAATCATTATTATGTAAAATTAAAGTAAATGGATTTTTAAATTCTGATAATATTTCAAACATATTTATATCTTTTAATTTGGGTATTAAATCATTTGTTAAATCATTGTTGATATGAATGTATTCTTCATTATTAAAATCTGTAAAGTCAAAATCCCTCACATCAATATGTTTATATGAAGGATAAAGTTCAAATGGCATAAATTCTTTTATACTCAAATGGTGATTACATAAATTTTGAAATTTTTGACCTGTGATTATGTTCACTTTTTGTACCACTCTCTAAAATATTTTTCCATTTTATGAAACTCATTTCTATCAAGTAAATCTAAATCGTTTGGACATCCCATTTTAACAATAGTTTCAATAAATGCATAATCAAATCCAAGAGTAGGTAATGGAGTTAATCCATTGTCCCTACAAAACTCACCTATTAAAACACCAGGACCAACCGGATGAAAATTTAAATCTCCACTATCTATATCATAACCTGAATAATTATCTATGACCTTTTTTCTATAAAAATATGTATCCACTAGCATATCCATCGTTCTCGACTTACCATAAAAACATATATCATTAAAATTAAACATATTACATTCATGTGGCATTGTTCCGCCATGTGTTGTATAAATAACATTTTCCATTAATGGTTCATGGTTAAAACGGTATTTAGGATCAAAAACTATATCGGGTCTCGATTTTATAACAATATCATATTCAAAATTATTTTCAATTTCATATTGTCGTTTTAACATTACTGATTGTGCAAAACTATAAAATAAACACAACCAGTGATCACGACCAAAAAAATAGTTTTGTTGTTTCTTATCAAAAATTGATTTTTTTATATCATAATGTTTTACTATTCTATTGAATTCAGGTTTATTTACTTTTCTCCATTCATATTTTTTAGATACTCCTCTCCTGTCACCACTATAATTCCAAGTGTGAATAAAATAATCTACTTCATCATTTGAAGTACTCCAAAACCATTTCTGATTTTCTTTTGCAATATCCCAATTACGAAGTTGTCCGCTCATACATACTGCTATTTTCATGGAAACTCCATTTTTATTTCTCTTGGTGTGTAATCATCATCCTCAATTATTTTTTTAATGAATTTAAACATTGAATCATTATCTTTTTGGCTAAGATGATTGATCTCGCCACCGAAGCCCCCATCCTTTGGAAGAACCCTCAAGTTTTTATTACCCCACACTCCAATTCGTGGTTTCCATTTAGGCCAGGAGCTTTCAAAATTTCTAAACCATATAACATTCTTATTTTCTTTTTTTATCATATACTCCATTTCTCTCAATAATGCTCTCTGTTGAATTTTCATAAACTCATCATGCCGTATCCACTTATTAAAACTAATTATACTATCATATAATTTTTCAGCCTCATATTCAGTAATAGGAACACTACGCTCACTTATTATTTCTTTCGGTGACAATTCTACGGGAATGGATGAGTCAATAGTATCCATTGTCTTAAGCATTGAATTCACCACTTCTTCTTTGGAAATATTACCCCATGCACCCTGGGCCAATGAAATTTCATATTTATTAGGTATTCTTCCCGGATCAGTTACGCAAATTATAACCAAGTCACTATTAGACAAATTCTTTTCAAATGGTATAAATGAATGTATTAATGGTGCACCTTTCATACCCTTACATAAAATTTCTGCAGGCAATTCATGTTTTAACAAATATAACCAGGATGGGTATAGATCATTGCCCATATCAGCACAAAAACTATCTCCGATAATTGATATTTTCATAATATTTCGATTACCTCATATAATAACTCTGACATTTTTTTATGTGCCCTTTTATTTGGATGTGCACATTTTGTTTCCCACTCTTTATCTTTTTTACGGAAATCTCGAAGTAACTCTATCCAAGAAGGAAACATTTTATTTTGTTGTGTTTCATCCCACTCTTTACTATTAAAAATAAATTGTGAAGTTGAAAATTTATAATTATCAAAACTATTAAAAATTATTACATCAAAATTTTTTAACTTTAAATAATTAACTAACAATTCGAAATTCATATTAGACATACCTACTTGTACTTCATTATCATGCGAATATTTCATATAAATTTTTATTACTTCCACTATAGTTTTGATTTCAGAATTAGAAATCAATGAATTAAATTGTCTAATAAGAGTTTTCTGACTTTCTTTACTCTCTTCGCCTATTGCCCAATTTATATTATGCCAAAGCTTGGTTGTATTAGAGTATATAGACTTTCTACTTGATTGAGATGTACCTATAATAATTAAACTTTCATTTGCATTATCTATATTTTTATTTGCCCATTCATAAGTGGTTGATAATATTCTATCATTATCTCTTCCCATACTACCTAACATAACTTCTTTACATTGTAACCTTTTACTTAATAAAGATGAAAATGTTTCATCTTCCCAATTATCTAATCCTGTTCCCTTCACGAAACTGCATCCATTAGTAACTAAATATTTATACTTCTTCATAACAACTCTCTGGAATAATCCCAAGTTTAATTCTGTGGAGTCTACAATAAGAATAAAAATCATCCCAATTTTCCGTAGTTCTAAAAAAATTACCAACAGTCCAAAATGTAAAAGAATCACAGTAAAGTAAAGTGTTATCTATATATGATCCCATCTGATTAAACGATTTTGTATAAAGTAAATTATTTTTGAGTGATATTTTTTTTATCTTATTTAAATTTATTTTATTAAAATTCGATCCTATATATAAATTACCATTAAAAACTTCATCCATATCCAATTCTTCTTTTTTTACATCATAGCAAATTTTAGAAAGTTCTCCCGTTCTCAAAATACTATCTTTATCATCAATTCTTAAATTAACAGATTTGGATAATATAATATTATATTTTCCATTAAAATAATTTTTACGCATCAAATATCCTATCATACAACTTTGTTTTAGTACTATAACCTAATATTAAGTCAACATTATGTTGTAATACATCTTTCATATCAATATATATTTCTAAAAGTTCTTTCGATGATAATTTTGATAATTCTAATGTAACACCAATAACCTTTTCAAATCTTTTCCAATGGTCTGGTTCATCATCATAACTCTCATCCCACCATTTACCAAAAGTTTTAAATCCTCGTTCTCTCATTTCTTTTAAAGATTGATATGGTCCAAACTGAACAATTGGATGTCCACTATACATAGGATTAAAAGTAGAACTATGTAAATGACATGCATTATCCTCAAATGGAAAGGCTGCCATAACAACACTAATGAAAGAATTTTTATAATGTATTGGTTGGAATGGTAAATCTGCATTAAACTTGCCCTTCCCATATCCTGCCTCACCATGATTTGTTTCATCTGTATTATCAATATCAAACGGAACTTTAGATTTTAAATTCTTAACATTTTCTTTGGTTAAATATTTTTCGAATCCTGCAGGACGATATTCATCTGACAACGAAGGAAAACTTATAAGTGATTTGTTAAATAACTTATAATAGTTCATAAATAACATAAAAATATTTCTTTCTGGACGATTGGTTCTATTTACCTTTAAAAAATGTTTTATTTTATTTAAATTCTTAGATTTATATTCTATTTCATTTTGTATATTAACCTTCTTAGGTAAATTTTTCTTTCTAATCAATCGTTTAACATCATAAACATTCCACATAAAAGATACTAACTTTATTTTTTTATCTCGTTCATATTCATCATGTGTTTTTTCTGCCAATAAATTATTAGTTACAAAAATAACATTTTCAGGAGATAAATCAAGTTCTGAAATACTTTTATATAATGGATCTAAAAAC
>Ga0233429_1001850_pt1 | contig 23643 bp, 25 predicted proteins | sample SI_118_April2016_3_FD_179879 | JGI IMG/M metagenome (GOLD analysis project Ga0233429, IMG submission 179879) | Seawater microbial communities from Saanich Inlet, British Columbia, Canada - SI_118_April2016_135_MG | ecosystem: Environmental > Aquatic > Marine > Inlet | place: Canada: British... | reverse complement strand
GGAGACATGTGTCTCCGGCTATTATAATTTAAGTTACCTTTTACTCTTTTAATATGCCCATTGCGCCCAGGGCCTCTCGGAACATATCTTCATTTTCCTTAATCACCTTGGTGTATTCAGCACCGGGGATAAACCGGGGGGTCAATACCTTCCCCTTAAGATATTCATTTTTCCAGGTGTCGGTCTCACTGGCCCTTTTCAAGAGGTCGACGGCCCAATCAATATCCTTCTGGGCCATATTCGGTGGTCCGTGGACACCGCGCACCTGCCAGAAAACAATATCGTATCCCAATTCCTTGAAAGACGGAACATCCGGCAGGAGGGCCAGACGGTCTTCTTTTGTGATTGCGAGCATTTTGACGAGACCGGCTTTGACCTGACCGATGCACTCGTTGGGGTTTGCCCAGGCAACATCGATGTGGCCGCCCAGAAGATTGCTCATCACTTCCCCGCCGCCGCTGAAGGACGTGTAGTTCATCTTGGTGTTGGTGCCTTTTTCCAGAAGATAGGTGCACAGATGGTCTTCACCCGCGGTTCCGCTTCCCCCGACATTCAGTTTCCCGGGGTTTGCCTTCGCCGCTTTTGTGACATCTGCAACAGTCTTTAGCGGGGAGTCTTTTGAAACCACCAGAAGGTTGACATCGCCCGCCATCTGGGTCAGTGCCGTGAAATGCGTCGCTTTGATTTTACCAAGGCCTGCAAGCGGGATGGAAATCTGTCCGGATGACAATGTCATCCAGGTATTGGGATTGCCTTTTTTCTTTATCACATAAGCCGAGCCGATCTGGCCGTTTCCACCCGGTTTGTCGGCAACTACAAAATTGGCATCGGTCAGATTGTTGTCCTTAATGGATTTGACAATGAAGCGTGCCATGGTGTCGCTGCCTCCGCCGGCACTCCAGGGAACAACAAATGTGACGGTTCTTGCGCCCGCATACCCTGCAAATATTAAAACCGTTGCCAAAGCAATCAGGCCAATCCATAACCCTTTATTATAACGCATGGTACATTCTCCTTTCATTTCTGTATTGGTTTTCTGGCATAATCCCCGTTTGTACAGCTAAGCCGTATCACCTCCTCATTGTCTCCCTAATTTTAATAACCGGTGATCAACGAATCGTGTCGCACCACCTGGGGTTTCAAACCTCCCGAACCAGGCGCCGGTCCGATATCGGTCCATCCGTTGATTGCATCCAGAATATTACCTTATATCTGCACAAAAATCGAATGCATCCGCTTTGCATGACCCGATGTTCGAGTCATGATATATACCCAGTTGTACATTTATCGAAATCGCAGCAAAATGATACAGTCCATATAAGGGTTTAAGCGGTCTTTTTGTCAAGATTTTTTTATTCACCGGTGAAACTGTTTACATGGAAAAGATACCGGAATCATGATAATGGATGCTCGAATACAAGAAAGAGAGGTGTATTATGTCGGTACCAAGAGATCTTACAATCCAGGCGGCCGGGCAGCAAATGAAAAACGGCACACTGACCGCCCGGCAACTGCTTGCATCCTGTCTTGAAAGGATCCATGAGCGTGAAGGTACGATCCATGCATGGGTTGAACTTTACGAAAAGAAATCCTATGAAGCTGCAGACCGATGCGATGGTGAATTGGGTCGTGGCAACTGGTTGGGGGAATTACACGGCATTCCCATGGGCATCAAAGATATTATCGATGTCAGGGGCATGTGGACCCGGGCCGGATGTAAGGCCTATCCGGCTCGTATCGCGGAATCGGATGCGCCCGTGATTCGACGCCTCAAGGCGGCCGGGGCGATCATTATGGGGAAAACGGAAACCACCGCGTTTGCCAACAACGATCCGACCATTACCCGCAACCCCTGGAATCCGAACCACACCCCGGGGGGGTCCAGCAGCGGATCAGGGGCTGCGGTGGCTGATCGTATGTGTTTGGCTGCGCTCGGGTCTCAGACGGGCGGGTCGTTGATCCGGCCGGCTGCGTATAACGGTATTGTCGGATTCAAACCGACCTATGGATTTGTCAGCCTTGAAGATGTGGTCCCGGTGTCCTGGGGCTTGGATAATGTCGGCCCCCATGCAAGATGCCTTGAAGATGCTATCCGTTTATGCCGTGTGATTCGGGAGGATCGGCCGAATCCTTTTCTCAGGATGCCGCTGGCAGCTGATATCCCGCATCGATTCAGCGCCGAGCGCACTCCGCGACTCGGTTTTTTCCGGGAGTATCTGGCCGACGACATATCGGATGATCTGACCCGGCATATGGAATCGGTTCGCGATCTTTTTATGAAGAGAGGCGCAACGGTGGTCGACTTGAGCCTGCCGGCCTCTTTTGCACACGTACACGATGCACATCGTCTGATATTTGATGCGGAACTGGCCTGTTACCATCGAAGCCGCTATGAAACCCATGGGGATCAGTACCCCCCGCTCTTAAAAATACGGATCGAAGCAGGGCTGAAGATTCCCGGCTACCGATATGTCGAGGCGCTGCGTACCCGGGAGACCTTTCAGGCCGAGATACATAAAGTGCTTTCAAAGGTGGATGCGGCTTTCATGCCCCCAACCGTGAGCACAGCACCCGAAGGGCTCTCATCGACAGGGTCTGCTGCTGCCAATGTCCCCTGGAGTTTTGCTGGGTTTCCATCCGCCACACTCCCTTCGGGACTGGATGGACAGGGGCTTCCTTTCGGTGTCCAGTTGGCCGGCCTGCCCTGGGGCGATGATGCCCTGGCTGATGTGGCCGGGTGGTGCGAGGAGGTGCTGGCGTTTGACCAGGCACCCGTCGGGTAGGGGAGGTGTGGGATGTGGGATGATCAAGGCAGAGAGCAAAGGGCATGGGGCACAGAGAATATCAGGATATCGCTCTTACCCTACCTGCCGGGGCGTAGCCCGGAGGGCGAAGAACGGTGCGCCATGCACTATGCTCCATGCTTAATCATTCGAAGCCGATTGGATTTAACTTGAGCTTTATGGATAACCGCTAATCACTATTTTTTTCTTAGGAGGCTTATTGTGGATAAACCGATTGAAAATTACTGGAAAATTCGACTGGAAAATCTTAAAACCGCTTTAGAGGCCAACAATTTCGAAGTGTTTGTGGCCGATTCAGAATCCGATGCTAAAAAGATATTTCTGGATGACATTTTACCCAAAACAGGTGCAGCCTCTGTGGCATGGGGCGGCTCCATGACATTTACCGGCACCGGTCTTTACAAGGAACTGAAAGATCGCTCGGATCTTTCCGTAATCGACACCTATGATCAGAGCGTTTCCGATGAAGAAAAGATGGAGCGTCGCCGGCAGGCGTTAACCGTTGATCTGTTTATTACAGGGACCAATGCGATTACCGAGTCCGGCCAGCTGGTGAACCTGGATATGGTCGGAAATCGTGTGGCCGCTCTTGTTTTTGGTCCGAAACAGGTCGTCGTCTTTGTGGGGAGAAATAAGCTCGTGGCGGATCTGGAAGAGGCCATGTTTCGGGTAAAAAACCATGTGGCTCCGATCAATTCAATGCGGCTGGATATGGCCACTCCCTGCGTGAAAACTTCTTACTGTGAGGAATGCAAGAGTCCAAAACGTATCTGCAACGCCTGGACCATTTCAGAAAAAGCGTTTCCCAAGGGCAGGGTAAAGATCGTGTTAATCAACCAGGACATCGGGATTTAGTTATCTGGTTTCCACAAGCCTGCCCTGCCGGGTGTTTCTCTCTGTCAGGGTTTTGCGGATCAAGTTAAGGGTCTCGGATTTTCGAAGGGCCCATTGCGGCGCAACCAACTCCTCTGGATGAGGATCGCCGGTGAGACGCTGGATAATGATGTTTCGGGGTATGCGTTCCAGGAAATCGACAACCAGATCGACATAGGCCTGCTGGTTAAGGCACGTGTATTTTTTCTGCTTATAGAGCGCTTCCATCCGGGTTCCCTTGACCACATAAAGAAGGTGCAGTTTTATACCGTCAATGCCGAGCCCCGCGATCCAGTCGGCTGTCTGGAGCATTTCTGCCCTGTCCTCAAAGGGGAGCCCGAGAATAACGTGGGCACAGATAAAAATGCCTCTATTTTGAGTCGCCGTTACAGCCTCAAGAAAACATTTTGCATCATGGCCCCGGTTGACAGCCTGCAGGGTTTTGTCATGGGCGGACTGGAGACCGTATTCGATCCAGATCAGATGGTCCCGGGCCAGCCGTTCAAGGAGATTTAAGACCGGGCCATCCACACAGTCCGGGCGGGTGCCGATGGAGAGTCCGATCACATCATCGATGGAAAGGGCCTCTTCATACATGGATTCGAGGCGATGGATCGGTGCATAGGTGTTTGAAAAAGATTGGAAATATGCGATAAATTTTTTTGCCTTGTAACGCTTTGAAAGGGCTGCTTTTCCTTTCATCAGCTGATCGGTGATGGAAATCCCTCTGGAGTAGGCACCGGTGCCCGAGCCGCGGGAATTGCAGTATATGCACCCGCCGGTCGAGATGACGCCGTCCCGATTCGGACAGGAAAGGCCGCTATCAACGGTAATTTTCTGCACCCGGCACCCGAACAGACCCCTTAAGTATGTATTTAGATCATTGTAACGATGTTGCTGATCATTCATTATGGTATCCTATCTATCATACCCCTCTATATACATTTTAGATTAAACATTGTAAAATAATTGATAATGACCTTTTACAATAAAAAATATGATGTGATCGTTGTGGGTGCAGGCCATGCAGGCTGTGAAGCCGCCCTTGCCGCCGCACGTATGGGATGCAGCGTGCTGCTCATGGGTATCGATCTCGATAAGGTTGCAACCATGCCCTGCAGCCCCTCTGTGGGGGGGATGGCCAAAGGACAGCTGGTAAAAGAAATCGATGCGCTTGGCGGCGAGATGGCCAAAGTTACCGATAAGACCGCGATACAATACCGAACACTCAATACCAAAAAAGGGCCGGCCGTCCACTCCACCCGGACCCAGAACGATAAGAAACTGTATCATATGACCATGAAGGCGGTTGTCGAGCACCAGGCGAACCTGGATCTCAAACAGGCCACGGTGGAACGGTTGGTTCTGGAAGACAGTCGTGTGGCCGGTGTTTTGGATGAGACCGGGTTCGGGTATTCGGCCGAAACGGTGGTGCTTGCAACCGGTACTTTTTTGAGCGGCCGGGTTCATATCGGCTTCAATTCCTTTAAGGCCGGCCGGGCCGGGGAGTTCGCATCCTATGGCCTGGCGACGCACCTCCAGGAGATCGGGTTTGCCATGGGGCGGATGAAAACCGGCACCCCGCCGAGGCTCAGTCGTTCCAGTATCGATTTTGATCAGTTTAACAAACAGGAACTGCAGAAAGACCCCATACCGTTTTCTTTTTCTACCGAAACCATAAGGCTTCCCCAGTGTCATAGTTACATCGGCGGTACCAACACCAGAGCGCACGAGATCGTGCGGAATAACCTGGAAAAGTCGGCATTGTACGGCGGTGTTATCAAGGGGACATCTGCACGGTATTGTCCGTCCTTTGAAGATAAAATCGTCCGGTTTCCAGACCGGGACAGACACCAGATCATCCTTGAACCCGAAGGCCTCCAGAGCGAAGAGATATATGCAAGCGGTCTTGGCAACAGCCTTCCACTGGAAATCCAGATACAGCTGATACGGGCGATAAAGGGTTTGGAGACCGCAGAGATGATGCGGCCAGCCTATGCCATTGAATACGATTACGTCAATCCGGTTCAACTCAAACCGACTTTGGAGACCAAACGGGTCAGCGGCCTGTATATGGCCGGGCAGATCAACGGCACGTCCGGTTATGAAGAGGCCGGGGCCCAGGGTCTGTGGGCGGGCATCAATGCCGCCTGTATGGTTCAGCACCGGCCCCGGTTTGTCCTGGATCGATCCGAGGCATATATGGGGGTGATGGTCGACGACCTGGTGACCCGGGGAACCCGTGAGCCGTACCGGATGTTTACCTCCCGGGCGGAATACCGCCTGATGCTCCGGGAGGACAATGCCGATCTGAGGCTTATGGAAAAAGGCCGCAACCTGGGGCTCATATCCGAAGACACCTTCCTCGGGATGCGAGCCCGGAAAGAACAGATTTCCCGTGAAATCAACCGGATAAAACAGACCATTGTCAAGCCGGAATCATGGGTTAACGGATACCTGCAGAGCCGTGATACAAAGCCCATCGATAACGGGGTCCCGCTTTCTCAGCTTTTAAAACGGGTCGAGCTCAACTATGATGCCGTCAAGGTGCTTTCGGAATGTTCCGAACCGATCAGCGATAATATTGCCCGCCAGGTGGAAATTGAAATCAAGTACGAAGGCTATATTGCAAAACAACAGCGTGAGATCGAAAAATTCAAAAATCTTGAAGCGGTCGTTTTACCGAAAGGGCTTAATTTTAAAGAGATCCACGGATTGTCCAATGAGCTTAAGGAGAAACTCTCTTCGATTCGTCCCGCCTCTCTGGGTCAAGCCTCCCGGATCGACGGCATCACACCGGCAGCCCTGTCTGTTTTGATGATCGCCATAAAGACGCTTGAGAAAAGGGATACATATTCAGGCGCTTGACACCTCCTGACATACAACTTATTATTATCAATAAAAAAATTAAATAGTTACGAAGTAAATGGAGATAGATAAAAATGGCCGAAAAGGATTACTACAAAATCCTCGGTGTCGAGAGAAGTGCATCTGACGAAGAAATTAAAAAAGCATATCGCAAACTCGCAATGAAATACCACCCGGATCACACCAAGGGTGATAAAGACGCCGAGGAGACCTTCAAACAGATCAGCGAGGCATATGCAGTGCTGAGCGACAAGAAAAAGCGTCGCCAGTATGACACATTCGGTTCTGCCGGGTTTCAGCAGCGGTTTAGCCAGGAAGACATATTCAGAGGATTTGACCTCTCAGATGTCCTCAGGGAGTTTGGATTCGGTGGATCCGGCGCTTTCTCGGGGAAAAGGGGCGGATCCAGGTTTTCCTCCGGTTCCCCCTTCGGCGCACAACAGCAGGCTCAGATGAAAGGTTCCGACCTTGTGTATGAACTTCCGTTAAGCGTACAGGATGTCGCAACCGGTGCAAGCAAGGTGGTTAACTTCCAACACAAGGGGCGGACCGAGCGGCTGACGGTGAAAATTCCGAAAGGAATGGTTACCGGCAAAAAACTGAGAATTACCGGAAAAGGGGAGCCGAGCCCATACGGGGGGGTGCCCGGCGATCTTTTCATACAGGCAAAGGTCATGGCAGACCCTGTCTTCCAATTGGACGGCTACGATGTCTATGTCAACAGGGACGTAAAGCTGAGTGAGGCCATTCTCGGTACAACCCTTACCATACCGACTCTGGATGGAATCGAACTGAACATGAAAATCCCCCCCGGTACCCGTCACAAAACCAAAATGCGCATACCCGAACGCGGACTTCCCAAAATGCAAGGGACGGACAGAGGGGATCTCTTTGTACAGATTCATGTCGACATTCCCAAGGATCTGACATCCGAACAGAGAGCATTGATCGAGGAGATAGCCAAAACCGGTCTTTAAATTACTAAAATTATTGACATATGGATTTATTCCGTATAACTTGCCACGGTGTCGCACCATTAAAATTCCCTTAACCTTATTATCGGAATGCCAGAAATTATACCGTATTTAAAAAGGGAGGAGATAGACTCCCTCACATCAGACATTGCAAATCGGATATCTTCTGACTATAAGGGCCGGAACCTGATTATCATCGGCGTTTTAACCGGTGCCTTCATTTTTATGGCCGATCTTATCCGTAAAATTTCGATCCCGGTAAAAATCGATTTTATCGGCGCATCCAGTTACGGCGATGCCACCCAATCCACCGGAAAGATACAAATTACTAAAGAATTAAGCACCGATGTCGAAGATATTAATGTGCTCCTTGTGGAGGATATTGTCGATACCGGCTTAACGCTCGATTTCCTGATCGATTATGTGAAATCATTTCGACCCAGATCGGTTAAAGTCTGCACACTGCTGGACAAGCAGGAGCGCAGGCGTACAGATGTGACGGTCGATTATGCCTGCCGGGTTGTGGAAGATCGGTTTATTGTCGGCTACGGGCTTGACCACGCCGGCGAATACAGGCAATTTCCGGATATATTTTATTTAAAATCAGAACAGTAGGGGATCTACCATGATTATTACATGTGACCAATGCAGCACAAAATTTAATCTGGATGAAAGCCTTCTAAAAGGGGGCGGCGCCAAGGTCCGATGCTCTGTATGCAAGACGGTTTTTACCGCTCATCCCCCTTCAGTTTCAGAAGTTCCGGAAGCGATCGGATCGGATGCTGAACCCGGGCCGGCATTTTTTGACCAAGATGAGGGCCTGCCTGAAGATTCTCCGGAATCTGAAGAAGATTTGTCCAAAGAGATGGCCACAGCATCTGATGAACCGGAAGATCTATCTATAGAAGATCCCGGAGGCGAAGAATCGGCAGGCCTTGGGGTCGGCGAACTTGAAGATGTCACCAAAATGTTTGAAATGGATGAAACTGCCGAAGCACCGGAATTTGAAGCCGCAGAGACCGACGAAGAAATAGATTTGGATCTGGATTTTGAGGTTGAAGAACCTGTTGCACCGGGATCCGCTGGAGAAGAGGAACTTGACCTGTCGGAACTGGATGATGATCTCGATTTTGAGACACAACTCGAAACCGATGAGGGGCAACATGATGCTGAATCGCTCGATTTGGAATCTGAATTCGATGCGGCCCTTCCATTGGAACCGAAAGCCGGTGAAGAACTGGATCTTTCGGAACTGGAAGACGATCTGGACTTTGCAGCATTGCCCGGGGAGACTGACGACGAGAAAGTCGAAGCCGGGGAAGATGATGAAGAATTCGATCTCGATTTAGACCTCGATGTCGATGCCGCACCTGTGTCCGAGGAGGATGCAGAGGTGGAGCTTGATCTGCCGGAGTTTGATGACGGCCTGGAGCTTGAAATAGAGTCTGAAGAGACCGAATCCGATGAAGCGGGTTCGGGTGAAGAGCTGGACATCGATTTGGACTTCGAATCCGAGGAGACCTCTGGGGATGAGGAGGCAGAAGAGGCGCTTGATCTGTCGGAGCTGGAAGAGGGCTTAAAGCTTGAGGCAGAATCCGATGAAGCAGAAGATGATGAAGAATTCGATCTCGATTTAGACCTTGATATCGATAGCACTCCTGTGTCCGAGGATGAAGCAGAAGAGGAGCTTGATCTTTCAGATATTGAAGACAGCCTTGAGCTTGATGAATTATCTGAAGAACCAGATCTCGATTTAGACCTCGATATCGATGCCGCCCCTGTGTCCGGGGAGGATACAGAAGCGGAGCTTGATCTTTCAGATATTGAAGACAGCCTTGAACTTGATGAACCCTCTGAATCTTCCGACAATGAAGACGATTTGGAAACGCTTGATCTGGATTTGGATATAGAATCCGCAGTGACAGAGGAACCGGAAGATCAGGCCGAAGAATTAGATTTTTCCGATATGGAGGAGATGATTTCTCTGGATGCGGATGATGAATCCGAAGAAAAGACAGATATCGAACCCGACGACGACGCCGAGTTGCTCGATCTGGGGATCGAAGAACCGACCGATGACGGGGAGGAATCCGCCCTGGAGGCTGAAGCGGCATTTGAAGAGGAAACCCTCGATCTTTCGGACATCGAAAATATGATCAAGGATGAAGAAACAGCCGAAACACCCGCCGATGAAACCCCGGACAAGGAGAAACCCGAACCGGATAAGGCCGAGGCGAAAATAGATGATCCGGTAGACGACCTTCTGATCAGCGATGATGAAGAGGAGCTCGAATCGCTTGATGACCTCGAAGGTCCGGACCCGGTTGCCCGCAAAAAGAAAAAAGGCGGCAAGAAAAAAGCCATAAGCACCCCGGTTATGATGCTGTTGGTTCTGATGCTTATCGGAGGCGGCGGATACGGCGCTTTTGTCGGTCTGACCGCCATGGGGATTCAGATCCCTTACATGGATACCGTTAAGAATCTTGGCAGCCAGATTCCTTTTTTGAGCGATTTTATAAAACCGCCTGTTGAGGATGTCGGAAATTTAAAAATCAGCACCATGGATATTTCAGGTAAATTTGTAAACAACGCCGGCGCAGGCAAACTGTTTGTGATTACGGGCAGCGCCAAAAACGGATACCCCGAACCACGGGCTCTGATAAAGGTAAACGGAAAGCTTTATTCCAAAGGCAAGCGCCTTGTAAAAACCGAGAAAGTATACTGCGGCAACAGTTTGACGGAAAAACAGCTTTCCGAACTGGAACTGGAGACCATCAGGAAGCGATTGAATAATCGTGCTGGTGATAAAAAATCGAACTTAAACGTTGCACCGGGACGGGTCATCCCCTTTATGATCGTCTTTTCGGGTCTTCCGGAAAATCTGGAGGAATATACCATCGAGGTCGCGGAATCTTTTCCAGCGGCTAAAAAATGATCATTTCGACTTGACGAATTCACCGGGAGTTGATAGAAAAACATCCCGATTGATTGATACGAATTCGGCGATGTAGCTCAGGTGGTCAGAGCATACGGCTCATATCCGTAGTGTCCGGGGTTCAAATCCCTGCATCGCCACCAAATATAAATCCAACGAAGTCCAATAAAGTAAAAAAGCCCTGAATTTTCAGGGCTTTTTTATTTCCAGTTGTCCAGTCCCGTCCTATGAAATCCATTGACATCCGGGGGTGATCGGGGTAAGTTTCAATCAAAGTTACCCCAAATCGAAATCAGTTACCCCAAGATGGGAGGCAATCCATGCCGCTGACCGATACCAAAGCCCGCAACGCAAAGCCAAAAGACAAACAATATAAATTATTTGATACCGACGGTCTTTTCCTGTTGATTTCCCCTGCCGGGGGTAAGTGGTGGCGCTTCAAATACCGATATGGGGGTAAGGAAAAATTAATCTCCCTTGGGACTTACCCCGAAGTGGGCTTGGCCAAGGCAAGGCAGCGGCGAGATGCGGCGCGGGAAAAGGTTGCCGATGGTATCGATCCGAGCCAGGCACGCAAGGCACTGAAAGCCGCTAAAATTCAGAACGAAAACACATTCGAGGTAGTCGCGCGGGAATGGCACGCCAAATTTACCCCAACATGGACCTCGGTGCATGCCGCAATGATTCTCAGACGTCTTGAACTCAATGTCTTTCCCTGGATAGGTGCGCGGCCAATAATCGAAATCAAGGCGCCGGAACTGCTGATGGTGCTTCGTCGGATTGAGTCGCGAGGGGCACTGGAAACCGCACACCGGGTCAGGATAATCTGCGGCCAGGTTTTTCGATATGCCGTTGCCACCGGAAGGGCTGAAAGAGATCCATCTACCGACCTTCGCGGCGCGTTACCCCCGGTCAAGCCGAAACACTTTTCAGCAATGACAGACCCGAAACAAGTTGCCGGTTTGCTGCGGGCCATTGATGGCTATCAGGGCTCTTTTGTGACTAAATGTGCTCTGCGTCTTGCCCCCCTGTTTTTCGTTCGTCCTGGGGAGCTTCGGAAAGCAGAATGGACGGAAATCGATCTTGAGGCCGCGGAATGGAATATTCCATCCGAGAAAATGAAGACTCGCCAACCTCATCTTGTGCCCTTGGCGCGTCAGTCGATTGAAATCCTAAAGGACCTTCACCCCCTGACTGGATCCGGCCAGTACGTCTTCCCAAGTCCGCGAACCCCTAAACGGCCGATGAGCGACAACGGCGTTCTTTCGGCCTTGCGACGTATGGGCTTTGAAAAGGATGAAATGACCGGCCATGGGTTCCGGGCCATGGCACGAACGATCCTCGATGAAATTTTGCAGGTTCGACCTGATTTTATAGAACACCAGTTGGCGCATGCAGTCCGTGATCCGAATGGCCGGGCCTACAACCGGACGGCGCACCTGCCCGAACGCCGTAAGATGATGCAGACTTGGGCCGATTATCTGGATGGCCTGAAGGCCGGTGCAAAGGTGATCCCTCTGCGGAAGAAGGCGGAACAATAAACGCAATTTCGCGGGATAGGGAGGCCACCCGATAAGCTGTCTATCCTGGGGCAGTTTCCCGCGAACAACAACCAGGGCGCTGCAGGAGGCGCGATGGAAATTGAAGACCTCAAACCCGATTTCAATATTTGGGGAAACGCGGCATCGTGGACGCTGGAAGAGGCTGCGTCTTTTATAGCTGATATCGATCCTATACTGTTTGAGCGATACAGTCAGAGACTGTTTATAGAGCAAAGATCAAATATTGGTGGTCATATAGTTTATCCTGACCAAATATCGAAAGCCCTAAATAATTTCAGAACGTTCTTTGATCTTGCAGTACGAGCGATGCGCGCGGGTGAACTCGGTCCAAAAAATCCCTTGGCCAATGAGGATAGCGAGGTAAAACCATCGGAAACAGCCTCATGGGCATTGAAGAATGGGTTTAGTGTTCCTGATGAGCTCACCGCTGTATTGCGTAAGAAAGAAAAAGCTATTCAGGCAGTCCAATCGTCAAGCAGGATAGACGATACACATGGTGATCCGCTCGAAGGTAAAACCATTGTCAAGCCAGAGAAGAAGCCAATTCCTGAAAAATTGAAAGAGCTGTATATGGCTGACATTTCCAAAGATTTACAAATGTCACAAGTTGCCGAAGCTAAACCGGAGGCAAGGCCTGTTAATCTGGGCAAGGAGGCCAAAGTTGATATCGAGGATTTCGTTAGCAAAATCAGAGTCGTGCCGGTAAATGATGATGAAATTAAGCTGCAAAAAAGTATTGGTAAAAGATGGATATCCGTTAATATCAGTTCATGGGGGCAAAAAACACCGATAGATCTTATTAAATACTTGGAGGACTCGATTTTTCCACCGCATTATTTTTCCATCGGTCAGGGTGAGAAACGGATTATGGACAATAGTCGGAAACGATTGGAGCAGGGGATTAATTCTAAGTTCCTTGATCTGTTAAAGGAAAAATTTTTGATCTATGCCCCCGATGGATACAAAATATACGAATACATCAAAGGTGAAGCCTCATGGACATACAAATTTAAGTTCACCGTAATAGATAATGAAAAACAAACATCGTTAGATCAACTTACACCAGATGCCCTTTTAGATCGTATTTCAAAGACCGTCGAAAATATTTTGGCAATTAGGAATGATGACACACTCAGCGACCTTGATGCCGGTATCTATGAAAAAAATTTAATGAAAAGATTGTCAGCCCTCTGGGAATCAGCAATTAAAAAGGGAATTTCTGAACAAGATATCAGAGAATTTCTTGAGCCAATCGGAAAAGAGTTTAATGAGTCGAAATACGAAAACCCTGATACGATGAAGTAACTCCCTCCTTTTCCCATTCAAGCGGTTCAATATACAGTCTCCCGTACAATCTCCACTCGAATATCGGAGATCTCCACCCTGGACTGTCGGAGATTGGTAAAAAAAATTTAAAGAAACATTCCTATTAATTTCAATAAGTAACATCTAAGTTCCAAAAATATTACCTCTTTTTTCTCTCAGATATCGGAGATCTCCACCTACTTGGGTGAATTCAGAATATTACTTCTGATAAACACAACGCTGGAGGATTCAATCATGGTTATCGTCAGTGGAAAATTCAAGGCCGCAATAAAACTTGGGAATCGACCTGCTTATCGGTACGAACAGGAGGGGGGGATTGATCCCACGGTATTAAGTAAATTGATGAATGGGATCAGTAGGGTTCATGAAAACGATCCCCGTGTGATTGCAGTCGGTCGGGTTCTGGTACAGCCGGAAGAATGCTTTCAGGAGGTCAGCAACGATGCCGCATAAAGTGAAGCCGGAAACGCAAGATGTTAATGAAGGTAAGAGTTCCAAAAGTAACTGCTATCCATTTCCTGAGACTGGTTTTGTTCGATTAAAGCAAATCTTGGGCGATCCGAAAGCCGATCCACCGGTTCCTCCCTATATTCCATTAAGCAAATCCACATGGTGGGCCGGTGTGAAATCCGGCCGGTATCCCAAGCCTGTTAAGTTGGGGCCACGCATCACTGCATGGCGCGTTGATGATATTCGTAAGCTAATATAATCCGGAGGGCACCCAGCATGCAGTTTAGATCTTTAATTAAACGCGTTCTCATTTGGGCTCGTTGCAGAAAACTTGTGCCTTGTTGGTTTGTGGAGGCATTATTCAGATTTCTTCATCTTAAATTCTTATAAGGGGGTATCTATGGCAAAAATACTTATCGACTGTGCGGATCCGAATGACTTGGCTGCAATTAATGAGGCTGCGGAGCAAGCTGCGGGCAAGTGCAATGTTACCTATTACAATCAGCACGAGGCGATGGTTGAGGCGGGATTGTCCTCTAGTCAACGGGAATCAGCGAGGATAATTGCGGAGGAGGCCGGGGATTCTGAAGAAGCGGTTCGTAAGAGAATTGAGCGTGGAAAAAAGCATTGGGACAACATGTCCCGCCTTCAGGAACCGACGAGGAAACCAACTGGCCCGATTGTAAAAAATGTGGCTACCTACCAGTTAAGGAAACCAGGAAATACGATGATGAGACCGGCAAAAACAAACGGGTTCCCATTGATCATGGGCTTTGTCATAGGTGCAGAAAAAAAGAATTGGCTGAAGAGAGGGCCATTCAAGCTAAAGCAGAAGTGGACCTGGCCATAGAGGAGTTTGAGCAAATTCCGGTCGATCCTGAAGTGGAAAGATTCTGGGACGAAACAATCATACCGAAAATTGAAAAATTGTTTGACGGGCCATTGATAGGCAAGGTCGGAGAAGAAACCTTGGAGAAAATCAGAAAATTGAAAAGAGGGCTCTATGAAATCTTTGATGGCGTCATTGAAGAATCAGAGTGTCCTGAGTATGGCTGAGGGGTTGTGAGTGTGGCCAGTTGGGCCACTGACGATGATACTACCGAGGAGCAGGCCGCATGAACGAATCCGATAAACTCGCACGTCATATTAAACTGAATCGCCAGGCGCTTCAACTCCTTAATGAAGAGCCTCAGCAGAAACGGGCCAGGGGTGTACTGACCATTGAGAGATCTCAGCTTCGTCTACTGTTGATAAAGGTCCAGGGCCGTCTTGAACAGCAGCAGGCCGAACCGTTCGACTCTTGCATCTCACGACAACTTGACGCGATCGAAGTTCTCCTGGAAGCCACCGGAGGCGATAAATGAATCGCTCGGAGTTCCTTCAGACACTGTACCAGCACTCAGAGGGCTTAATTGAGCTCCGAGCATTACCTACCCGAAACCGGGTGTTTATCCCCATAGACTCCGATCTCTCTGGCGTTGACCGTTTCTGTGAGCAGAAGGGATCTGATAATCTCTTTTTTGGCGTTGCATCCCGTGACAGTTCCGGCGGCGGCAAAAACAATATCGTCCATATTCCAGCGGTGTGGGCCGATGTCGACTATAAGGACACATCGAAGCAGATCCTTATGGCCCGAATGTCACAATTTCCTTTCAGGCCTTCGATAGCTGTCCTTTCCGGTGGCGGGGTACATCTCTATTGGCTTTTGCGGGAACCTGCCGGGAAAGAGGGTATCGCAGCCATTGAGGATATAAATCAACGGATCGCAGCGGTTATTGGTGGAGACCTGAACGCCTGCGATGGGGCCCGGATCTTGCGCGTCCCTGGGACAGTCAACCACAAATATCCAGAAAAGCCGGAATGCCGAGTGATCCATGATGCGGATTTCACCTATGCCCTTGATGACTTCCTGGCTGTACTGCCAGAAGTCCCTACAGAGCTCAGGAGAGACGATCACGCCAAAGATAAGGGCAACACGGGGGCAGGGTGGCTTGCAGAAGCCATGCAGGGGTGTGAGGCCGGGAAAAGAAACGCGACGGCAGCGAAGCTGGCCGGATACTGGATCAATAAAATAAGCGTGTCCGAAACCCTCGCCATTCTCCAATCCTGGAACCAGTCGAACGAGTCACCATTACCGGACACCGAAATAGAATCCGTTGTCAAATCCGTTTCCCGGTACGAACCCACAGACAAGCAAAAACCAAAGATCTCCATGGATCATGTTTATGACGGACAGCGGATGCTTGATGAATACCGGAAATACATCGACCAATCGGACAAGGCAAGATTTTTGACCGGTATCGGACCTATAGATCAGCAGATCCGGGGTGTAGCCGGCGGTGAGGTTTTGACGATTATCGCCAGGGCCGGCTCTTTCAAGACTGCAGCGCTACAAAATATGCTTTTGAATTATGTGAAATCTTCGTCATGGGCTGCGTCATTTTTTTCAATTGAGATGCCGATACCAAACGTAACAGAAAGGTATTTGCAGATATCAGGCAGCATCACCGGCCGGGAGGTCGAAGACTCTTTCCGCGGCAAATCCGCAAACGTTAACCTATCTGCCCTGGAATCCCAATTCAAGAAAGAATTGAAAAACCTATCTGTAATTCCAACAAAGGTATCTCTTCCGGACATCGCCAAGTATGTCGCCATGATCGAACAGGAGAAGGGCGTTAAGGTCGGCGTAATCGGTATCGACTATCTTCAGTTGATCGATCAGCAAGGCAGATCTGAGTACGAGGTAACCTCACTCCTGGCACGGCAAGCGAAAGACCTGGCTAAAAGCCTCAATCTCCCGGTGGTATTGCTTTCTCAGGTGTCCCGTAAAGGCGGCGACGGTGAGATTGAAATATCCTTAGACATGGGGCGAGGGTCCGGTGCCATAGAAGAGGGTGCGGATTTCGTATTGGGGTTATGGCAGGCGCCTAAGAATGGAGATGATGGCGATTTTGATTTGATATGCCGGATACTAAAGAACCGAAAAGGGCCGAAAGGGTCCCGATGGATATTAACCCTTGACCCTGAAACCTTTCATATCGGTACCGCGGCGGCGGCGTATACACCGCCAAAAAAGAGTATCAGAAACGGATTTTGACCATGAAACATGGCCGGCGTGGTGTGGGAAACCATGAAAAAATGATATCCGATTTTTCCCCCGGATATCTCCGGCCATTTTTCAGAACAGGGGAAAAACATGAAGCACGGCTATTATGTCCCGATATCCAAAGCGTTTAAACAGCATCTACCAAAGGACAGAATGTTTACAAAATTTGAGGCAGCATACAGCCTGCAATTGGACTATGACGCAGGGGACGCTGTCACCGTGAAAGGGTATGCTGCTCTTTGGGGATGGGACAGAAAGAAGGTCAAGCGATTTTTGAAGGCTATGGGAGTGACAATCATCTACCCAGAAGACACGTCTAAAAAGCGGAACCAAAAGGGACATATCATGCCCCATAAAAGGAACATATCGGACAAAAAAATGCCCCATATAAGATTGATTGATAACAAGCACTTAGGAAGTGATAGGGACATATCGTCAAAAAAAACGCCCCATAAAGGGAACATATCGTGCCCCACTACTATAGATACTAAGATACTAGATACAAATAATACGTCGACGGCGAAGCCCTCAACATGCCCCCATCAGGCCATTGTGGATCTGTACCACGAGATATTGCCGGAGCTTCGCAAAGTCAGAAAGTGGACTGAGAAACGTAAGGGTATGTTACGGGCCAGGTGGAATAGCGGCGAGAAGCGAGAGGAAGGCACTCCAATAGACTCTCTGGAATATTGGCGACCATTTTTCGAATACGTTCGTGATTCCGATTTTCTGATGGGCCGAGGCCATAACTGCCCTAATCATAAATCGTTTCAGGTTGACCTCGAATGGCTGGTTAATGAATCCAATTTTGTGAAAGTGATCGAGGGGAAATATCATTAATGGGATCGATTTATAAAACCGGCAAACCGTACTTGAGATTTTTTACAGCGGCGAAAACTCCGCAAGGGCCACTGAAAGGGCTGTCACTATCCATGGGATTGATCGAAATACGATCACCATTATTTGTTATCCAAAAAGAATATAGAATCAAAACAGGTTGTGGAGGTTGAAATGGGAAAGTTAAAATTAACACTTGAGACTGGGGCAGAAATGGCTGAATTGCGCAAGATCACGTTAAAAAAATTCATCAAATTCAAACGATTGGTGAGGAGTTTAATATCGGAAACGATTCCATATCAGGATAAAATAAATCGGTTACGCAGGCAGAAAGCCCTTCTTGAAGCTCAGAATTTATCCTTCAATGACCACCATATTAACAAAGTACAAAACGAACTTGAAGATGCGCAGAGTGCGTTGGAAGCGATAGAGGATAGGATAGCTCGGTTTGATGGGCCGTTATACATTCTGTGCATATATGCTGACAAGTTTTTATCCTACCATGATCATGCGCAGATTTTAGGGGTAAATCACATAAGTCTCAAAAACATAGTGCGGTGGCATAGCGAAATATTAAATAAAAAAGATGAAGGCCTTTACAGTTTGATATCCGAGTTTCGTGGGGAATACAGAGGCAACGCGGATTTTATAGAATTGGATAATATGAACCAGATGCCTCTTTATACTGTGCACTATCATCATTTTTTCCCGAATTCAGGACCGCCGAACTATCAATCGCGAGTTTCTCCAGAAGGGACCTGGGTGTTTGAGCGATTGCCACCGAAATTCGAAGTAATAAATGGCGAAAAGGAATAGAAACAATGCCAAAGGCAAAGAGAAAAGTGAATGCAGAAGTACCCGATAATGAACCGGAGAAGGGGCAAGATTGCTCAATATTCTTTGAATTTATTGAAACGCATGATGAACCATCCCTTGGGCTTAAAACCACCGAGGAGGCACTCTTTAACGCGACAGGTTTTAACAAGAAGGGATCTGTAGCAAATATTCTTCTGGCCATTATAAATACATTATTGAAAGCCGAAGGTGATCTTGAAAAAAAGAAATTTAAAGGGAATCAGATTCTATCAGCCATGACCGAGCTTGGTCCCCGTGATGGCTTCGAAGGCTTATTAATAGTGCAACTGCTAATAACCTATGACCGGGCGATGGAATGCTTCAAGGTGGCGGAAAATAAAGGATCCTTTGCCGATATCGATTTCAGTCACCAGGATCAGGGCATCAAGCTCATGCTCCTTTACAACCAGCAACTTGAAGCCCTGGACCGCCATAGGGAAAGAGGGAGAGAGGGGTAAGGAATCACTCCTGAAGAACTGGTAAACCAGGGTCAACCGATGAAAAATTTTGTTATGAGATGGCCGACAAAAGGGACTATGTGATCATCACGCTTGAAGTTATCTTGCAGGAAAGGACTCGAAATGGCACTGCTGGGCGATTTTAAATTAACCCCACGGCAAGAAAAGGTGCTTGCCTCATTGATAACGGAGCCGAGTATCAATGAGGCAGCAAATGCGGCGCGTGTTGGCGTGCGAACTGTTTTTAAGTGGCTGAAAAATGAGGCTTTCTGCGACGCCTATCGTGCGGCGCGGGCGGCGGCGGTACGGCAAGCCGTCGGACAGGTACAGGCGGCTATGGGCGCTGCCGTAAGAACGCTTGTTGAAATCATGGAGGATACGGGAGCCCCGGCGTCAAGTCGCGTGACGGCGGCCAAAGCCATGATCGAAACCGGCATAAAGGCCGTTGAAATCGAAGATATAGAGGCCCGATTATCGGTGATTGAAACAGAAATAAAAAAAGAAAGATATAAAAGATGAGATTTCACCGGAGACTCGTGAAGATTGAAGAAAAACTTGCACCAGTAGAGCAGTTGACGAAAGTTTTGTTGGTTTTATCTGATCAGGACGAGCAGGAAAAAATCGAAGCGTTTCTGGCTGAAAATCCAGGCCGACCATACGAGATTATACGAGTTAGATTTATAGCCCCTCCAAATAGAACGGAAGAATCATAGCAAGTCACCGAAATCCCCCTGCGTTTCATGCTTCTGAAGACACCACGGCACCATGATACCATTCAAATGAAATATCAAGATTGACGGAGTAAATCCTCCATAGTATATTTCGGATACCCGATTGTGTGCCGCAAAGTTTACCAACGATAGAAACTCGTGATATTCTGCAGCATATCTTGTGAATTTGGCCACAATTACCTTTAATGTTTTTACCCTATATAAAAGATCATCTTCCTTTGAAGGTGAGATCTAAGACAGCTTAATTTTCCAATCGCTCCCGTCTTTATAGGTTTCTGCTTTAAATAATTCAGGGTTAAAAGAGCCTATTTTTCTTGTTCCCCCTGCTGGAGTCTCTTTTTCTGTTTTCATCCAATAAATATAAAGAGTATACCCCTCATTTTCTATCAGTTGAATGTGTTCCATGGATTGTTTGTAACCTGGATTTTTTCGGCCTTCATCATTCCTTTCCCAATCCTCAGAAAAGATCACGCCGTTTTTGTCCTCCCATGCTCCAAAGAAAATAATTTTCTTTTTCTCATTTATGAACGACCAATTATTATACCAGTTTTTGCATGTAGCTCCCTGTTCCTCCATAAACTGTTTTCTGCTTTTCACGTTGACATCCTTTCCTTTCTTTTAAGATTTTATCTTTATCTATCCTTTTTGATAAAATATTACACACAATAAGTGATTATGCGGATCCGGATATCATAACATTTGTAATGTTATCCGCCTTTTTAAGTGCCATTTGATTCCTTGCCAGAAAACAAAATGTTACCCAGATCGTCTGCCCATGACTGGTAAGGTGGGAATTCATTTTGTTTCATTCCATTCTCCTTACGGTCGTCAATAATTAATAATATTGACCTGGCTATCATTTCCGTAATGTTGGCTGATCGTGTCGAATAACGCCTTTAGCTTTGGCTACGCCGCAACAAGCTCATTCACCACCGCCCCCATCAACCTTCCGGCATCATCTTGCGACTGAGTGAGTTTGGCTTGCAGATCGTCGCACAGGGCCATTAGTCGGTCGACTTTGGTGACGATCCGTTTTTGCTCCGAAAGGGGTGGCAGAGGGTATAACTCATTCAGAAGAGCTGTCGAACCAATATTTCCTTGGTTTGCCGTCCCGGTTGCTCTTGTGAATATCCGATCCAGCATAGTTTCCGACTTTAGAAACACATTGGCAGTTTGCCCTACCGCGAGTGAGGAAAAGCGCAGAAGCCCAACTCTCTGGTTTAGAAACAGCTTCGGGCCGTTTAGATGCTCCTTTTTCACCAATACGGTGAAGAGATAATCCCTTTTGGCCTTTGTTCCCGTCATCGTAATAAGGAGATCACCTTCCCCGATTAAGAAATCCTGGCTATAACCTGCAAGCTCATCTGGTATGAATACAGGTTTTTGATGTATAAGGAGATCATTGTTCTTAACGTTGCCAAGTCGAATTACTTGGTTTCCGGACGATGGCACATACGAGTTGCTCTTGAAAGCGCAGCCACCCTTGAAATGACAGATATCACCTAATGCCACCCACTCCCACCCCATTGGCAATTCATAAGGCACTTCATCCAGATCAATGGGCGGCAGAGGCTTCTGTTTCTTAATCTTGCCTTCCTTAACCAGCTTTTCCTTTTCAGTCTTTACCTTTTCCAATAGCACCGATGCCGGTTCATCCTTCGGATTCTGCGGTACAAGTTTTCCCTGCACTGCAAGCTGAAGGATGGACTGACGAAGTGCGTTGACGTTTTCGGGGCAATCGTAGAGCAGATCGAAGTTTTCTCTGATGCGATTCCAGGCGTGTTTAACGGTATCCCCATCAGGGGCCGTAAGGGCGTTCAGGCAGGAACCGTTTAACGTGATCCGGCTTTCATTCCGTTTCTGCTGACGGGCTTCCAGATCGTCGCACAGGACCATGAGTTGGTCGACTTTGGCGACGATGCGTTTCTGTTCGGTAAGTGGGGGGAGTGGAAATGGGATCAATGCCACTTCTTTACCGGAAACCTCTTTGAATGTAGTGCCTGTAGCCTGGGCGTTGATGTCTGGTGCGGCTTTGCTGAGAAAAATGAAGATGTATTCAGCCATGGCTTTCAGATATGAGATGCAGGACTTAAAGCCTTGATTTGTTGAAAGAGGATTCATGGCTATCCCGACATAACCGATTGGCGCTCTACTTGAAAATAGAACAGTTCCAACGGGCATCAGTTGTGCAGAAGAGCCATCAAGACCCTTTTGTGTAATATCGCGACGTCCTCGTTTTATATACCGAGACGACTGCCCTACCATATCAGCCGGGGTGAGCCATGGAATTTCTTTAGAGTCCGTCCAATAATCGCCCTTGCCAGTTTTAGGGGTACCACCACCAACGATAGACCCAATATCTCCCATCCGAACCCATTGCCATGCATTTGGGATTTTATGCGGATAAGCGTCTACTGGTTCACCTACTGGATAGCGAGATTTCCTTATCTTGCCCTCCCTGATCAGTTTCTCTTTTTTAGCCTTTATTTTCTCCAAAAGCACCGACGCCGGTTCATCCTTCGGATTCTGCGGTACGAGCTTCCCCTGCACGGCAAGCTGAAGGATCAACTCTCGCAGTTTCTGGATGCCGTTGGGTACGTCGGCGAGGGTATGAAAGTGATCGGCAAAGGCTTCGGGGGTCATTATTTCTTACCCCCAAGCGACAGCATGAGTTCGTTCTTGAGCTTATCACGGGAAGATGCGATATCCTTGAGCAGGGTATGGTATTGCTTTAAGAGCTTGTCAGGGTCACCATAGCTCACTTTTTCGGCATTGGGATTCTTTATGTCAAGGTTAAAGTCCTTGGCCTTGATCTCATCTGCCGTGACCCTCCACGCCAGTCCATTCTCTTCGCGCTTGTCCCACCATTCTTTCTCAAGGTCGAATTCTTCGATGCGGATGGGCTTGGTCTTATTGTATGATTTGTATCCTTTGGGGTATTGGTGTTCATAGTACCAGATTTCCTTGGTCGGTTCCCCTTTCGTAAAAAAGAGCAGATTGGTCTTTATTCCGGTATAGGGATTAAATACCCCATTAGGCAGCCGGACAATCGTATGCAGATTACACTCTTTCAGGAGCCGTTCCTTGATACGTGTTTTAACACCTTCTCCGAACAGCGTGCCATCCGGGAGAACCATGCCACACCGCCCACCAGGCTTCAAAAGATGCATTATCAAAACCAGGAACAGATCCGCAGTCTCCCTTGTTCGATATGAGGCCGGAAAATTCGTTTCGATACCATCTTCTTCCATGCCACCGAACGGGGGATTGGTTACGATTGCATCCACCCTATCTTTAGGGCCATAGTCCCTCAATGGCCTGGATAGGGTATTGTCGTGCCGGATCTGAGAGGGAATCTCGATACCGTGAAGCAGCATATTGGTGGTGCATAACAAGTGCGGGAGGGCTTTCTTCTCAACTCCGTGGATGCTTTTCTGTAGGATTTTCTCGTCTTCGGCTGTCTTAACGTACTTGCTTCGCATGTTTTCAATGGCACAGGTGAGAAAGCCGCCTGTACCAGACGCCGGATCGAGAACCGTTTCCCCAAGTTTGGGGTCAACCATATCCACCATAAATTGGGTTACGGCCCTTGGGGTGTAAAACTCACCGGAATTACCGGCACTTTGTAGATCCTTTAGTATCTTCTCGTAGATATCGTTGAAAAGATGGCGGTCTTCAGTTCTGTTAAAATCTATTTCGTTAAGTTTATTTATGACCTGGCGCATCAGAGTGCCAGACTTCATATAATTATAGGCGTCTTCAAACGCATCACGGACTACAAATCCCCTTGGATTGGCCCCTGGTGCGAATGAAAGATTTTTCAATTTCCGGAACAAATCATCGTTTACAAAATCTAACAGTTCA
>Ga0233429_1001846_pt1 | contig 23717 bp, 26 predicted proteins | sample SI_118_April2016_3_FD_179879 | JGI IMG/M metagenome (GOLD analysis project Ga0233429, IMG submission 179879) | Seawater microbial communities from Saanich Inlet, British Columbia, Canada - SI_118_April2016_135_MG | ecosystem: Environmental > Aquatic > Marine > Inlet | place: Canada: British... | reverse complement strand
CAAGGGAAATATTGAGCTAGAAAATGGCTCAAAGATTCTTGCATCCGCGACTTCTGGTTCAGCTGTTCGGGGAAGTTCATTTAATTGCATATCTGGTAGCTCTACTCTGTTATTAAAGGATAATTTTAATAATAAAACAATCAAGACTTCTATATCAGATTTTTATTCTAATTCATCCAGAGAAATGAATACTTATAAATATGAGTATGGAGATGATAAACAACAAATACAAGAATTGGTACTTTTCTCTGATGAAGAAAGCACTTTTGAGAACATTAGACATAGAGCTCGTATCAGAAAAACACCACATAATACCAAAATCTCTAAATGGCGGAAACCAAATAACCAATATAGTGAAATTGACAATCAAAGAGCATTTGATAGCACACCATCTACTTCCAAAATTTCTATCGGGAATGCCCAAAGCAAAAATGTCGTGCGCGTATTTTCTAATGTGCCAGGGCAGGCAGGGGGTTTTGGTGAAACTCACGGAACATCAACGGCGGCAGTCAATTTTGGAATTTTCCCAAGCTCGGAGAATTATACAAACAGGGACGAAACATTCAGAAGAAACAAAAAGAAAGATTGGAAACTCTCACAAAGGAAAAACTATACCAAAAGAACAAAAATTGAAGCAGTCAAAAACCATGAAGGGGAAGCTGTTGGGTGTGAAGAAGCCTTTGGGGTTTGGAGAAAAAATATCCAAAGCTTTGACGGGGGTGAAAAAAACCATAGAACATATGGAGAAAATCAACAAGAATCCAGAAAAAATACGCAAGACGGCCGAAAAACATCGTGGTATGAAGCGATCAGAAGAGTCAAAAAAACGAATGAGCGAATCGGCCAAAAGACGGATCAAAACTCAGGGCGGGCCTTGGAACAAGGGAATGAAGTTGGTAGATGGGAAGTATATACGAGTGGTGGATGGAAAAGGTTTTATGGAATCAGTAAAAGTGTAAATCAAAAAACACTACAAATACGAACAGATAACAATAGCATCAAGTGTACGCCAGATCATAAAATATCTACCAAAAATGGGTTTATACCAGCTAAGGATGTTACATTAAAATCTAAAATAAGAACATTAGATAATCAGTTTTGTGACGTTGTTGAGGTTAAAAATTCTAATAATTGTGATGTATATGATTTGTTACACGTTGAAGATGTACATTCCTTTTATGCAAATGACTTAGAAGTATCAAATTGCATATTTCTTGATGAATTTGCATTTGTGCCTTCCAATATTTCCGAAGAGTTTTTCAGTTCGGTTTATCCTACTATTTCTTCTGGTCAAACCACAAAAGTATTCATAGTATCTACTCCAAACGGCATGAATATGTTTTACAAATTGTGGACAGATGCCGAAGAAAAAAACAATGATTATTCCCCCATTTCAGTTCATTGGTCACAAGTTCCAGGCAGAGATGAAAAATGGAAAGAGAAAACGATACGGAATACTTCGGAACGGCAGTTTCAGTCTGAGTTTGAATGTTCGTTCTTAGGTAGTTCTAACACACTTATTTCTACAGAGAAACTTCTTTCGTTAGCTTACAAAACACCAGTTTATCAACAAGGTGGATTGGATGTTTACCAAGAACCGATATTGGGACATACTTATGTAATGGTGTGTGATGTTGCTAGAGGCGTGGGATTAGATTACTCTGCATTTTCTTTGTTTGATGTAACGAAACAACCTTACCGTCAAGTCGCAAAGTACCGAAAAAATGATATTTCACCAATGTTATATCCTAATGTTATTTTTACAGCTGCTCAGAAATACAACGAAGCATTTGTTTTAGTGGAAGTAAACGACATAGGACAACAAGTAGCTGACATACTTTATCATGATATGGAATACGAAAATATGATGATGGTCACGATGCACGGTAGAAATGGTCAACAGATTGGTGGAGGTTTTTCTAAAAATGTATCAATGGGAATCCGTACCACTAAACAAGTAAAACGAATTGGTTGTGCAACTCTCAAAGACATGATAGAGAGAGACAATTTAATCATAGAAGATTTTGATACAATAAGTGAGTTGACAACGTTTATTGGAAAAAGTACATCGTGGGAAGCAGACGATGGAACTCATGATGATTTGGTGATGTGTTGTGTTCTCTTTTCTTGGTTAGTTCAACAGAGGTACTTCAGAGAACTCACAGACCAAGATATAAGAGAAAAAATGTTTTCCGAGCAAATGAAAATGATAGAAGAAGAAATGGTGCCCTTTGGGTTTATTGAAGATGGACATGATCCAGATGAACATTCAATCCCTGGCGATGATAACGTGTGGCAACCAGCTGGACAAGAATGGCAGAGAGAATATTATTAGAGATAATTTTCTTTCTTTATTTCTTCAAAACCAAAGTCATCATCATCTTTCATCTTTTCAGTAACAAGTAACAACAGTAATGCATCAATTTCTTTTTCCAATTCTGGTCTAACACTACGAAGACGATAAAGAAATTTAACGCTACTTTTTTCTACCATCTCTTTACTGACATGAGTAGAGTTGTAATTTTTTTTATTTTGACTTTTAGTTTGTAAAACAAGATGGTCTGGATTTACACAACTATTATTTTCACAAGTTTGGTGAACCACCATATTTTCAGCGATGTCTCCTTTGTGAAGAAGATAAGCAAATCGATGAGCTGGTTTGGATTTTCCATCATAAGAGAACATCCCATAACCTTGTTTTTGTTTGGAAGCGTTCCATTCGTGGCAATTACTGGTTTTAATAACTTTGGAATTGAAACGTTTTAATGCTTTTTCACGTTTTTCGGCCGGGGTTTCGTTCTTTTTCATGCCCTTGTTCCAAAATCCCATAGGGGCATTACAAAGATTATAGAACTCTGGATTTTGTGCGACATTATATTTTTTGTGCAGTTGATGTTCACTAATATTTGCTTCTGCTCTAGTTGAAAAAGTATCAATAATAGTTTTTGTAAAATGTTCATGTGATATCTCCATTACTTCATTGAGTACTTTAGAAGAACCCATATATTCATCATTTTTTGGTGGACAACTACAACTCCGTACACCAATATATTTCATTTGGTTTTTTGTATTTGTAATGATATAGGTGTAATGATATATATTATTAGACATGACATTCTCCGTAACAGAGTGTTACTGTTTAGGATGTGGGAGTTGACTGAAACAGCTCCTTCATCCGAGTTTTTTTTATATTTACTGTATACTATATATAAAAAATGAAATCACAGTTATTTATAAATATTGTTAGAGTAACAAATACTTTGAACAAAAACTCAAAAAATAAATTTAACGGAGAGAAGATATGGCCTTTCAAGTAAGTCCTGGCGTAAACACATCTGAAATTGACCTTACTAATGTAGTAGTAGCCGCTGGTACTTCAGTCGGTGGTTTTGCTGGTAGGTTCAATTGGGGGCCAATAGAACAAATTTCTTTGGTTACAGATCAAGACAATCTGGTAGATGTTTTTCAAAAACCAGACGATAACAATTTTGAAGCATTCTATACTGCAGCTAACTTCTTAGCATACACAAGTGCTTTGAACGTTGTTCGTGCTGCTAACACAACTTCATCAAATGCAGCTGCACCAAAAAATGCAGCTGCAAATACCGCAACATATGTAAACGTTCAGACAACAACTGTTGAAAGTTACTATAACACATTTGATCCAGAACAAAGTGGAGCAATTGGTGGTGGTATTTCAGGATTTGCTGCACTAGGACCATTTATAGCGAAATGGGCAGGTGCTTTAGGTAACAGTCTTAAAATGTCAATTTGTCCTGCTGATAGACCTTCTGTTACAGGAACAAGCACAGTAACTTGGACTGCTTCAACTGGTGTATTAGAAGGAACCGCAAGTTCTTTATTTTTAGATGAATTAAGAGTTGGAGATGCTATCAAAATTACTGACGAGGTAGGATACCATATAGTAGCTGGAATTACTGATTTGAATACCGCATCAGTATTTGCAACAAGTTCATCCGATACAGCTGATGCGACGGCCAAAGCATTTACAATACAGAAACGTTCTGCGTTTTCGACAACTTCTACTTTTATAAAGGGAACAGCTGTAACTACTGCTGATTCAAAAGTTGTAACAGGAACAGGAACAATGTTCGACAAACAGTTTGTTGTTGGTGATACAATAGTAATTGGTGGAGAATCACACAGAGTTAATACTATCACATCAAATACGGTTATAGGAACTTCTACGAAATTCAACGGTACTAATGCTACCGCTGCTATCGCAAGAGAATGGGAATACAAAGGTGCATTTTCTACAGGAGCACCAACGACTTCCACTTTTGCTGATGACAAAGATATGGCACAAGATGAAATTCACGTTGCTATTATCGATGAAAATGGTGATTGGTCAGGAACAAAAGGAGAAGTTTTAGAAGCACACGCTAATTTGTCAGTCGCAAGTGCATCAAGAGATGGTCAAGGTGAAGATATTTTCTACAAGAATTTCATCAATAAGTATTCAAAATATGTGTGGTGGTTAGACCATCCAACAATGGGTGCTCACGGAACAACTTCATCTGCAGTAGCCGGTAACGATACCGCTGGTAACGGAACATTAGTTACTGACGGAACTGCAACATTCCGTGCTTGGGGTGCAACCGCTGATGCATCGGGTGCTCAAACACAAGATACATTTGAAAATGCATCATTTCCATTGTCACTTAGTTTTAATGGTGGAACAGACGGAACAGGTCCGTCAGGTGCTGATATTATTCGTGCATATGACCTAATGGCATCTGCTGAAGATGTGGATATTTCACTTGTGTTGTGTGGTAATCACAGTTCAACAGTCATAAGACACGTTATTGATAATATTGCTGATGCAAGAAAAGATTGTGTTGCTTTCTTTTCACCAGAAAAAGCAGATGTTGTTGGTGTAACAGATTCTTCAACTGCTACAGATAACGTAATTGATTTTAGGGATACTGTCAATAAGAATTCCTCTTACGCTGTTATGGATTCTGGATATAAGTATCAGTTTGACAAACACGCTGATAAATTCAGATATGTTCCATTGAATGGTGATACAGCTGGAACTTGTGCTAGAACAGATCAAGTTCGTGATCCTTTCTTTTCCCCAGCTGGTTTTACCAGAGGTCAGATTAAAGGTGTGGTAAAACTTCCTTACAATCCTAAGAAAGCGGAACGTGATAAGTTGTACCAAGCACAAGTCAATCCTGTTGTTTCATTTCCAGGCGAAGGAACACTCCTTTTTGGAGATAAGACACAATTAACTAAACCATCTGCGTTTGATAGAATCAACGTAAGACGATTATTCATTCTTCTGGAAAAAGCAATTTCAAATGCTGCTAAGTTTCAGATGTTTGAATTCAACGATGAGTTCACACGTTCACAGTTTGTTGCAATGGTAGAACCTTTCTTGAGAGACATTCAAGGTAGAGGTGGAATACAGGACTTTAGAGTCGTGTGTGATGCTTCTAACAATACTGCTCAAGTTGTAGATTCTAATTCGTTTAGAGGAGACATTTTTATCAAACCTTCACGTGCTATCAACTTCATCCAACTCAACTTTGTTGCTGTTAGAAGTGGTGTAGAATTCTCTGAAGTCGTTGGTGCTGTTTAATATTTTTGATATAAATAATTACAACAAGATTAGGAGAAATTAAATGGCAATAGGAAAAATTTCAGATTTTAAGTCGGCGCTCTCATTAGGGGGCGCTAGACCTAGTTTATTTGACGTTCAAATATACTCTCCGTCTGGACCTGAAGGGTTGGAGGCACTACGGAAATCTCAGTATCAATGTACTACTACTTCAATTCCTGGCTTAACTATTACACCAATAGAAAAGCAATACTTTGGTCGAACAGTTAAAATCCCTGGCGAAATGACGTTTGGAACTTTATCCACCACGTTCATTAATCCAGAAGATTATGGAATAAGAATCGCGATGGAGAAATGGGCAGAGTATATTAACGGAAGCGAAAACAATTTAGCGGGGAGTGTGGTTCCGGCTGATTGGTATACTACGATTATAATAAGACAATATACAAAAGATGGTAGTGTAGCAATAGACTTTAATTTTCAAGATTGTTGGCCAAGTGCTGTTGATGCAATGGAGTTAAGTTATGACACAACAGGTGCAATGGAAGAATTTAATGTTACTTGGGAATATAACTATTACACTACAACTGCTCAACTTACTTCCACAGACTTGGGCGACCAAGAATAATTTAAAAGGAAAAATATGGCATTTGCAGTTTCACAATTTAAATCTAACATTGCTTCAAACGGCGGGGGCGCAAGACCTAATTTATTTAAAGTAAAAATAGATAATTCGGTTGATGGTTCGTTATCTTTTAAAAACAACGAAACTATACTAGTTAAATCTGCACAGATTCCAGGCTCAACTATTGCTGCTCTTCCTGTAAACTATGTTGGAAGACCAATTAAATATGCTGGATTTAGAACTTTTGATAACTGGACGACTACTATAATTAATGATGATGACTTTTCTATGAGAAATAAGATCATGGAATGGATGAGAACAATTTCTGGTCAACTTGACGGCGAAAGAAATACGGATTATGGTCCTTATGCAACTGTAGATGGAGCATATTTCGAGGGACAAGCTACCGTCACTCAGGTAAACAAAGACGGTGAAGATGGTCAAAGTTACACCATTAATAATATTTGGCCTACAAATCTTGGGGAGATTGCTCTTTCGTGGGAAACTGACGGTATAGAAGAGTATTCAGTAGAATGGTGCTTTGATACATGGTCATCAAACTAATCATAGAAATAGATAAATGAATGGCTTTCGGAATCTCAGAATTCAAATCAAATCTAACAGGGGGTGGTGCACGATCATCCCTTTTTAATGTTAATCTTAACTTCCCCTCCGCTCTATCGGTAGTCGGTAGTGACAAATATAAATTCCTAATTTCAGCCTCATCTATTCCCGCATCTACACTTACAACATACGACATATTCTATCATGGAAAAGCACTAAAAGTTGCATCCGATAGAACTTTTGACGCGTGGGAAACTACAATTATCAACGATGAAAATTTTGATATACGAAAAAATCTTGAAAGATGGATAAATTTAGTGTCAAAACCTGACCTAAATACTAGAGATATCGATATAGTAGGAACATCTGCAGTCAACGAAGGCACTAATGCTGATTACAAAACAGATTTAAATGTAACTCAGTATAGTAAAAATGGGAAGTCATTACAAACCTATTATTTTAGAGGTGCGTTTCCAACTTCAATATCTAGCATTCCTCTTAGTTGGGAGTCTAGTGCAATAGAAACTTATACTTGTAATTGGGCATATGATCATTGGGATCGAAAAGACGTTCTTGGTGGAGATGAAACAGATGAATAAACATTATATTAGGAGAATAAATTATGGCTTTTGAAATATTTGGTTTCAAAATTGAAAGAAAGAATCAAGGAGCAGCAAACGCAAGTATTCCAGCATTTACTATGCCGGAAAATGACGATGGTTCCATGATGGTATCTGGAGCTGGTGCTTACGGAACCTCTCTAGATTTAGATGGTCAGTATAAAACCGAAATTGAACTGATCCTAAAATATCGTGAAATGGCTCAAACTTCTGATTGCGAAATAGCAATAGACAATATTATCAACGAATCAATTGTAATAGATGATACACGAAATCCTGTTGATATTATCCTTGACAAAACAAATCTATCTGATGGAATCAAGAAAAAAGTAATTAATGAATTCAATACAGTATTGGATTTGTTGAATTTTAATAATTTTGGTTACGATATTTTTCGTAGATGGTATGTAGAAGGTAAATTATACTATCATATTATGATTGATGAGAACAATCCAAATCTTGGAATTGTTGAACTCCGTAGTCTAGATGCTACAAAAATCAAAAAAGTAAAACAGATCAATCAAAAAGATACAGCTGACCCAAAGAAAAAAGAAGTAAGTGTCAATTCAATGTTCAATTATAATGAATCTGGATTGGGAAATAGAACTTCTGATGGTATACTAATTTCAGGTGATAGTATCGCATACTCTACTTCTGGTTTACTCAATCCTACAAAAACTGGTGTATTATCCTATCTCCACAAAGCAATCAAACCACTCAATCAACTCCGAATGGTAGAAGATGCTATTGTCATCTATCGTATCTCACGAGCACCTGAACGAAGGATTTTCTATATTGATGTTGGTAATCTACCTAAATTAAAAGCAGAACAATATATTCGTGACATCATGACACGATATAAAAATAAACTGGTTTATGATTCAACTACTGGTGAAGTCAAAGACGACAGACGACACCAATCAATGTTGGAAGATTATTGGTTGCCTCGTAGAGAAGGTGGTAGAGGAACAGAGATTACTACTCTTCCAGGCGGAGAAAATCTAGGTCAATTAGAGGATGTAGAATACTTTCAAAAGAAAATGTACAAGGCAATGCACGTTCCTGTATCTCGACTAGAGGCTGACTCTGGTTTCTCTTTGGGGAGAGAAAGCGAGATTACTAGGGACGAGCTTCTTTTCAGTAAGTTTATTGGTAAATTACAAACAAGATTTTCAATGCTTTTCGGTGAAATACTAGAAAAACAATTGTTACTGAAGAACATAATAACTTCTGAAGAATGGTCACAAATAAGAGACAAAGTTCATTATAAGTTTGAAAAGGATCATTACTATACAGAATTCAAACAACAAGAAACAATGACCCAAAGAGTTGATCTTGCCAGAAACATGGAAGAATATGTCGGTAATTATTATTCTAGAGAATATTTTAGAAAGAACATTCTAAGACAGTCAGAAGAAGAAATAAGAACCGAAGATGTACAGATAGAAAAAGAGAAAAAAGAGGGTGATTTTGATGGTGATATGACCATTGATGATGTTTAAAGTGTAAATAATGTTTATAAATATTAATAGATAATTTTTTGGAGATAAAAAATGGCAGAACAACCAGCACAAAAAGAATTTAAAGCTGTAGACATTGTAGATTTTGCGATGAATTCACAACCAATAAAAGTAAACGATGCTTTTGATTCAATCATAGCAGATAAAGTAATGAATTCTTTAGCAACAAGAAAACAAGAAGTTTCTGCTAGTATGTTTCAGGATAAAATAGAAATTCAACCAGAAGTAGAAGCACAACCAATGGAGACACAATGAAACTATTAGCAGCAAAAACTGCCACAACTGCCACCGAATTAAGTTTGGGTAAAGCAACATCTGTTGCAGTTTATTGCTCAGCTGTTTCAATCATTTCAGTAGTTGAAAATGATGGAACTGAAGGAGGAACGGGCGGAACGGTTCAGGGTTCTATTACTTTACCTGCGGCGTCAGTAACAGTAATTAATAAAGATCCTGACCAATTTATACTAGCAAATGTAACAAATGGTACTTACACAGTAGTAGCGTCAGCTGGTATATAATGAAATCGTTTAAAGAGTTTAGAAAATCAATAGGTTTTCCTGTAACCGAGAAAAAAGTAGAAGAGGTAATACGGTCAAAAAAACCTTTGGGTGAAGATGTTATAGACCAACTAAGAAGTATAGTAAAAAAGAAAAAAGAATCGAATATAACTTTCAAATCTGGAACATCTGTACCAATTGATGCAGATTCAGCAAAAACTATTCTGAAGACATTCGATTCACTAAATAGTAGTAATAAGAAAAAAACACAAGACAACATGAACAAAGATACAAAATCATTCATGAAAGTCTTAGATTTTGCATTTAATAACAAAGGGTAGGTCAAAATGAAATTAATTTGCGAGTTACAAGAAGCCGTGGATTATGAACTAGTTGAAGCAAGTTCCGATAAACCTAAGCAGTATTTTATCGAAGGTATTTTTATGCAATCGGAAACGAAAAATAAAAACGGAAGAATATATCCTTTGGGCGTTCTAGAAAAAGAAGTAAAACGTTATGTGAAAGAATACGTTGAACCAAAACGTGCATTTGGAGAGTTAGGTCATCCTGACGGTCCTACTGTTAATTTGGATCGTGCTTCTCATATGATTACTTCTTTGGTAAAAGAGGGGTCTAACTTTGTTGGTCGAGCAAAAATACTCGATACACCAAATGGAAAAATAGTAAAGAGTTTTATTGATGAAGGTTGCAAGTTGGGTGTTTCCTCAAGGGGAATGGGAACTTTGAAATCAGAATCAAAAGACAAAGCACAAATCGTTCAAAGCGATTTTTATCTTGCAACCGCTGCAGACATTGTTGCTGATCCATCCGCTCCAAATGCTTTCGTTGAAGGTATTATGGAAGGTAAAGAATGGGTTTGGGATAATGGATTACTAAAGGAACAAGATATAGAAAGAGCGAAGAAAATTATTGAAGCAGCTCCTTCAAAACAACTTGAAGAAATTAAGTTGAGAGAATTCACCAAATTAATGTCTAATTTATGATTATTATAAATATTAACACGAACCAATTTACTATAAATTTTTAGGAGTTTTCAAATGAGTAACGAAGAAATTACAAACCAAGATGAAGTTCTGGAAGAAGTAGAACAACAGGATGAACTTGTTGAAACTCCAGAAGAAGAAGTTCAAGAAGAAGAAGTTCAAGAAGAAAAAATAGAAGAAGTCAAAATGCCTTCTACTAAATCGGGAATGATTAAAGCTCTTTTTGATGCTGTTAATGGTATGAAAAAAGAAGAAGTCACCGCTAAGTGGAAATCTTTAATGGATGTTGCTGAAGCAGAAGATTTAGGTGGACCAACCCCAACTGATTCTGACAACGAAAAAGATGAAGTCGGTAAAAAGAAAAAGAAGATAAAAGCATCTGACCTTCCAGAAATCAATGTCAAAGAAGACATCGAAGCACTTGTTCAAGGTGAAGAACTTTCTGAAGAGTTTAAGTCTAAAGCATCTACAATTTTTGAAGCCGCTGTTTATCAGAAAGTTATGGAAACGGTAACAAAGAAGACCGAAGAACTGGAAGAAGAATATTCTAAGAATCTTCAAGAAGAAATCATTTCCTTTAGGGATGAGTTGACAGAAAAAGTTGACGGATACTTGAACTATGTTGTTGAAGAGTGGATGAAAGAAAACGAACTTTCCCTCGATAGTTCACTTAGAAGTGAAATTACAGAAGAGTTCATTGGTGGATTGAAAGGTCTATTTCAAGAACATTACATCGAAGTTCCAGAAGAAAAAGTAGACATGGTTGAGAACTTATTTGACCGCGTTGAGGAATTAGAAACCAAATTAAATGGCAAAATCGAAGAGAACGTTAAAGTTACAAACGAACTTAACGAATATCGCAAAAATAAGATTGTCGAAGAAATTAGCAATGACCTTGCTGATACACAATCCGAAAAATTGAAAGAACTTACAGAAGGTGTTTCAATGGAAGAAGGCGATGTCGAAGATTTTGAAAGTAAAGTAAAACAGATTAAGGAAAGTTATTTTCCTAGTCAAGTTAAAAAGGATGAAGTTATTAGTGAAGACAGTGTTAGTTCAGAAGAACAAGAGGAAACTCCTGTTAAGATGAACAACATCATGGAAGCATATAGTAAAGCTATTGCTCGGTAATTAAATATTACAATTTTTTTAATCCATATTATAGGAGTTAAATAATATGAAACTAGAACAAAATTTATCTGAAAAGTGGGCTCCAGTTTTGGATCATCCAGATCTTCCTAAGATCACGGATAGTCACAAACGTGCCGTTACAGCTATGTGTCTTGAGAACACAGAACACCAATACGTTCAAGATCAAGCAATGCAAGGTCAATCTGGTTTATTGTCGGAAGCAACACCAACAACAATCAACGCTTTGACATCCACTAACCCATCTTTGGGTGGTGTTGCTGGAAACCCAGTACAAACAACAGCGTTCAACTTTGCAGATCCAGTTTTGATCTCAATGGTTCGACGTGCTATGCCTCAGTTAGTTGCATATGACGTTTGTGGTGTACAACCAATGTCTGGACCAACAGGTCTTATTTTCGCACTCAAAAGTCGTGTTAATACAATGGCCGGTGCTGAAATGCCTGGTGTTAATGCTGATACAGTTGCAAGTGAATCTGGAACAGCTAATACTGGTGATACAGTCAAGACGCCTGGTCTTTTGATCACGGCCGCTGACGGAACTGGTCAAACAGGAACAGAATTTGCTGCTTCAAGTGCTCTGGAAACAGACGGTGGTGAAGGTAATATTGCTGGTGAAATGTCCTTCTCAATAGAGAAGATTTCCATCGCTGCAGGAACACGTGCCCTCAAAGGTTCGTATTCTATGGAATTAGCACAGGATTTACGTGCTGTTCATGGATTGGATGCAGAAGCAGAACTTGCTAACATCCTATCTAGTGAAATTCTAGTTGAGATCAACCGAGAAGTAATTCGGAAGATTTACATCAACGCTGCTGTTGGTGCTCAAATTGGAACTACAACTGCTGGAATTTTTGACCTTGACACCGATTCTAATGGTCGTTGGATGGTTGAAAAATTCAAAGGTCTGATGATGCAGATTGAAAAAGATGCTAACCAGATTGGAAAAGACACACGTCGAGGAAAAGGAAATATCCTTATGACCTCTTCAGATGTTGCTTCCGCACTTCAAATGGCAGGAATGTTGGATTATGCTCCAGCAATGAGTACTGACATTAATTCAGACACATCTTCTTCTACGTTTGCTGGTGTTCTTAATGGTCGATATAAAGTTTATGTTGATCCTTATGCCGATGCTCACGCACAAGAATTTTATTGTGTTGGTTACAAGGGTGATTCACCTATGGATGCTGGTGTATTCTACTGTCCTTACGTTCCTCTTCAGATGGTTCGTGCAGTTGATTCATCTAGTTTTCAACCACAAATCGCTTTCAAGACACGTTATGGTTTAGTTGCTAATCCATTTGCTGAAAATGCGGCTACTTCAACTGGTCGTATTACTGGTGACTTGACATCGAATCCTCACTTGAACGTTTATTACAGAAAAGCTTCAATTTCAAACTTGATGTAATTCGTTCCCTACATATAGTAGGATTTCAAAAGGGAGTAGAGAAATCTGCTCCCTTTTTTTGTTTGTAGTCATTTTCTTGTGAGAATAAAATGTTGATAGTGATAGGTAATGGTTATTCTAAAACCATTTCTGATGTAAACCTCTTCAAAAATCATACTACATACGGTTGTGATTACATTCACAAAAGATTCATTCCTGACAATTTAATTAGTGAAAATATCCAAATTCTTGTCGAACTTGTCACTAATGGATACACCAAAAAACACGTTTGTCATTTTAGGAATTTTACTCTCATTCCAAGTTTTCATTATGATATGATGAAACAATCTACGGATAAGAGAATGAAAATTGCAGAGAACGAACCAACTACAGAAAATTTTATACAATTTGCCCATGAAGGAGTGATGTATTTTCTCTGGATAGATTCTAACGATTTGACAAAAAACATTGATTGGTGGGGAAATGAATATGATGATTGGATTACTGAAACAGTTGCTCTAAGAATAGCTTGTCTGGAAAATCCAAACGAAACATTTTATTGTGTGGGATATGACTATTTCCACAGTCAAACTAGTTCTGGTGTTTATCTCAGTTCTTCTACGAATGTTTCCGATTCAGAGAGTCGAGATTGGATTGGTCAACATAGAAAAATAGAAGAAGAGTTTCCAAATTGCAGCTTTGTGTTTGTTGGTAAAGATATCGGATATCCTGAGTTTGAAAAAATGTTACATAAATAGTAATATAATAAGAAAAGGAATCTATGTCAGCATCAAATAAAGTACCAGACAATTTAAATTATCTTTCCAACATCAGCTTTCGATTATCGATGGAGGATGCACCACATCTTACTTGGTTTTGTCAATCAGTAAATGTGCCAGGCGTTTCTATCGAAGCAATTGATCTGGTCACACCATTTGCAAATATACCATACGCTGGAGGTAACGTTTCCTTTGAGGAATTGTCAGTGACCTTCATAGTCGATGAACATCTTAAAAATTGGATTGAAATTTATGATAGATGTATTGCGTTAGGTTTGGCTGAAGGTCACGAAAAATATAGATTACTTCAAGGAAAGTCAGATTTAACCCCTAGAGGTGGAACAGTATCCACTATCGTTTTATCTATTTTGACAAGTGCAATGAATCCACAAATGGAATTTCATTTCTACGAAGCATTCCCTATATCAATATCTTCCTTAGATTTCAGTAGTGCTGCTACTGACGTTGAATATTTTACTGCTACAGCAACATTTCGTTACACTAACTATGAGATAAAAAACTTATTGAATAACTAAAATTATGGAACTTGAAAAAATTATGTTGATGTGGGAAGAAGATGCTCACATTGATGACAAAGACTTGGATAATGAGTCTCTAAACATACCCAATGTACACCAAAAATATCTAGACATCTATTCTAAAGAGAAACGAAAAATGAGTGATCTTGAAACTCATTGGAAAGTCCTTTTTCAACAACGATGGGAAGTTGTCATTTCTAAAAACGGAAAGGCTCCAGACCATAATATTAGAGTATCGAAGACAGAGTTAGAACGCCACTATGTCGGAGCAGATGAGGTCTTACAGAAGGCTGAAAAGATTATGAACGAACAGAAAAGTAAAGTCGAGTATCTGAAATCTGTTCTTTCTATGATTGAGAATAGAAGTTTTCATATTAATAATGCAATTAATTGGAGAAAATTTGTTGCAGGTCTTGGATGACCACTCAGATATTGATGGAAAAGGATACTGAGGTATTCGTTAGACTTATTTGTGAGCCTCATGTGAAAATGGAATTGAATCACTATTTTCGATTCAGACCAAATGGTTATCAATTCATGCCCATGTTCAGAAGAAAAAAATGGGATGGATATGTTTACCTTTTCAATATGGATAGCAATCGAATTTATGCTGGTCTCAAACCAGAAATAAGTAGATTTGCTGATGACAGAGAATATGAACTTATAGATAATACAGGAGAGATTCTTGAACCAATCTCCAATGACGATTATTTTAAATTTCTTACATCATTTCCTTGTGAATATAAACTAAGAGATTATCAAAGTCTTGCAGTCAGACACTCAATTGATAAAAAAAGGTGTGTGTTATTATCACCAACTGCATCGGGAAAATCTCTTATAATTTACTATCTGATACGATACTACTTACCTGAAAAAGCTTTGGTTATTGTTCCAACACTTTCTCTGGTGAGTCAAATGTATTCTGATTTTGAGGCCTATGCAAAGGCTGACAATACGTTTGAGGTCGAAAATTTCGTCCACAAGATTTATGGTGGTCAAGAAAAACAGACAGACAAACCAATTATTGTTTCAACGTGGCAGTCACTTTATGAACTGGAAAAAGATTTCTTCAGCGATTTTCGTTTAGTGATAGGAGATGAAGCACACCTTTACAAAGCTCGTTCTCTTACTAAGATATTAAAAAATCTGGAAAATACTCCTTATCGAATTGGAACTACTGGAACACTAGACGGAGTAGAGGTACATAAATTAATATTAGAGGGGTTATTCGGTACAATAAAGAAAATAACCACTACAAAAGAACTTATCAAGAACAAGACTATATCATCGATTGATATAAATTGTCTTATTTTAAAATATAATAAAAAGGAACGTGCCATTGTATCAAAAATGAACTATCAAGAAGAGATAGATTTCATAGTGGGTCATTCAGAACGAAACAAGTATATTTGTAATCTTGTAAATAGTCTGAGCGGAAACACATTAGTTCTATTTCAATTGATAGAGAAACACGGTAACATTCTACATTCAATACTAGAAGAAATTGTTGATTCTTCTAGGAAAATCTTTTTTGTTTATGGAGGAACAGATGCAGATTCAAGAGAAAAAGTCAGAGAACTTGTCGAAAAAGAAAAAGATGCTATTATCTGTGCAAGTTATGGTGTATACAGTACCGGCATCAATATTCGGAACATTCATAACATTGTTTTCGCTTCTCCTTCTAAGAGTCGTATTAGAAATTTACAGTCAATAGGTAGAGGGTTGAGGAAGTCAGAGACTAAAGATTCAGCGAGACTTTATGATATTTCAGACGATCTAACTCACAATGATAGGAAAAATTATACACTAAACCATTTTTCAGAAAGAATAAAGATTTATAGTTCTGAACAATTTCCTTATAAAATCTATGTAATATCACTCAAAGGATAATATGGCATCAAGAAAATATATCAAACTTTCAACAGGAGAAGAAATTCTGGCTGTGTATTTGAAACCAACCGATGGGTTTTTTAATCTGAAACACCCAGTGCAAATAACTCATGTGTTTGAAAAAGACGAAGAAGGAGTTCGTTTTACAAAATGGATACCTTACACAGATGATGAAATAATTCCTGTATCTACGAAGTATGTGGTGACAATGACCAGCCTGTCCAAAAAGATGTCAAAGATATATGATGAAATACTAGATGAACAAGAAAACAGAGATATGGATTCATTTGAGGTTACAAGTATGTTAGTCAATTAGTAATTCAGTACTACCTTCATCTCAAACCCACCAGAGTTAATATACCAGATACGGAGAAATTAGTCAAGTCTTTTTTAACAGAATAACAAAAAAATAACACTTGACTTTATCGATATAACTTGTTATAATAGTATATTATTAACAATTACCACTAAAGGATTCATATGGCTAGACCACGAACAAAACAACATTATGTAGACAATGAAAAGTTTTTAATAGTCATGGGAGAATATAGAGGTGAATATCTCAAGTCAGTCGATGACGGAGATGAACGTAAACCTCAACTACCAGATTACGCAGGTGAATGTTTCCTCAAAATAGCAGAAAGATTATCTCATAGACCCAATTTTATAAACTATGCATTTCGTGAAGAAATGGTAAGTGATGGAATAGAAAATTGTGTGATGTACGCAAGTAATTTCAATCCTGAGAAATCCAAAAATCCATTTGCTTATTTCACACAGATAATATATTACGCCTTCCTAAGAAGAATCGAAAAAGAAAAGAAACAACTTTATATAAAATACAAACAAATGGATGCTCATAATTCCATCGAAGACAATTCAGATATGGAAAATATGACTGTTGGTGAACAGAGTGGTATAGCCGCAGGAGCAACCTTGATGACAGTTGATAAACAGGCTAATATCTATGATTTCATTTATCAGTTTGAGGAAAAGAAAAGAGCGAAAAAGAAACCTAAAGTGGTGTCGAAGAAAAAAGATGATGCAATTTTGGAATTATCTCCCCTTACTTCTTTTATGAGAGCTTGTGCATGAAGATAGCTTTGCTGACAGACACACATTTCGGTGCTAGAAATGATAGTCTCCTATTCCTAGATTTCTTTCGTAAGTTCTATGAAAATATATTCTTCCCTACTCTGAAAGAGAGAGATATCACCGATGTAATACATTTGGGTGATGTGGTTGATAGACGGAAATTTATCAACTTCAAGACGCTCAATTCGATGAAAGAAATATTGTTTCATCCTTTAGAAGAAATGGGTGTAAACACTAAACTCATTGTTGGCAACCACGACATTTATTATAAGAACACTCTCAAAGTAAATTCGATGGAAGAACTGACAAGAGGAATGAACAATGTTTCGGTTTATTCAGATCCTTGTGAAGTGTCTCTGACAAAAGAACATAAGGTATTGTTTGTGCCTTGGATGTGTGCAGATAATGAAGATGCAACAAAAGAACTAATTGAAAAGACAAGAACTAAAGCAGCATTTGGTCATCTACATTTAGAAGGCATAGAAATGAACAAGGGTTCTTTTAGTATGGATGGATATCCCTCAACGATGTTTAAGGCATTCCAAAGAGTATTTTCTGGTCATTTTCATCATCGTTCTACTACTGGAAATATCACATATCTTGGAAATCCTTATGAAATAACATGGAGCGATTATAACGACAAAAGAGGATTTCATATCTATGATACAGAAACAATGGAAACAGAGTTTATAGAAAATCCATATTCGATGTTTCATAAGATATATTACAACGATGAGAAAAATGATTATGGTGATCTCTCAAAATATGAAGATACTTATGTAAAAATAATTATTGAAAATAAAAACAATAATTATATGTTTGAAACTTTGATGGATAAGTTGGTTGATGCTGGAACTAGTAATATTTCGGTAGTAGATAATCTTTTTGATATGGAAGATTTGGGAGATGATATAGATGGAATTGAGGATGTTGAAGATACAATGAGTGTAATCAAAAATTGTGTAAATGGATTACAAATGGAAAATAAAGAAGATTTGAATAAATTGATGCAAGACCTTTACAGTGAAGCTTTGACAATGGAAACGGTATAATGAACAGACAAGAACGAAGACGAGCAGAAAGAGATGCTAAAAAAGAAAAAGGAAACTCGAATCCGTTACTATTACAAATGCCATTAAAAATGATACAGCCTTGGTCTGTTCCAGTGATGCATACGAAATTGCCAGATGAAATCCTACAAAAAATGATTGATATTAGTGACCTTGTAATTGATGATGAAAAATCTTTAAGTCATGGTCATAATCTTGCTGGACAAATAGAAACAGAACTGTTAGTAGACCATGAAATTTTGAAGAATGATGGAGTATTTGAATTTTTTCACGATGTAATTCAACAATATGTAATTCAGATAAAATGTCAACAATATCCATTTAATGTAGAACAAGTTCAGAAGGAAAATTGGTTAGTTCAAATGTTATCAATGTGGGTAGTTTCTCAACAACCAAATGAATATAATCCTATTCATATACATACTCAATGTCAACTTTCTTGTGTGATGTATCTCAAAGTTCCAAAATTTGCACCGGCCAAAAAAAACCACCGAGATATGGATGATGGTGCTATTACTTTTGTGTCAAATTCTTCAAACGATACGGAGTTATCTCAACCTTCATTAACAATGAGACCTACAGTCGGTGATTTTTTTATTTTTGGGGCCAAACAACTACACATGGTATATCCTTATCGTTGCGAAGAAGGTGACACTGAACGCAGGAGTATTTCGTTCAATGCTTTATTTCAATCCCAATCAGATTATAACAAAACTCAAAAGGAAAAGAAAGTATGACAAATTATTCTCAAGATGAAGATGATAGAAAAAGAGACAGACAGGAACGAGCTGATAGAGTGAATGTGTTCACCAAAGAACGAAATCGGACTCAATCAGTTGAAATTGGTAAAGATGAAACACCCCACACAGCAGTTGATATAGAACTTTCAGATGAAGATTTTATGGGGGTTGCTCTTCAGGCACATGAGAGAGATATTACCTTTAACAAGATGGTCAATATTATTTTGAAAGATAGTATAAAACAAGCAGAACATAAATTTGAACATGGCAATAAACCACAGCTTCTTAATGAGGGTAAGTGATAATTTTTAAAAAAATCTCTTGGAGTAATTTTCTAAGCACAGGAGATGTTCCTACAACTGTCTTTTTCGATAGGTCTCCCACAACTCTTATTATCGGCGAAAATGGTTCAGGAAAATCAACAATTTTAGATGCTCTTACTTTCGGATTATTCGGCAAAGCTTTCCGTAACATCAACAAATCTCAATTAGTAAATACCATCAATGAAAAAAAGTTGATGGTTACAATTGATTTCACTATCGGTAATAAGAATTTTACTGTTCGTAGAGGTGTCAAACCAAATGTATTTGAGATACTGCAAGATGGTAAGATGTTTGACCAATTGGCAAACAATCGTGATTATCAAGAATATTTAGAAAAGGTAATTCTCAAATTGAATTACAAATCTTTCACTCAGATTGTCGTTTTGGGTAGTTCTACATTTGAACCATTCATGCAACTCAAACAATCAGACCGTAGAACAATCGTTGAAGACCTTCTCGACATTCAAATATTTTCTGCTATGAATATTCTGCTCAAGGTAAAGAATTCTGAGTTGAAAACGAATACAAATGATAATGAAAATAAGAGAGAGTTGAATGTATCCAAAACAAAGATTCAAAAGAACTATATCGAAAGACTCAAAGATGACAATCAATCCGATATTTTGAAAAAAGAATCAGACATTTCAAATTTTGAAGACCAAAAAACAACTGCTATCGAATCTCTCACCACATACCATAATGATATCGGCACATTGACCAATAAACTTATTGCCGAGGATAAAGTTCAAACAAAAAATTCTGAGTTTGGAAATCTCCAAAATCAAATTGAAATCAAACTAAAGCAAGAACAAAAAGAAGTCAAGTTCTATGAAAAGAATTCGACTTGTTCAACTTGTAAACAGAACATAGATGATGAGTTCAAAGAAGAAAAAATTACCAGTTTGTCTACCAGTATTACAGAAAAAGAAAATGGATTGGGAAAAATATCAACTGAAATTGAACAACTAAGAATACAACTTGATGAATTTCGTAACATTGCTAGACAGATTTCAGAAAAAAACAATCAATTGTCAGCTGCCAAATCTCAAATTCAATCGTTAGAAAATAATATTGATAGAACAAAAAGTGACATCAATGAATTAAAAGATAAGAAAAAACTTGACAATTCCGAGTTAAATGTGTTACAATTATTAGAGAGTGAATTTGAAGAGTTACAAAAAGATTATGAGGAACAGTGTGATACTAAACAACTCTATAATTACGCTAATGAGTTGCTGAGAGATTCGGGTATCAAAACAAAGATTATTCGACAGTATGTTCCCATCATAAACAAATATGTGAATAAATACTTAAACGAACTGGAATTTCTAATTAACTTTTCGATTGATGAAAATTTCAACGAAACAATACAATCTCAGTATCGTGATGAATTTTCTTATTCTTCCTTTTCTGAGGGTGAGAAAATGAGAATTGACTTAGCATTACTGTTCACATGGAGAATGGTCGCTAAACTCAAAAACAGTGTGAATACAAACCTTTTGATTTTAGATGAGGTGTTCGACTCTTCATTGGATGCTGATGGTACAGAGGCTTTCTTGAAGATACTCAATACACTTGATGACAAAACAAATGTGTTCGTGATTTCTCATAAGGGTGAAATTTTGTATGACAAATTCCGTTCAACGATTAAATTTTTAAAAGAAAAACAATTTAGTAAAATAGAGGTAGCGTGAGTGATTTAGTATGCGAATTAGTGAAAGAGGATGACCCTTTTTTGAGAGAGATACCAGAGGTATTTGATTTCGACAACCCTCAAGTTGACTCTGAGAAATTGTCTAAACAGATTTTTGCAAACATGATACACCATAAAGGGGTTGGACTGTCAGCAAATCAAATAGGAATACCTCTTAAAGTTTTTGGTTTTATGATGGAAAATAAAATGATTATAGCTTTCAATCCTCAAATTTTGGAAATGAGTGAAGAAACTTCTTATGTCAAAGAGGGGTGTTTGTCTTTTCCCGGCCTTTATTTTCCTGTTGTTAGAGCAGAATCTATTGCTATTCAATATCAAATTTTCGATGGTGAACACGAAGCAGGAAGTTTGACCAGTTTTCCATCTATGATTTATCAACATGAAACTGAACACATGAATGGAGAACTTTTTACTAAAAATGCAACGAAATATAAGTTGAGGCAAGCTACAAAGAAACGTGTTAAGTATCTAAATAAAATAAATAAAGAAAAGGAAAAAAATGCCTAAAAATAAAAAAAATATGAGTAAAGAAGAATTGGAAGAAAAAGAAGCAGTTATAGATTTTGTATCCTCAATAGTTCAATCTGAATTGGATGAAATTGAATCGAAAAAAGAAGAATCTAAAATTGAAGAGACAGTTGAAAAAACTGATATTAGAGAAATTGCTAAAAAAGCAGTTGAAGCAAAGGGTGTTGTAGCTACTGAACAACACATAAATGATTATATCGTAAGATTTAATCTCGCTTAATTATTAAATTATAAAGGAATAGAATGGCAGAAGTTAAAGGTATAAAAGAAACTAAAGACGTTATGGAGTTCATTTTTTCATTCGTAGATGCAATTGGAAAAGCAAAAGCAGATGATAAGTTTTCGTGGACAGATGCAAGATATTTCATTGACCCTGTGAAGAAACTTTTTGAAGCAGTTGACAATATTGAAGATGTTATTCCCGAAATTACAGACATTGATGACGAAGAATATGATGAATTGGTCGCATACGTCAGAGAAAAATGGGATTATGACGAAGAAAATTTGGAATGGGTTGTTGACACTGCCATTGAAGCTGGAAGAAGTATCCTTACACTTGTTACTATGTCAGATAAGAAAGCATAGTGAATAAGACAATCAACAGATTTTGGCGTGATTGGGCGGCCATCGTTTATCTTTTCATTTGCTTATGTGATTTTTTCATAGGTCCGGTTGTCTGGAATATTCAGATGGATAGTTATTGTAATATGATGGTCGCTAAAGGGTTAATCTGTGACGCATCACGTTGGATTCCACTTACATTAGAAGGTGGAGGAATATTTCACATATCATTTGGAGCGATTTTAAGTGCTACAGCTTGGAAAAAGGGCGAGGAATTATCTAGTCATCATAGTAGGAACGATACTAGTTCTTAGTGGATGTGCGAAGAGTGCCGAAGAGGCGGGTGCGACAAGTGGTGATAAATCAACTCTACCAGTTACAATAGAATCACTCATTGAACACGCAGAGTATTCAGCTGCAATTTATGAGAATGGTTCAACTGATGAGATTGTATTTGAAGTAAAACAGAATAATGGTATTACAATTATCACTGTTAGAGGTACTGCAAACGAAAATAATGTTCTCGCAGATTTGGATGCAAGATTGGTAAAAGATGACGTATTGGGAATTTATCTTCATAAAGGATTTAAAGATGCATCAACTTATGTTATGCAATCCATAGACAATACTTTTGTAAACAATGCAAAACTCTACACACTAGAACATACCGTTTATATCACAGGCCACAGTTTAGGCGGTGCGATAGCACAAATAGTAGGAATGTGGTTACATAAAAGAGGTCACAATGTTCAAGTTTTCTCTTACGGATCACCAAAAGTATCTACTCAAGTTTTGTCTGGAGGACAACCAATTCATTTTCGTGTGGTTCGTAATTCAGATCCTGTTACTTTCACTCCTCCTTGGCCTTTTCTTCATACAGGGGTCTTTGTGAATAGTGTGTCGTTGGATTGGGGGCCGGATAACGATAATGGTTTGATTTCAAAAACGGATGGATTGACTCATTCTATAACAAAATATGTAGAAACATTAAAAAGTCAATTGTAGTGATGGAAAGTAAAGAATCAGTCAATTTTTTTGACAATGTACCAGAAGATAGAACTGCTGTAGATAACATTTTCAGATTGAATGTTACCAATCAGATGCGGTTGAATATAATGGCTGATCAAAAAGCCAACATAATGATTACAGTTTCGGCGATTGTGTTTTCAGTTACAGTTGCGGAATTAGACAATCCTGTAATGAAATATCCGTTGATGTTCTTTGCAGTTTGCTGTATTTTATCATTATTGTGTGCGATAGTAGCGATAATACCAAACACCAATTATCCAAAAGATGAAGATGGAAATTTAGATAGAACATCGCCGCATTTCAACCCACTTTATTTTGGTCATTTTTCTCATTTGGATGTGGAAGAATATAAAGAAAATTATGCTGATACGCTACGAACCGATGACACAATATATGATGCACTAGCTAATGAAATGTATACTAGCGGTAAGACCCTCGCACTTGTTAAGTATAGGTGGATACGTTGGTCTTATTCAGCATTTCTTGCTGGTATGTT
>Ga0233429_1001844_pt1 | contig 23726 bp, 20 predicted proteins | sample SI_118_April2016_3_FD_179879 | JGI IMG/M metagenome (GOLD analysis project Ga0233429, IMG submission 179879) | Seawater microbial communities from Saanich Inlet, British Columbia, Canada - SI_118_April2016_135_MG | ecosystem: Environmental > Aquatic > Marine > Inlet | place: Canada: British... | reverse complement strand
TTTGACTACAGTGGGAAGAAAAGCAGCAATTTCAGGTGAAGGAAATTGTCATAAGTCTTTGGGGAATAAAGTGCGCCCTGAAGGATTCGAACCTTCGACCCACTGATTAAGAGGTATGTGGAAATGGCGTGAAGGTTTTTTGGTTTGTTTTGTAGTATTTTGATTTATTGGGGTTTACGGCCAAAATGGAGAGATTTACAAACTCTTTGTTTTGGCCTTTTTTGATAATTGAGTTCACATTTAGTTCACACCCAGACCCTTATGATTTGTAAATAGGGGATTTTCTAAAAACTGTCATATTGCGTGCTATTTGCATGAGTAATTATGCTGAATCAAGTTCTTTTGGCTGTGTCGCTCCACAAAACTCCTCGATGATACTTTGAATAGGAAATCATTTGTATTTAAGCTTGAAACTGGTATTGCCCGGAGATACTCATTATTTATAAAATGATAGAGTAACTCCTTCTTATATTCGTATTGATAGCGTTATATGTGTACCTTTCTTGCCATTATATTTCTTTATAGTTCCACCACAGATACCTAGAAAAAAGGTAACTGTTAGCTTATGGATTCTTTGTATAAAAAAGCTTCCGTATTGTTTGGTTTTTCTTGTTTGGGCCGAAGATACCGATTTATAATAAGGCCTACAGTAACTTCTTGTTTACTCCGGAAGAATATTATTTTAAACATTCCCGTGTGCCCTTGCCTGTTTGGTTATAGTTATTGTGGAACAGATACCCATTAATATAAAATTGCCTGGGTAACTGTTCGTTATCAGTACTTTGTACAAAAGTTAGGATGATGGCTTTATATTGCTGTTTGTTTTTTTATTTTGTATAATAACCGCTCTGTTAGTGTTCAATAAGGGCGTAATAAAATTAAAAAGCCATGGCATACATAATAGAATTTGCAGATTGTGTAAAAAAGCATTTTAAAAGCTTGACCGCAAATCAACGTTCTACAATAATAGATTCTATAGAAAAACAACTTATCCATGAACCATTAAAAGAAACACGAAATAGAAAACCTCTACGCCCCAATCCAATCGCTCCTTGGGAGTTACGGATCGGCAATCTACGAGCGTTCTATGATGTAACATTAGAAAACGCAAATATTGTCAAAATTCTTGCTGTGGGGTATAAAGAGGGAAATACATTATTTATTGCTGGAAAGGCGGTGAAGTTGTGAAAACCATAGAAATAGAAAAAGCATCAAAACCATTATCCGAATATGCGAAGGAAATAGGTAATGAAATACTTGTGTTGACATCTAATGAAAAACCTGTAGCTGCAATAGTATCCCTGAAGGATGTAGATATGGAATCACTATCATTGAGCACAAATCCAGATTTTATGGAAATCATTAAAAAATCTAGAGAGGATTTTAAGCTGGGGAAAAAATTGTCATTAAATAAGATGAAAGAAGAATTAAAGAAAATGTAATCAAAAGCATATAATTTGCAATCATACAGACTGTTTTTGGATCATTATTATTATCAGAAAGAATCAAAATCACCCGGCAGTATCGCTACACAAACCTCCCCGATGATACCTTTGAATAAAAGGTAACATCTCATTTATAGACAAGTTCAATATTTTTACGCATAGCTTTTTACCATTATATTTCTTTGATAATTCCACCACAGATCCTTGAAAAAAGTAACTGTTAGTTTATGGATTCATTGAATATAAAATCTCCCGTATTGGTTGGTTATTATTGGTTGAGCCAAAGATACCGATTTAAAATAGAGATTACGGTAACTTCTTGTTTACTCCAGAAGAATATTATTTTAAACTTTCCCGTGCATCCTTGCCAGTAATGGTTTTAGTTATTGTGCCACAGATACCCATTAAAATAAAATGACAGGGTAACTGTTCTATTCTTAATTCTGTGTAAAATGTAAGGATTGTGCATTCTATCTTTTGAGTCGCTTTGCTTACATTCTAAAATACATTGTATTGAATGTTATGTGAGGTTCCTAGTTTCACAGTGTCCACCGCCTTCCCCCACCCAAAACACCCACCCTCTCGGTTGTTATCCAACCTTTTCACCGTATTCTATATCGTTATGCTATCAATGTTTATTCTTTTTAGTGGTGGGTGTTTTAGGTGAGTCGGCTAGGGTTTCATAAAAGGCTTCCTTTAATGAAAACCTGAATTTGTTTATCTGGCCCTTAAGGCGTTAATTGATAATAAAAGCGTTATCAAATAACTGGGCCAGGTCTCTCCGCAAATCACAATTTCGCTCCTCTACATTGCAAAGTGCTGAGCTTATAGTTAGAAGAATAAGGCATCTGTTTTTAGACCTGTTCCGTTACACTCCACAAGTCTAAAAACAGACCAAAAAGTATATAAGGTGAGCCAGGCAATTACAGTATTTGTAAGTGGTGAAGCTCCGTGTGGGGGGAGGCATTTTTTTCTTACTACCCCGACAAACAACACGTCGGGCGAGTTCATAAAAAACCGTGTCGAATCGCTCGGCTCTTTACGGCAGAAATTTGGAGCCTCAATTTCTCCAAATTCCTGCCTAAGCCTCGCTGTCTGATAATTCGCTCATTATCATACCTAGACTCTTGCCTTTCCCCACACTATGCCCTTCTGGTTAACATAATGTCCTTTATATTACCTTCACCACATACATACGCTGTAATTGACTGCTTGTGTTTTATTTCCGGCTAGCACCTTATGCCTGCATGCGTAGCACGCTTAAAAGCTATGTTCGCGTCACTCACACTATGCTTGCTTACGCATCGCACACCGCGCCACCATCCCCCACCCAGTAGAAAACCCACCCTTTTGGTTTATGTCCGGAAGTGTATGTATTCTCTTTATTCATTATCTCTATATATGTAAGTTCTGATTTTTTTGTGGTGGGTTATGTGTGTAGTCGTCGGCTTATTTCCGGCTAAAGCCTCAAATAGTTGACGCCAGACAGACATTACTGTCGCATCCAGGCAAACCTCCTGATTCTATAATCATTTACCTTGATAGTCTATAGATTTCGTATAAAAACTGGAGGTTTAATTGTCGCTCATCAAAGGGCCAAGTGCTGATGTTTTTAGTCGAGGAACAGATATGGACACGGTTGTATTAAAAAAACTCTCAGCAATCCATTAATAAGGATTAGAAGCTTATGAAATCAAGGTGATCTCCAACGGATAACAACTTTACGCCGCTAGGCAAGTTCTCATGCAATAATTTGTTAACTGTTATTTTCACCACGTACCTCACGTTGATATTTCATTATCTGAAAGACATGATCATCGTTCTGGTTTCCTCTGTACCAATGGTATACATAAACACCCTTCATTAAGTAAACCTTTATTCCATTCTCCAAGCACTGTAAATGAAAATCATTGTCTACGCCAAAAAAACCATCTTTGAACTTTATTCGTTGCCATACCTTTTTACTCACTAACAAAAGCACACCGCTAAGCAAATTTGACTTATCCATTGACACCACACTAAGCGCATGCTTTCTTTGAAGTTCTGCCCCAATCTTCCTATGATACAATATATCATGATTGTGATGATGCATACTGAGATATGCACGGTGTCTTGTCTTTTGTTCTTCTTTTGACAAACCTTCAAGATTGCATTTATAATCTACTACTTGATTGGGATTACCTAATCGGTTTGTCATAGCTGCGAAGCAACCAGTTTCTGGATATTTTTTTATAATTGTCTCCAGTTGTTGATACCAATCAATTGTTGTAAACATTGCATCATGATCGATAAAACATGCCCAGTCATCAAGCTCTAATTTTTTAATAAAATTATTGTAAGCCCAACCAATATTAAATTGTTTTGCCTTTGGAGCATATGGAATGTGAGTGTATATCATATTTAATTAAATCAAGTCTTTCCAATAGTAGATTTTTGACTGGAAAAGATATTCTATTTTCTCCCCCAGATTGGCAATCAGGTCCAAGATAGAAACATATGGTGTAAATGCACCATATAATTGAGTGTATCTCGCCATTTCATACTTAATATAATATGTCTTTATACCTTGAGTCTCTAATAGTTCATGGTCTAAATATCTATCTCCAACTTTCTGATCGCCCGAACCACAAATGTAATGATTACTATTCAGCTTTTTCGCAACTTCAATAATACGTAATGATTTTGACTGTGTTAGATTTAGCTCTGATCCCCTCATGAACTTTCGTTGTCGGTCAAGTTTGTAGTATTTGCAAACAGTTTGTATACTCGATATTGCGAGATCGCTAATTTTTTCCCATTCATAAGCATACACTTCACTCACAAGCTGAATCATTTCGTTCTTGAAAGGCGCCTTGCGGTAAATATTCTCAAGGCAAATTAGATGTTCTCTTTTCCATTCCTGCCTATTATCAATGTAGACATGTTCTATTTTATCCTTGCTAGACCTTTTACGAATCGGTACTGTAAGCCATTTTTTATCTTCTCTTGATTTTATCGTAGTACGGTTTATGAAATATCCCTTTTTGTATTGTACTGCATCTCCATGCACAAAAATATCTGCCATTGCAATCTTTTCGAATTCTCCGAACCATGGGAATAGCATTGGTTGTGAAATAGCTATTTTTTTAATCATTAGATAATGGATTTGACTTTTTCTTCCAGAATATTAGCCATTCTAAAAAAGCCTAGATCATTTGGGTGACTACCATCCACTGTCCCTTCTCCATCCTGGCCGAGTAGTTGATCACCTTCCAGATAATGTATATGATCACCATACTCCTCACGCAAATATTGGAAAATTTGCTTAATTGAAGTTCTACTTTTATAGTTTCTTTGCCTGAAGTAAGTGATGGCCCAGGCATAAGAATATGTCCTGTCTTCAACTACTAGAATAGGAGTATTAGGTTTGAGTTGTATTAATTTATCAAAGAATTTACGACCTCTATCTTTAATGAGATCAAATTCCATATTTGGCAAACAGTCAATGATATATAGAGAACAATCAATTTCCGCAATGAGTTCCGCAATCGGAATTTCCATTTTTCCTCTGCCCGAAAATCCTAAGTTGATCACTTCGTATCCTATTCTTCTACCTATAATCGAAGAATGGCAACTTCCTGCTCGTGAGGCAGCAATACCATGAACTATGGATGTGCCGTAGTAGACAATAGGCTTTTTCTTTGAAAACTCAGCAAACTTGAAATCTGCCACCTCATCTACACCAATAAAAAGAGAATTGACCACATTTAATAATGGTAAGTATAGGACGTACTTTCGAGGTTTTGAATCCAATCCATAATTGATACAAACTTCATTCAATCCTCTTTTATGTGGAATACCGATACCAACCCATTTCCATTGACCGTCTGTGTCTTGTCCATAAAAATCCAATCCACTGGCCGATGTTGCAGGCATATGCGGATATCCCAAAGTTTCTCCATTTAGGATCCATTTGGCATAAAAAAAAGTAGAATTAGATTCAAAACAGATAAAAAGTCCGGCAGATTGTTGACTTAGCTCCCAAACGTCTACAGATAGAACATTTTTCGATCTACTTGGAAACCTTGAATATGGTGTGTGAGTATCACTCCAACCTCTGGCTAATATTTTACCTTCCGTGTTAATCCATTTGATATTTGGTTCCATTATGTTTCCTATGTTGTAATTTTAGGGCTCTTTATAAAAATATTTTGAGCATTTTTGGCAACAAATATATTTATTTGGGAGTTAATTCTTCAGGATTTTATCAAAGCAAAAGCCTTAACTCCGCTTCTGACTCGTTCGGGTTAGGAGATTCAAGTCAATTATTCAATACAAAGTTGTTCAATATTTTTTATCTATTAACTTTCATGTTAAAAATTAATAACTGATAGAAAGAGGGCATATACTCTATTTCCATTTCCTTGACTTCATACGGATAACGATTAATTATATTTACTGGAAGAATCTTAAGAAAATTTTCGTCAATAGGAAACAAAAAAGTTCTTGCGAACAAAAGTTTTTAAATACGATTGATTTCAAGCATTAGATTGTCATATACTTTATTTAAATCAGCCCCGATTTTAACGGAATTTATCATATCAGTAAGTGCATTAAGTACTATGGTATACATGGCATCTCTGAAATATATCTCTTTAGAATTTTTGCTCTTTAGGATTTTTATAGAATTTTCACTTATTTTTTTCATGAGATCCTTGATTTGTGCAACATCTTGATCTACATAGATCGCTTTGAAAAACGGAAATTGTCCTTTAATCAGATTATAATTATATAGAGCAAAATGCAACTGAGTACCTGAGTAAATTCTTACCGATTGTAAAAATAGTTCAAAATCTCTAACACTTAACTGCTTGAGTAAGTCCAAGCTTTGTAATAAACCTTCAATGGTCTCGTATGGATTAAAAATAATAAACCCAAGGAGATACTCTATACTCAAGGAATCTAGTATGTTAAGCTTTTCTTTAATGAGTTTTGGATTGTAACCTTTTCGGAAATATTTAAGGGTGTTTTCAGAGCCACTTTCAACTCCAACAAATACTTTGTTCAAGCCAGATTTTTTCAGCAATTCAAAATGGTTCAAGTCTATACTATCTATTCGACAATCAATCATATATTGAATTGATAAATTCCTACTTATCATTTCTTCAGCAATCGTTAAAGCATGCTCTGCACCATCTTTTCCTTTAGCGAGGTAAAGATCATCTACTATTGACAAATACTTGACTTTGTAATTTTTTGAGAGGATTTCCATTTCGTCAACTACCTTTGAAGCGGATCTTTTCCGCCAAACGTTGCTCCCACGTATTCCTTCACGAATTGCTACCATACCAGTCGTGCAAAATGAACATTGATAGGGACATCCACGTTTAGTATAAATACTTGGGGAGAAGTGTAACCGTTTTACTTTACCCAAATCATCTCGATCAACCCACGGGAGGTCATCGAGATTTTGGATCGGAAGCCTGGATTTATTGGATATTATTTCACCTGTACTTTCGAGTCTAAAAGTTAAGCCATCAATCGCCTTAAGATCACTACTTTTTTCAAGACTAGAAGCAAGTTTGACTATAGTGTGCTCTCCCTCACCTCGGATAACAGAATCAAAATCTTTATACTTTTTAAGTAGAAGTTCATGGTTTAACGTGGCAAAATCATGTCCAAGTGTAATATGTTTTGTAAACCCTTTTTCTCTTATCTTGTTTGCTAGCCAATAAACTTCTGCGAAAACATCTTGTGGACCAGTAAAACCAATTAAATCAAATTCGTTTTCAGCAACCGTTGATAACGTTTCATAAAGAGTTGTGTGACGTTCAAGACAAGCATTGATGATATCCACACTATGATGATGTTGTAATAGATTACTTTTAAGACTCTGTAATCCAAGGTGTTCACCTGGAAAGGTAGTAAACCCTTTTTTGCCTCGATCAGATAGCCATAGTCTTTCATAATATGGGGTTACAGGATAATTCAAATCCAATTTAGTTAAACTGGCATGATCAAATCCTCGATATAAGGTGGGTGGATTGATAAGTAAGATATTCATAAACGTTTTTTTGAATTGGTTTCACGACCGAACAAAGAAGGACACAATACATTGCTTCCCACATTCTACGACAAAGCCTAATTGATGGCAATATTCAAGCAAAAAAATATAATAAATCAGAGAATATTTTTTTGTCCTTGACTTACCAAATATATGATTTGATTTGACAATTATCTGATAGGGGCGTCTTATATTAATGGGGCTAGATTTTCCTGCAAATACTTCAGGATGTTTATTCATTAAAAGTACAGTCATCCTTCCTGATTTGAATGATTTTTGAAGAGCATCCTTAAAGGATTTAGTATGGTGATGACGAATTTTCAAATTCGGAAGATATACACAAGTGCTACCAGATTTTAATATTCTATAAGTCAATTCTTTATCGTGCATTGAAACAAAGGTTTCATCAAAACCGTTTAGTCGGTCTAGGATATGCTTTCGTATTGCGGAATTACCACCTGAAATATTATTTGTAAAATGATAATTTTTTTGGTAATACAAACCAAAATCTTTTGCAATAGATTTTGACATCATTTCTGATTTAATATCATTAAATCTAATGTTGTAAAAGTTTTGCCTAAATACCGACAAAGGATGCAATAAATCATAAGCTTCGATATGGCCTGTTACTGCTGTGATGGATAAATTTGACGTAAAAAACTCCTTAATGGAATGTACCCAATTATGACAAGGTACTGCGTCATCATCAAGAAACCCTATTATTTTGGAGTGAGCTTTCTCAAGTCCAAAATTTCGAGCATGCACCGCACCTTTCCTTCCCTTTGGTAAGTATATTAATGTGATATCAATATTTCTTATTTGTGAAAGCAATTGGTTATAATTTGACAACGTTTTTTGGTTTGAGTGATCGTCCACAATAATTACTTGCACGTCTCTCTTCTTTTTTACTTGTATTTCAAGGGCATCGATACAGTCTTTCAGTAAAAAGGCTCTATTCTTTGTCGGTATAATAATACTCATTGAATAATGCATGATACATTAACCTCCCTATAACAATTATATGTCTGTAAGAATGCTCTTTATTTTTTAGAAGAGGATACTAAGAGGCATACTACTACCTTATTTACCGCAGAACCGCTTATCTCTACATACATATGTTATACTCAAAATGTGTTACTATAACTTCCTTTGGTCCTCATCAATCCAATCACTTATTTGGCTAATGGAAGATTCTATGTCATCTATTTTTGATTCAGCCTCTGAAAGCCACTCTGAAAAGATACCTTCCCATTTGCTACTAGTTGTTTCACGAATTTTACTTCTTATCTCACGTGCGCGTTCTTGCTGCCTTTCCAGCGCATTAGTAGCTTTTCTTAAACGCTCCTTGTTCTTTTCAATATTACGTTCTACTCTCGCTATGTATCCAGAATGATTTCTTTCTCTTTCATGGTTTCTTGTCTCCCAGGCTTCTTTATGCTGTTGCCAGAACAGGTCGTGACTCTCTTTTATTTCCTGAATTCGTTCATAACACTCTTGTTTGTGTTCTCCGATCATTTGATGCTTTAATTCACTTAACTTGCGCATGGCATCCCCTAAGTATCGCTGCCATGCTTTCACTTGCTCAACTCTTGTTTTATCAAAGAAGAACAACATATCCACGAATGGTGAATATTTAATACCATTGCACATTGATATAATTGTGCTTTTGTTTTGGGCTGACCAATTTCGCAATGCCTCATGTTCGGCATCCCCTCTTCTTGAGGCTTCATTTCTCAAGCGGTTAAAACGATCCCAAGCTTCTTGTCTAAGACTGCCTGTAGGATATTGGACTTTAGAATTAAATCCTTGTTGTACCTTAGATGCATAGTCCCAAAATTCTTTCCAGTTGCTACGTGTTGTACCGAAATTAAATAATGAGGACTGATCTCTGGGCAATAAAGATCCGAGACGGTCAATCATTGAATCCAAACATTGATAATCCATATTTTTAAACCTAACAATAATATTACAAGATAAAGTTTATATTGAAGTTTCTTCTTTTGGCATAATTTTTTTAGGGTCCGTAACACTCTCATCTCTCTAACAGGAAGATCCTTCGACTTTTATAGGAGGGAACCTCCGGCTTATCCTTCTTTCGAATAAGCTATCATTAGTCATCCCTACTCTGGTCTGCGTGTCTATCCAACGGTAATTGCTACATAATCTTTTGCCGTTCTCGCTCATAAATTTTAATCTCCACTATTAGTTTCATATATTTATTCGAGACATTTATGAATTTTTTTCAAAAAAAATATTAATGTACTTAAATCCTTGCCAAGTTAGATTCCATTTAAGATAACTTTTCAACATCCCAAATTGTGGTATAGTTTCTTGATAGCCTGAATGAATTATAAATGAAATGGGAAAACTTTTTTATCCCGTTATTATTGTGTAAGCTTCTTACTCAAATACCATACCAACAGCTATGATGTTTTCTTCTCTTTTAATCAAAGCCCTTTATATTGGCCTTATAATATGATATTCTGCTGTGAATAAAAAAATATTGTGGACAAAAATAGTTGCTGATTTAAGATTGAATGTGATAGGGCTATCACATGGTTGTGATGAAATTATCACAAAGGTATAAATTGTCGTTTGCTATCTGGAAATTATACTAATATTCGTAACATTAGCATTTAGATGGTGTTATAACAATAAATTGGTTTTGTTAATTAAAAATTATATGTTCACTTGGTAAAGGCATATAATTTGCTATTCATACTTAAGGCGTTGTTCTAATATTTAACTGAACTTATATTAATGGAAAATTCTACAAAAAATAAGCTGCTTAATATTAAAGGTTTGAGTGTTCACTTTAATCTTAAAGGACAGGGAGTGTTACATGCCGTTGATGGTATTGACTTGGACATTCAACAAGGTGAAATCTTGGGGCTTGTGGGAGAGTCCGGTTGTGGGAAAACAGTTACGACATTATCACTTTTGCGCCTGATTGATCCACCTGGTTATATCAGTAACGGGCAACTTAATTGGGAAGGGAAAGACTTGTTAAATCTAAATCACAAAGAGATGCGTCAAGTGCGTGGTAAGGAAATTGCGATGATTTTCCAGAATCCTCAATCTTCAATGAATCCGCTTTATTCTGTGGGCTCACAGTTAGTTTCTGTGATTAGATTACACCAGAAAATTTCTAAGGAAGAAGCTAGGAAGGAAGCAATACGTCTTTTACGTTTGGTAGAAATCCCTGATCCTGGCAGACGAATGAATGATTATCCGCACCAACTCAGTGGTGGGATGTGTCAACGTATCATGATCGCCATGGCACTATCTTGCAAACCCAAATTACTTGTAGCAGATGAACCTACTGCATCGCTCGATGTTACAATTCAGGCACAGATTATGGATTTGTTACTCGAAATTCGGGAGAAATTTCAGATGGCTATTTTATTGGTGTCTCATGACCTTGGCGTTATAGCAAAGATGTGTGATAGAATATCGGTAATGTATCTTGGCCGGATTGTCGAAAGCGCACCGGCAAAAAAGCTGTATAGTTCGCCGATGCATCCGTATACGCAGGCACTTCTTAAGTCTGTGCCATTACCGAAACCTGGGCATAATGATAAAATTGCAAAGCTTAAGGGTGATGTCCCAAGCCCTATGGATATTCCTTCCGGCTGCCGTTTCAGTTCACGCTGCCCCGAGGTCTTTGATCCATGCTCCAAGGTTGACCCAATGCTGCGGTCTGTAAACGGTGAAGATCATCAGGCAGCTTGTTTACTATATAAATAAGCCAAATAATTCTTCTTAGGAGAAAAAAATGAAAAATACTGAAAAACCGAAATTTAATGATCTTCCTGCGAAGGGAACTTATGAGAGACTTGCTGGGTATTTAGTTGATTCATTTAAAGAGGATAATTTGCCAGATTATGTTTATTATGATCTTGCACTGGCGGCAGGTGAGCTTATACAACCGATGCGTAAGTATGCTAAAACCCACCTGTCAATTGATCATTTAAAAAAACGTTTTGACGATAAACATAATAAAATTGGCAAATCAATTTTTGTGCTTCGCTTAATTCCATTCGGTATTGATGATGATAATTTTTACAATGAATTAAAAAAGATATTCTTGGATATAAAGCTTCCTGATAGTAATCAGTGGTTACATCAAAAGAAGCAATGTCTTTCTATAGTGCTGCCTTATTTTAAACAGTATAATTCTGACAAAGGAATTAAAGATGGAATGTATGAATATTTTGAGAGTACTCCTTCAGAGCATATTGAGACTATTTTACAATATTTAGGCGGAGTTGATAAATTTGCCGATGGTTTTATTAAAGCATTAAACGATAGCGAGAAGAGAGCGAAACATTGGGTATATATTTGGTGCTTCAAAGCTATATGCCAGGAAGGTTTGTTAGGTGATGAAGAAAAAAATCTACTGAAAGAGGTAATTAGAGAATATAGAAACAATAAAGGCACAAGTATTTCTGACTTTGAGAAGAAAATAATTGACCAGTTACTCCCATGAATATTAACAAAATAAATAAAAATACTGCTCTTGTTGAAGACAAATATTTAGTAGAGAATAAGAATACTTGTGCCAATAATATTACTCCAATTGACGTATGGTCAGATTTGATTCATTCAAATAAAGATGATGATACATACCGGAAATTCAGAAATATTTATAAGGCGATGCCTCTGTTTGGTGAAATTATTTTTAATAGCAATTGTAAATTTAATTGCCGTCATTGTATTTACAGTAGTGATTATAATAAATACAATTTAAACATATCTTCGGATCAATGGAAAAAGATTATTAAGAGTATTTATGACGATATTAGCATAAGAAAATTTGTTAATAGCGGACGTTCCGTGAATGACACAGTGATAGAGGTTTTAAGATGGATGCGAGAGTCATTTACAAACATTGAAATTGGAATGATTGATAACGGGATATCCATGCTTCCTTATCTCAATGTGTTGCCGGATTTACAACTTGACTGGATTGATATATCTATTGATGGGATGGAAAAAGAACATGATTTTCAGCGAAATCAAGTTGGTTCTTTTAAAAAAGTGTTAAGTACTGTTAGTTATTTAAAAGAAAAACATATTGTTCCTAAAATTAATATTTTAATTTGTTTAACAAAATCAAATAAAGATTCGGTGATTGATTTAATAAAGTTTATGAATGAAAAAGGATTCAAAAACTTTTTTATATCACCTATCACTGCATTCAGTGATTATGGTCCTACTGAAACATTGAAGGTTGTTGGCAGGGATTTTATAGATTTCATTAAAGATTTAATTGGTTCATTGCACATGTTGAAAGACACATGGATAGAACTTAATATATTTGATTTGGAATATATGAGGTATATAAAAGAATGCACCCATGAATTACAAATAAACCTCAAACCGGAATATGACCATTTGTCCTGGGACGCATCCGTACTGGATAATAATTTTTACATAAACTATTTCCCTTTGTCTCTTAATGGTATTCGGGAATTTGTTGTAAATAGTAATGGTGATTCAATATTTCCTTTGGTGATGCGGAAGGGTCTAATCCCTGAAAAAGAGGTAATAGGCAATTTGATTTCCCAAAGCCCTTTAGAAATTCTTAGAATTTTAAGAGATTTAAAACTCGACTTTTACTTGGACGCATTGTTTGAAGAAAAAAAAGTATTAGCATAAAATAAATATTGATTAATGTTTTTTGAATAATATTAAAATTAAGAAAGGAAGTTGAAAATGCCCGCAGGAAATTCTGGATCAGTAGGAAATGGAAAGGTTTTTAAGAAAACAGCCAATCCTAAATATCAAGAAACACTAATTGCAAAAAACTTTAATTTAGAGAAGGTATATCTTGGCGTTCTTGGTCTGTTTTGTAGAAAGGAGAAAACGTCTTGAAATATACAATTTTCATTAGGCTGTTTTTATGTTTTGGTTGTGTTTTTTTAATGTCTTGTTCTCGGAAAGTAGAAAAAACTACGAGCCAATTAATCATCGGGCAAGAGTCTGAACCCGAACGTCTGAGTCCGTTAACAATCAAAGACCCTCAAACATTTCGAATAGCCTGGCAAATTTATGAAGGCTTGTTGGGTTTGGACGTAAATGGTAAAATTGTTCCAAAGATAGCAGAAAGTTGGGAAACAGAGGATAACAAAACATGGATATTTCATATTCGAGAAGGTATTAAATTCCATACCTCGGAGATATTTGATACACCAGACAAAACACGTATTGTAACAGCTCACGATGTTCTTTATTCTTATACCCGTTTTTGTTCGTCAGAGGCTTACCCTTCATTTGTAATAACAGATTCAATAAAAGGAGCAAGTGAATATAATGCAAAGAAGGTAGATTCGGTAGAAGGATTAAAGGTAATTGATGATTATACTTTGCAAATTGAATTAAATAAACCAGAACCTTTTTTCATAAATAGAATAACAACACCCTGGATTGCAATATTTCCAAGAGAAGCTGAGAATGTTAAATTTAAGGATAAATGGGGCCTTCAAATAGCTGTGGGAACAGGGCCGTATCAGCTCATTTCAAAAACTGACAATGAAATTATTATGGGTAAGAATGCTGACTATTGGAATAAACAAAAAATGCCTAAAATAGAAAAGCTGATATTTCGTATTGTCAAAAATGATCAAGTACGTTTTATGGGATTAACCGAAAATAAAATAGATTTAATGGTGTTGCCAAATAAATTATTTTCAGTAGTTTTTGATAGTGAGAGAAGATTAAACGATAAATACAGAAAAGGCTTTAATCTTAAGACGATTAGTACTTTTAATACTCATACTATAGGAACAAATATTAAGAAAATACCAGATGTTCACTTAAGAAGGGCCATGTTCTATGGCACAAATAGACACGAAATGGTTGAAAAGACTTTATACGGCTATGGTGATGTTATGGGAGGAATTACTCCGCCCGGAATGAATGGTTACATGCCTCTTTTTGAAAATATATTTAATCCTGAAAAGGCAAGAGAGGAATTGAAACTATCACATTACGATGGCAAGGAAATAGAACTGTTGGTTCATGATTTAGCAAACAGTGAAGAAATTGGCCAAATTTTCCAGAAACAAATGAGGAATATTGGGATCAATATCAGCCTTACCAAATTAGATTATAATAGTAATATCGTAAGAATGGTGAAAGGAGAGGCAGCACTTTTCAGCATGTTTTTCGAGTTTGTATTTTCATCTCCAGAACCGCTCCTTATAAATTTATTTACAACAGCGAAGATTCCGGTACCTAATTTCTGGCAATATTCTAATAAGAATATTGATAAAAAATTGGAAGAATTACGATATTCAAGCGATAGGCAAGAGTCTGTGGCTATCTGTGCCGATATAGAAAAAGAAATTATGCAGGACGCCCCTGCAGTGTTTCTTTACAGACAAAAATATATTGTAATGTTTTCAAATAAATTTAGAAATTTGAAGGTAAACGCACACAATCATTATATGTTTGAAGAATTGGAAATGGCAGAATAAATGTTCTATGTTAAAAGAATTACCTATTATATTTCTATTCTAGTAGGAGTTATCCTTTTCTCGTTTATCATTTTTCATGCTATACCATCTGACCCTGCAAGGATAATTCTCGGCCCTAATGCCGGTGAACAACAGGTAGAAACTCTCAGAAAAGAGTTAGGTCTCGACAAACCTCTTCAACAGCAACTAACAAGATATGTTTCAAGGGTTATCCTGCTTGATTTCGGAAAATCCTACACGGATAACCGCTCTGTCTATCACGAGGTCTTTCAAAAGTTTCAAATCTCTTTAGTCCTGGTTACTCTAACTCTTTTCTTTACGTTTTTTTACACATTATTTGTTATATCGAGTTCTAAAAACATAAACCGTGGAATTGAAATAGTAAACTTCATGCTTGTCTCTACACCTACTTTTTTCAGCGGTATTATTATTGCCATCCTGACCTTTCTTTTCTACCCTTTTACCTCCTTTTCCGGTGAATTTCAATCAACTGCCGATGTTTTGTATATGCTGCCTCCTGCATTAGTTCTGGCGCTTTATCCTATGGCTATACTGGCAAGAATTTTAAAACAGGAAATGGAGAAATTAAATGACAGTCCTTTCGTAGTCTGCGCCCGCGCGCAAGGGTTGTCAGAATTAAGAATCCGATTTGAACATATACTTAAAAATGCCCTGATTCCGTTGCTTGCTGCTCTCTCAAACCAACTTCCCATGCTTTTTACCGGTGCATTCATTGTAGAAATTATTTTCTCTTTGCCCGGTATTGGTTCTTTATTGATAAAATCCATTTTGCAAAAAGATTTTCCCATGCTGGAATGTATCATAATTCTTAACGGAATTGTCTTTGTCCTAATTAATTTAATATTCGAAACCATATATCCAGTTATAGATCGAAGGATAACAAAACAGTATGCACAAAAATAAGTTTATTATAAAAAATGGTATTTTTTTATTTGTTTTATTTTTGATCAGTTCTTTGCTTCCATACATCTCATCTCATGATCCCCTGGCAATAGACCTGGATAGCAAACTGGTGGAACCATCTCAACAACATTTATTGGGGACAGATGAATTGGGTAGAGATGTTTTCAGCAGAGTGACTAATGGATTTTCTACAACTATGCGTGTTGCTCTCCTAGCTATGTTAGCATCACTTGTAGTTGGTATTTTCCTTGGCGGCATTGCGGGATATTTCTATGGTACCTGGGTAGATTTGATCTTTAACTGGATAGTTAGTCTGATCTTTTCCCTGCCATTTCTGTTGATTATGGCTTCGGTTATGAGCATTATCAAGCCCAACATTGTCAATGCATATATTATACTATCATGTATTATCTGGGTAGGCCCTGCCAGAATTACGAGGGCAGAGGTGATAAAAACAAAAAACCTTGACCATATTCTGGCCGCAAGAGCTTTTGGGATCCCTGAGTGGCGGATCCTACTGTTCATAATAATGCCAGCTACTGTAGAATCCTCGTTTACCTTTTCCATAAGTTACTTGCCAGAGATTATCGGGCTGGAAGCAGGATTGTCTTTTCTTGGATTAGGGGTTCAGCCTCCGTATCCGGGACTGGGCAAGATGATATTTGACGGTCTGAACTACATATATTCGTCATGGTGGCTTGTGCTTTTCCCTGCAATGGCACTGTTCCTGGCAGTCATGTCAATTAATTTGTTTATGGCATGGAGTAAAAGGGATAAACCTGATATAGCATAAACCAGTATGATAAAGGATTCAAAATGAATAATGAGCAGAGACTTTACCATCACAGGATTTACCAAATAAATCAAAAACTTGAAGAATTTAAGAAGGTGTGTGGAATTGAGGAGATGCTTGTCTCTTTTAATATTTTAAACCCTTATAATCGTAAATTTAACTGGCTTGTTGTGAATGATGAGAGATGGACCTTTGAAAATGAAAATAAATACATAATTAACAACATCAGTAAATGTATTAATTCATATAATGATGAATGGACGGAATTGTTGGACGAACTGGATAATAAGGGAATCGCAGATAGTATAAAATATTTTAGGAAGAATGTAGATGATAAAAGAAAATGGACAGAAGAAGAAAGTAAAGATTTTCATTTTCATTTATTGAATTTATACCAATATTATCCGCATGAAGAAGATGTTGGTATTGATGGAGTCGTTTATCGTAATTATAAAAATAGAAGAAAAAAACTACTTTACACCAAAGGTGAGTTACTTACTGAGGAGCGTTTTAAAGATAACTATCGTATTTATCCATGGATTGACATGACCTTTGTTTATGAGTCTGAAGTAAAGATCAGAAGCTTATCTTCACAGGAACAACTGTCTGGTGGTTCTCAAAAAGATATAGAGTATACGGAAGCAACATTTAAGGAAGAGATCGACAAATTAAAAAAATTCAAAATAACTAATGTATCATCAAAGTATATAACATATTTCAATTACATAGTCCCACTAATTATGGGTTATGATCACCCTGATCCTGACAAAAAAGGACTACGATATGATGGTAGTTATGTTACGCAAGAAGGAGGAAAGAAGGTGTCAATGTTTTTGTTGGATGATAAAGCAATTAAAAACCTTGTTAAAAAGTTTAAATATATTTTATGCTTTCCCGTTTATGACACATTTATTGATAAGAAATTATATGGAAACCTCTATGGCAACATTATCATGTTTTTTGCATTTGAAGAGGATAGGGACGAATTTTTAGAAGAGAATCAAAGAAAGATTGAAGAGAATTTATTTCTATTAATAAGGTGAAATGAGTTAATTATGAGTGTACATGATATTTTGAAACAGCCGATAAAAACAGACCTTCTGGAGCATTGCATAAAATATATCACAATGGTTCAGGATTGGGAGTCTATCAGGGTATTTGAAGTCAATGAATCAAAAGATGTCAAGGAGGTTCTACTTGATTATTGTTATACAAGGATGAAAGATAGTGATGAAAAAGGTACTTGGGGAAAATGTGACAGGAAAGGTAAAGATTGTAAGAAACAATGTGGTATTGATATCTTTATAGACCAAAAAGAAAGAAGCATACTGCAAGATGGAGAGTTGAAAGATAAATTACTTAATAATCAAGAAAAACATATTGTGTGTCGTGAGATAAGTTTAGGTAATATGCATAAGGCTCTACTGGAAGATATCTTTACTGAAAGGTTTATACCTGAATTAGATGAATACGGCAAATCCAGGTGCAAAAATAAAATGGTATTATATGAGTACCCGTCCTATACCATCTTTCCAGAAAAAGAACAGGAAGAGTACACACTCGGTCTCTATTATGAACGCAAGCAGATAGAGATTTTAAGACAGTTAGCGTCAAAATTTAAAGTATTAAGGCATGGTATTAAAGCTGCATTGAGCGCGATTATTGTCCGTAACCACTCTCATCACATTGGCAGTCATGTAATGCCGAGGGCGACTGTGGGAAAGATAAGGGAAAGGGTAATAGAACTACAAGAATCACTAGAAAATTGCGAAGAACTAAACGAAATAGTGGATGCCCTAAAGGATAAACTTGACGAATATATACAGAAAAAGGCTGATTTTACAGCAGAAATAGCAACAGAACCATTGACTTCTACAAAAACCATGAAGTTTTTTGACGAGGTGGTTTTGAGCTTTGTTACCAATATTCCCTTAATGGACAATATTGGCGCTAATGAAGATGTGAGATATAGAAGTTTCAGTAATAATAGGCTTAAGATACACTTCTCAATACAGGGAGAAGAATTAACCGGTGTCTTTGGGGAATCCAATTGCGACGAGATTTATAAGCACACGGAACTCCCTTACTCTATGTACTGTAATTGCCCAAGAGAACTTCAAAGGCAAAGAATTAGATCTGAAAATTCTGAAAATAAAGATGTAGCAATCGCGCTGCCCGGATGTTTAGGAGAGTACGCAATCTATGCCTTCCTAGAAAATTTTATTCGAAATGGTATTAAACACAATAAAGAAGATCTTGACAAATATAAAGATAAAGATTACGAAATCCATGTAAACGTTTGTGAATTTGAAGAAACAAATCCTTACAAGGATGAGTTTTATAAGGTTGAGATTCGGGATAATGTAATAATAGATTCAAGCAAAAGATTTTCAATTACGAAGGAAGGTGGGACGAACGATGAGGTAGGATTGCCTGAATATTTGCAACATCTGATTGACCGACCAATAGTAAATGATAACGGAAGTTTAAGGAAGGAGGCGTGGGGCATAGCTGAAATGAAGATTATGGCGACTCTTTTAAGAGGTTCGACAGATTTCACAAACATGTCTAAGAATCTCACCGTGGAAGGAGTGGATGGGTATTTAGTCTACGAATTTTATGTTATGAAACCAAAAGATGTTGCTATTATTTCAAATACTACTGCTATTCAAGAAAAAGAAGAACAAAGTAAAAACGGCATTTGGTGGTTTAACTCACTCAAAGATTATGAAAATCATATTCTAATAGGGAAATCTCCCGCCTCATTTAAATTTCTGGTGATAGATGATTTAGATAAGAAAGATTCAGATGAAGGATATTTCAAAAAAATAACCCCTATTCTGCCATTTAGAGTTCTTATCAATGGAAAGATGGACAATCATATTTGTACAGAAATAATAAAAGGTTTTAAAATAATAAACACAGAAAATATACAAGAAATCAAAAATATTCAGAATAGTGATTGTTCAAAAATTTTAGAAATTACATGGAAATCGTGGATGGATAAATTTATAGAAGATAAAGGACTAAAAAAAGATGATTTGTGTCTCGTGCTTTTTTTCCAACAATCCGAAGAAGAAAAGCCAACAGAGTCATGGTCGAAAATCACAAAACCCACTGTAAAGTTATGTATTCCCACAAGAAAAGATATTGGTAAAGATAGTTATTTCCCTTGTGAAAAGAACAATATATTAATGTATGACAGACATTTTGGAGCATTCAATAAGATCAAAAATAAAAATGTCATTGAATTTCATGAAGCCTTTGATAAGAATTCATCTGATTTTATCCATATACACTCTGAGTACCATTATGAGAAGATTTATGAATTCGTTGAGGCGGCTCTGTTAAAGGTGTTGATAATAGATGAGCGTATTGCAGAGGTGGCCCATTGTGATTTAAATATTGGAAAGTATGCAAAAGAAGCTTACGGCAAAGGCAAAGAAGATAATGACGGCAGGAAAAGGCTATTAGTTGCAAAAAAGGCGGGTATATTTATCTGTACTCATCTCTGCATCAATAACAAATTTACCCCTGAGCCACTTCATCAATCACTGAACAATAAGGCACCCTTAATTTGTGTGAAGATTGATGCGAAAATGAGTGATCCTATTAGTATTCAGGAATTTGGCGTCTATTTCTGTAATAATAAAGACTGTAAAAACTGTAATGGACAAAAAACTGATATAGATTCAATAATTATACATCAAGGTGTTCTTGAAAATTTTTTTACTGAACTAAAGAGTAGAGATGATTATGATGCCTTTGTTACCGCATTACAGGAAAAGGTACCGTATATAATAATAGATTCAGGGAGGGGAATACCGGCAAAACTGCCAGATTCTGCCAAATTTCTGCCATTTTCTCTCTTAGAAGATTTTATCATGAAAGATCGCATCGGCAAATATAGTTTGACCAGAATAATTATGTCCTTAATAAGGAGGAAAGTTTGATGAAGGTACTTATTGTATTTTCTTCTCCTATGGGGACAGATCGAGGTAAATGGGAAGGATTAACTAATTTTAAACCAACTAAAGTGGGTGTAGATGGATTATTTATTGCTTATGATGGCCAGGATAGAAAGTATAGCAATAATGAGGAATGGAATCTTTCTACATTAAGAGATGAAATAAACAGTATTGTTGGCAACGAAGACGATGGCAATGAATATATTGTATTATTGCATACACAGGACGATGATGATTTGCAGGTACTGGAAGAAGTATGCGTAGGTACAAAAACTTCAATATTAAAGAAATTTTCGACTAATGATGATTTGTATGATGACTATATAAGAAAGCTAGATGTTAATTCAGCAGAAAGTTTCAATAAATTATGGTATAAGCTGCAAGAAAAAGAGATTGACGAAAAAATACCAGTGGAGGGGACAAAGACTCATGCAAGGAAGAGCGCGGAGTATATTAGTAACCACAACTGTAGTAATATAATCAGTTATCTTAAAATACCAATTGAAAAGTTGAAAGATGATATTGCTCTTGACAGGGAGAATGCCAAGAAGACAATTCTGGACTTTGGAGAAGATTTGGTCAAAAAGTATTATAATAATTCCATACGTCAATTTGAAAGATTAATAAAGGTTTTCCCGGATAATCCAGAAATAAACAAAATTCCAGGATTACTTACTGAAGCAAAGGAGAAATATGCAATTATGTATGAAAAGGCAAAATGTGCTTATAACGATTTTAACAAGGTTATAGTTGAAAATGGTCAAATAGTAATACAATTACACCAGGAAACTATAGACATATTAAAGAAAGAGGTTCTCCAGAATGGAGAAGAAGATTTATAAGATCCTGTTAATAGATGATGATAAAGCAGCATATATAACGGTCAATAATGGTTTATCCAGTGATAGGTTTAAGGTGCTATACGAAAGTAATCCAGCAGAGGCATTAAACTCTACTTCAAGACATAAGCCGGATGTCATCCTGCTGGACATTATGTTTGATGATGAAAACAAGGGTATAAGTATTCTTGGAGACTTGAAAAAGAGCAGGCACCGGGCTGTACCCGTAATAATGCTTACGAGCACCATGCGTAATTACAGAGAAGCTGATTATCCAGATGCAGCCTTCGCATTTGCTAAAGAGGCATTCGGGGAAGGAGAGGTGGCATTCAAACATCTCTCGGATATGATAGAAAGTGCTATAAATCATTCTGATAATATTGATGCGGATGATAATAGATTCGGTTTTGTGGTTGGCACTACACCGGCAATGCATGACGTATGCAGGAAAATACTTGAGGTTGCACCAACTGATGCTACGGTATTAATTAATGGTGAAACGGGAACTGGAAAAGAAATGGTTGCAACTGCAATCCACATGCTCAGCAACCGAAATAAGGCCCCATTTGTCACGGTAAATTGTGGGGGATTCGCAGAAGAGAATTTACTCATAAGCGAGCTATTCGGACATGAAAAAGGATCGTTTACGGGAGCGAATGAAATGCGAAAGGGAATTTTTGAGACGGCTTCCAGAGGCACTGTTTTCCTTGACGAAATAGGAGAAACAACTCTTCAGGCGCAGGTAAAACTCTTAAGAGTTATTCAGCAAAAAGAGATAACAAGGTTGGGATCGTCTACTCCTATCAGAATTGATATCAGGATTATAGCCGCGACAAATAAAGACATTAAAAGAGAGATACAGGCAGGTAAATTTAGAGAAGACCTCTACTATCGCCTCAATGTAGTAAAGGTATCTTTACCTTCATTAAGGGAAAGAACTGATGAGGATTTGGAAAGGCTCTTCAGATATTTTGTTAACAATGTTAAAGAGAAACATAAGAAATTCGTATCTGATATACCAAATGAGGAATTAATTAAAGCATTCAGAGAATATCAATGGCCAGGTAACATCAGGGAGTTTGAAAATAAAATCGAAAGTGCCATAATAGGAAAAAGGGGAAATGTCCTGCTTCCGAGTGACTTTATATTTTCACATGAAGACACTTCGCATTTAGACGTACATGCTATTGCAGAGAAATTTCTGAAAAAGGAGTTTGACGGCACGTACTTTATAAATCAGCTGAGAGGGGAGTCGAGAAGATTGGTCATTATTGATGTTTTTAATAAACTATATAAGGAAAATGGAAGACCTCCTGCATCGAAAGAGCTTGCGGATATTTTTGGTTTTAAGGCAGCTAATATGAGACGGAAACTTGGTGAATCAAATCTCACAATGGAAGAACTCAAGAGACTATATCTTGAATAAGGAGGAATGGTAGATGAAGGTGCTTATTGTATTCTCTTCTGACGCAGGGTCAGATGAAAGTTTTTGGAATAAATTAACCGGCTTTCAAAACCCTACAAATGTAAACGGTTGTGGGAAGCTATATGTCTTCAACGGGAAGAATAAAAATTATTGCGATAATGAAGAATGGATATTTGATGCCCTAAGAAAGGAAACAGAAAATATTATTAATGAAGAAAACGGTAGCAATGAATTTACTGTATTGTTGCATACACAGAGTGATCATGATTTGCAAGCACTTAAAAAAGTATGCAAAGATACAAACATTTCAATATTTAAGAAATTTTCGACTAATGATGATTTATATTATGATTTTATAATAAAGCTAGCTGTTAATTCACCGGAAGATTTCAATAGATTATGGAGCAAACTTCAAGAAGATAAGACTAATACGGACTATCTGAAAACACTGTTTGTGCACTGTAATTCATATGTATCAAATGAAAATGCAACCATGTTGCACGATTTCTTTGCAAACTATACTGATTTTAATGACACAAACATATGGAAAGAACTAAAGGCAAAGAAGATCGATGAAGAATCCGATGTATATAAGAATATTAAAGCTTTATTTGAAAATATAAAAGACAACTCTGTTAAAACCAAAATCATTATTTCCGCGCGAGAAAGCCTTAATAAAATCCTAGATTGAAACACTAAGATATATAATGATATATTGATGGGATGCCAAGTATATCTAACTTTTCTACAGGAGAAATAGAATGGCAGAATCAACTTTGTATGAGTTTTATAAGAGCAAAGTAGCTT
>Ga0233429_1001843_pt1 | contig 23776 bp, 26 predicted proteins | sample SI_118_April2016_3_FD_179879 | JGI IMG/M metagenome (GOLD analysis project Ga0233429, IMG submission 179879) | Seawater microbial communities from Saanich Inlet, British Columbia, Canada - SI_118_April2016_135_MG | ecosystem: Environmental > Aquatic > Marine > Inlet | place: Canada: British... | reverse complement strand
AGATCCCAATAGTAAGGGCGGTTCGGAATGGATGCATACCAATGTCAGCGTCGGTGATGTCCTCACTGTCGACAATCCGCTTAACAATTTTGAATTGGCAAAAGACGCCGGGGAACACATCCTTCTTGCTGGTGGGATTGGCATCACGCCAATGATGTCGATGGGCCACCATCTCAAAACAAATGGCAAAAAAGTCCATTTGCATTATTGTACAAAGTCTGTCGAAACGACGGCGTTCAAACAAGAAATCGATGCGCTGTTTGGTGACGACGTGACGTATCATCATGATGGCGGTGATCCCGCGAATGGGATCAATCTGGCCGAAGTCCTTAAAGATACGCCCGAAGGTCGCCACCTCTATATTTGCGGTCCAGGCGGGCTCATAAACGCAGCTCGTGACAAATCATTACACTGGCCAGCGGGGACAGTTCACTTCGAAGTTTTCGCCAATACCGCAACCGAAGCTGATGATGAAAATGACAATGTTGCGTTTGATATCGAGTTATCACAGTCAAATTTGAAACTAACGGTGCCAAAAGATAAATCAATTTTACAAGTGCTTCGTTCAAACGGCAAAGAGCTTAATTTTTCCTGTGAAGAGGGCTATTGCGGCAGTTGCGCTGTCGGCTTGCTGAGCGGCAAAGCAGATCATCGCGACGTGGTCTTAAGCGAAGAAGATCGGAAAACTAAAATCCAAGCGTGCGTCGCCCGCGCGATGCCCGGAGAGACCTTAGTATTAGATATATAAAATTAATTTATCTAAGTGAAGCAAGGAGGTTAGGTTATGAATTCTATAAATAAGATTCTAAGCAGAAGAGTAGCCCTTAGTTTTGCAACAACAGGATTACGACTGCCTGGTTTATAAATTGTCTGGTCTGAATGGCTAATTTGCATTTTCCAGAGACCATAGTGCAACGGAGCCTTCATACAGGCACTGCATGATTTCTGCTTCTGTGACACCGAGCCGGGCACGGGGTGATATGTCAACGATACCACCTTCACCAGCTTCGGAATGCTCTCCGCCGACACCACGCACAGCGAGACTAAGGTCCAATGCCGTTTCTTTTACGTGTTCGAGATCCCTCCCTTCTTTCGTCAGATTAGGAAGTGGAAGGTGCAGGCTGGCCCGCATCGCGGATCCAAGGTTTGTTGGGCAGGAGGTTGAATACCCATATCGTTCCGAATGGGCAAAATCGGGGATTAACTTAGCCAACGTCTCAAGTCCGCCATGTAATCTGCTGAATAATGCTGAAAGATCGCTGCCCCGTTTCATGGACATGACCCGCAGATGATCCTCTTCTCCTACCCAAACAATAAAATCTTGTGAACCCGAGATATACATGCCTCGTCCATAAGGCCAATCGGAAGAAATTCCACCTGACTCCAAATACGGATCTCCGCTCATATCCTTGAACATTTGGTGGGCCTCAATCCGGCGCCGATAAGTTTCTTCATCAATCTCACAAGATGACCCGGGTGTCAGAGAAAGATATTCACCCCCGAATTCGGGATCTTCCATCAGCACGGAAAATGCTTCAATCAAAAGAGTCTCGAATTCCAGTCGTGAGCTTTTTGTCATTGCTCCCGGCAGCGGAAAGGCACCAATATTTCGACCCACTCTCACCCGCATGGAAACGTCTTTCAATCGAGCATCCACTCCCTCCAAATTATAGCCGGACGTAGGCGTCGCCCAATCATGTTCTTGTGCTATTAATCGGTCATCTGAAATGTTGTGATAATCACGGATCATCGGCTCTAGCAGAGGTTCAAAATCTTCATAATCAGTGCAGTTTTGGGCGTAGGCACCCATCTGACTGTCGGGATTTTCAATCCCCGATCGGATGATCTTATGTAATCGTTCACGCTTCGCCTCATCCAGAGAACAATAATAGGCTTCGTCAAAATACCTGGCCATTAAATTGCCCGGTTGAGCGGCGCGAATGTCTCGAATTTGAGTTGTCACATCTTCGCCGTTACCTACGGTTTCCAGAGAAGAAGTCATAGTATGTTCCTCTTGAAAAAGAATATCTTAATTCAAGTCTACCTGATAATTCTGAAATAGAACAATTGATTAAGCACTGGCGGCAGGGTCCGATATTCCCATCGTTTAGACTGCCCAGACTGCCCAAACTGAAAGACTGGACGCCGGAATGCAATTACATATGGCGAATTTTGATTGGGTACCCTGTTTGCACCCGGTAACAGGAGGACTCGACAACCGTCAGGGAAAATAAAACCAGCTGGCTTATATTGGCTTTCCAGAAATTGTAGTTCTGAAACAATCTTCGATATATCAGGATTGCGCTTAGCTGGTAACGATCAACATGTTATGTTGATTGCGAGTGTACCACTTTCGGAAGAGGGATGGACGCCATTTGATGAAAATGAGTTGCTATGTGTGCAGAATGGAATGGCGGAACTCCCGAGTTCTGGTGATTTGGCCGACACTCCCTGTTGGTATTGAACCTAAATTAAATTTTAGGTGTAAAGAATAACGAAGATGAAATTCAAATATTTTATACAGTTCTGCGTTGTTGCGTCTTTTTTTAGCTATGGTCTATTTGCCGGAATCTATCAATTTTTTCCATTTCATCTGATCCAAAATGTAAAAAATCTTCTGACACCAGATATTTCGGCAGAAAAAAGTGGTACAATCTATGACCAATATGGGCGATTAGTTCAGATAACAATGCCAAAACTCGGCTGCTTTCAAAAAACCACACCAAGTTCCCGTAAAAATGTTGTAAGTAATACACGTATGGTATATTTCTTATTTTCATTAAATAAAAAGAACTTAACAGGGTGGCCAATTTAAGATAGGAAACATTCCTTTTTAATTTGCCGAAATGACAATTGGATCAGTAGAAAAATGACTAACTTAGTTTCGCCGCACGGCGCCCAGACGCTAAAGCCTTTGCTATTGCCCGAAGGTCAGAGAGCCCAAGAGCTTGGCCGGGCGGAAGCGTTAACAAAGGTGCCAATGTCCAGCAGTGAGGTTTGTGATCTATTATTGTTGTCGATGGGTGCCTACACGCCGCTTGATGGTTTTATGGGCGAGCAGGATTGGCAGGGTGTCTGCAATGATATGAAATTGTCAGACGGATTGTTTTGGCCCATTCCGGTAACTTTGTCTGCCGAGCAAGCGCTCGCTGATCAAATTGAGCTCGGTGAAGAGATTGCTTTGATCGATGGTGAAACTCAGCAGATCATGGCGGTGATGACGGTGGCTGAAAAATTTGCGCCCGATCTGGTTCTACAATGCAAAAAAGTATTCGGCACAAATGATGAAAGCCATCCGGGCGTTGCCAAGGTAATGGCCCAACCGCCGGTTAATCTTGGCGGTTCGGTTAAAGTTATTGAAGAGGGCTGGTTTCCGGAAGAGTTCAGCGATCTCTACATCCGGCCCGATCAGGCGCGCAAAATGTTTGAGGATATGGGTTGGTCAAAAGTGGCAGCCTTTCAAACTCGAAACCCGATGCATCGCAGCCACGAACATCTGGTGAAGATTGCTATTGATGTTACCGATGGTGTCTTTATCCATCAGGTGTTGGGCAAATTGAAGCCCGGTGACATCCCAGCTCCAGTGCGGGTTGAGGCGATTAATGCGATGATTGAGAATTACTTCGCCCCCAATAGAGCGATCCAGGCCGGCTATCCAATTGAGATGCGTTATGCGGGGCCGCGAGAGGCGCTTTTTCATGCCTTGATACGGCAGAATTTTGGCTGCTCGCATCTTATCGTCGGGCGGGATCATGCCGGCGTTGGTGATTTCTACGGACCTTTTGATGCCCATGATATATTTGATACCTTATGGGAAGGTGCGCTGGAAACCCAGCCGCTGAAAATAGATATCACCTTCTATTGCAAAAAATGTGATGGTATGGCGACAGCAAAAACCTGTCCCCATGATGAGGAATTCAGAATTAATATTTCCGGTACACGCCAGCGGGAAATGCTGGCCAATGGCGAGGATATTCCAACCGAATTCAGCCGCCCCGAAGTTGTGGCTGTGTTGCGGAAGTTTTATGAAAATTAAGCGGAATAAACAATCAATCTGTTTAGGCCGCTCAGAGGGAGACCTTCATGCAAATCGATGACTTACCATTAACGGAAAGAAATGATCTCGCGACCACTCAAGCCGACCAGTCGGTTTCCACCGTCGCCGCCACGTTAAAGGCAAATAATATCGGCGCCATGCCGGTTTGTGATCAATCTGGAGCCGTGATCGGCATAATTTCAGAGCGAGACATCGTTCAAGGCTTTGCTGAACGAGGTGCCGGGCTAGGCGACCTCAAAGTCTCCGACTTGATGACGTCCAATGTCATAACCTGTCATTTAGGCGATGATGTGAACAACATTATGGAAATCATGAACGAAAACAAAATTCGCCACATCCCTGTATTGGATGGCGATGAGCTCTATTCGATCGTGAGTTCACGCGACGTCATGACGGCTGTTCTCAATGAAACCAAGGCCAATTTTCATACCATCGGTCTGGCTTACGAGACGGTACGCTAAGGTCGGATAAGTTACGTCGACACTTTCTCGGTGAGGCGCGTCTCGCTCGCGAAGCCAAAGTCACTGTCAAACCGATGGAGCTGATAGATCGGCTGCTCCGCCATTTCATCTGGATATTCTCCATAACGCAAATTAGTGGCGACACTGGGCACTGTGCTGGCGGCAACGCCGCCGATTTCAGCTGTCCAAGGCCGATGCATGTGGCCGGCGAAAATACGAACAACCTGCGGGTGTTTTGAGATTACAGCAGCCAAATCTGCTACTGCTTCACGGCGCTGATAGGCAAAGGGATCGGGTGCAGTGGGCACATCAAAAGGTGGATGATGCATGAAAATTGCTGTCGGTTTCTGAGGTACTTCTGCGAGCGTTGCATCAAGCCGGGCAAGGCGGTCCGGGCAGAACTCGCCCTTTGGCTCACCGGGTTCACCGAGGGAGTCCATGGCCACCAGGCGTACCAGATGGGCTTCGACAGCGTAATGCACAAAAGAGCCATCCGTTTTCATGTATTCTTCTTTGGCAAAGGCCTCGGCGATACCGTCACGGCCATCCCGGTTCCCTGGGGTGATATAAAAGGGCGCGTTTAGGGCAGCCAGTAATTCTCTGGCATGGGCAAATTCGGCCGGCTGGCCATGCTGGGTCAGATCACCCGTGTGGATCACCGCATCGGGCAGGGGATTGAGGCTATTGATATCAGTAATGCAGGCTTGAAGGTTTTCCGCCCGCACGCGGAAAGTGAGATCATCTGCGTCTGTGGCACCGAGGTGAGTATCAGCGATCTGGGCGATGATCATGGTTACAAAATTACCTTCTTGTTTATTTGGCTGAAATTCATGAGGTTCTACCAAAGTGTTAAACTATGAAATAACCCCCAACCGTTTTCACGATTAGGGGCTTTTCAGTGTTTAATAATTTCGGCCGGTTACGGCTTTTTAGGTGTCGTGTATGCCACTTCTTTCTGGAACGGCTCCCAGGTGGTCTCGTATCCGACAAAACCCTTCTCGCTCGGTGCTTTCTGTCGGGTTGTCATAAACCTGGACTTACCCTCTGGTACAGGGCGCTTTTCTTTCGGTTGATCACTCATAATTTATTACCTCCATTAATTTTATTCAGTCGTTGCAAATTATAGTAAATATAATCTCTCAATAATGAGAAATCAGAAACATTTTATTGAATTGGTATCGTAAGTGCTTCGGGGATATCAGGGCCCTCACTGACAGGACCACCCGCTTCGAACTCATCTTCGGTAGCGTCACGAACTCCCATAATTTCCAGGTTAAAAATAACCTGCCTGCCGCAAAGCGGATTATTGCCATCGACCGTCAGTGTCTCGTCATCTATCCGCGTGACAATGAAGCTCTGCGCCTCGCCTTTTTCATTCTCGGCGTGAAGCGTGGTGCCAACTTCCCGGTATTGTTCGGGAACGTTTTCGAGGCGATCCGTAAACACCAGTGACTCGTCCCTGGGACCATAGATTTGATCGCAATCGAGTGGCACTTCGATCACGTCACCGGCGGATTTGCCTTCGAGTTCTTTTCTGACGGCGGGTGCCAGGATATCGTTAACGCCGTGAACATAGCCGATTGGAAATTCAACCGCGACAAGGATTTCGCCCGATTTTTGATCGATCACCCTATAGCTCAGTTCGACATACTTATTGTCCTGAATTGTCTCGTTCATTTCTTTACCTGTTCACATGTCTAAAAGATGGAGGCGCCGAAAATTCTGACTTCGCCATCCTCGTAACCGAGGACAAGTCTGCCAAGCCACTCACCTTCCTTTTTGGTGCTCCCTTGCCGATAAAGTACCGACACATGTTCACCACGACGGATGGTGCCGATGAACTCAACCGACTCTGACAGGTTTCTTGTCAGTTCACTTTTTGCGAACTGCTTGCCCACCTCGACTTCGTTCAACCCTTTGACCAGGCCATCGGAAAAATACTTGACGAATTCTCCGTATTTACCGTCATTGGAGGCTTTAATAAGGTGGCTCCACAGCGGATTGGCTATGGCAAGAATCTCGTCATCGGTCTTTTCAATAATGCTCATTTGCAGTTCTTTGTTGCGGGCGGCAGTCCGCCCCGTTGGGCCTAACAAAAAAGATCAACATACGATGTGCTGATCCTTTTTGATAGGCCAAACAGGCGTTCACTTCGAACGCCCGTTTGGTATCAATGTTACTCGTCTTCACCGACAAGGTGATAACATGGCGCTTTTTCCATGGTGTATTCACCGGTTTCCGGATCACGGCGAGAAACCGTCAGTACATGCCAGTTTTCATCGTCCAGCTTCATGGCGTCGCCGCGGTAGTAATAGCCGGGCCACCGGGTTTCTTTGCGGAACATTGTGTGTTGTGTAACGCATTCAGACGTACGGTGACGATGCTTCAACTCCCACGCACGCAGTAATTCATGGAAATCCTTTGCCGCTAGTTTCTCAAGGTCTTCTTCCATGATCTTGAGCTTCTTGAGGCCGATGCTCAGGAGCTTATCGTTGGTCATGTAGTTAACAGTTGACCCACCGCAGTACTCGTCCATCAGTTTTTGCAAACGGTCCAGCCCTTGCCGCGGATTGATATAGTTTGGATTTACATCGCCAGCAACGACTTCGTTGCGGTAGATCTTGTAATGCTCCATCGGCTTATAGATTTCTTCCTTAAGCTCGTCGATCCGTTTGTCGGAAACAACGATACCCTCGGCCTTGCCGTCGTCGATGTAGCGGCACGCGGCTTTAGCGGCGAGACGCCCTTCAGTGAAGGAGCCCGACGAGAAGGCATGCGGCGTGCCGCCGACAGCGTCACCAGCACCGAACAATCCTTCGATGGTCATCATACGGTTGTAACCCCAGAAATACTCCGGCGGAGAAATGTCTCCGGGACCTGAGCACCAAGCGCCACTGCCCGTCGCATGCGACCCCATAACATAGGGTTCCGACGTGGTCAGTTCCGGGTTCTCGTTCTTGGGATCCACATCGGTTGCGGCCCACAATACGGCCTGGCCGACGGTCATGCCCAAGAAGTTTTCCCAGCCCACTTCTTCGAGATGCGGGTCTTGGAAGGCTTCCATGGTGACCATATGGATCGGACCGCGACCGGCGTTCACCTCGGAGATCATCGCGTGGTTACGCAAACAGGTTGGGATCGGCCGATGAGTCTTGTGGGCAAGTTCCGGATCCAGATATTCCTTGCCGACCATTTCCTGCAGCCCGGGCCACCACGTGGATTCAAACTCCTCGCCCAGACCATTTTGGGTATAGGTCTTAAGATGTAGGAAGTATGCGCCCACGGGGCCGTAACCATCCTTGAAGCGGGCCAACACGATGCGGTTTTCCATCTGCGTCATCTTGGCACCGGCATTGATCATCAGACCATAGGCGGAACCGGACGACCACGGCGCGTACCAGACACGACCGGCGCCTTCACCTGTCGAATTTGGCTTGAAGATGTTGGACGCACCACCGGCACCACAGATCACCGTCTTCGATTTGAAAACGTGGTAGTCGCCGGTGCGGACGTTGAAGCCGACGGCGCCGGCAATTCGGTTCTCCTTGGCTTCGTCCGTCAGCAGGTGTGTGATGCAAACGCGGTTGTATACCTTATCTGCCGATTTCTTCGCAGCCTCGGCGACGATGGGCTTGTACGATTCGCCGTGAATCATAATCTGCCACCGCCCTTCTCGCATATAGGAACCCTTTTCGGGATCCTTCATCAGCGGTAGGCCCCACTCTTCGAACTGGTGAACCGTGGAATCGACGTGCCGGGCCATATCAAACAGTAGGTCTTCGCGTACCATACCCATCAAGTCGATACGCGCATACTGCACGTGGTCTTCCGGGTTGTTCTCGCCGAAACGGGTACCCATGTAGCAGTTGATCGCGTAAAGCCCTTGGGCGACAGCGCCGGAGCGGTCAATATTGGCTTTTTCGGCAATGACGATTTTCTTATCTTGGCCCCAGAATCGAGCTTCAAAGGCTGCACCGGTGCCGCCAAGGCCCGCGCCGGCAACCAAAACGTCGATATTGTCTTCTATGATCGTTTTGTAAGCCATTAGTAGTATACCCCCTGTTTCATCGTGAGACCGTTAGATTCCAAAGTATGCAGGCCTCCGTCGTCAAAGCGGATATATTTCGGCTCGTTGTACAATAATTCGCTATCACGCTGCTCTTGGGTGGGTCCGGCGAGATCCTTAAGCTTTGGAATGGCTGTGCCCCAAGGCTTGGTGGTGATTGGCGACAGGAAGTTCTTTTCTGTACCATTCCTGAATTTGACTTTCCACGCAATCGTGCCCTTGTCCTCATCGCGGTCCACTCGAACGCTATGGCCGAGCGGCGCGAAGTCGGCGTAACCGCGCACGTCAATGGCGTTCTGCGGGCAAGCTTTCACACAGGAGTAACATTCCCAACACATGTTGGGCTCGAGATTGTAGGCGCGTCGATAGGTCGTATCGATGTGCATGATGTCGGATGGGCAGATATCTACGCAGTGTCCGCAGCCATCGCATCGGGTCATATAAACAAAAGTAGGCATGGTATAATTTCTCTCTGTTTAGAAGTTTTCGAGGATTAGGGCCTAGTAGTGGCGAGGCTGTTCGCGCTTGATGCCAAGCCCCATAGACTGGGGAGCATCCTTCAGCAACTCCATGGAGTGACTGTCGCGGACCGCCGGATTGGTTCGGTCAGCGGGCTCGGGCAGGTTGGCCCGTGTGCCATTCGCTACGGAAATCCGCTTTTCCAAAGCTGCCGCCGGTTTGAAGAACATGTGTGAGAACTTGGACCATGGAACTGATCCAAACAGGACAGTTGTCGAAAGCAGATAAAGACCGAGGAAAATAGTCGTCCAAGTCCCCCCACCGGTTGCTTGAGCATAGGCCCAGATCAGGCCAAATGTTGTGCTCAAAAGCAAAGACACAATAAAGAGATCAGCACGCACCAATCGGAAAGGTGAGTGACCTTCAGCGGAAACATCGACGCGGATAAAGAACCAGAACCAATAACCGCCGACACAGACCATAAGGCCGCCGATCCACCAAAGAGTGGGCAGAATTTCTGGCGTCGGGGTTGCCGGTGTCGGAAAGCCAAACACCATAATTGCGGTCGTTGCGACATAAAGGACGAAACCATACATGCCCAGTAGATGGGCAATTCGTCGCATTGGGTTGCAAAATTCTGACGATGTAGCGCCTTCTATCAAAGCGGTTTGGATGGCCAGGGATATCTTCTCGCCGCCGCCAACTTCGCGCTTCGCCTTGGCTTTATCCGTTTCCATTTTGGCAAAGAAATATTGAGCGCTCTTTTTATGGACCATATCGAATATAGTTCCGCCGACAACCAAAACGACCATAACAATGATGTAGGTCTGCATGATGACGGGATCTATGGAAGCCGAAAGCTCGGCGAAGGGATTGGTGTTGATCATCAAATTACCTCAGTGGTAGCAAGTTAATAACAAAAAACGAAATGTCGACTTGGCAAAACTTGATCAAATCTCACCTAGCCTGCCATTCCTCGATGTAGAAATTCAATAAAACCTTCGGGCAAACAAGCTTCCGCCTATTAGCAAATTTTTATTCAAAAGCAAGTGAGCCCCCTGTCGGCCTCGATAGTTTTATTGGTAATTTCTTATTTACTAAAATTCAAATGATTATCGATCCATATTGACTATTATTCAACAAAAAAATTACGGAGAATTCAAAAAAGCCTGTATTTGCCTGGAAAAAAACGAAGATTGGCGGACTATTGCGAGTTAAATCGCCTCGAGGCATTGGGGATGAGAATGATTCTTTGATTTAAAGGACGTAGTTTCTTGGTCAAATTCTGCTGGGGTTTTGTCCAGGTATTTGACTGGCGCAAAATTTTGTGGTCAATGTTTCACATAAAAATTATGTTCAATGGGCTGGGTTTTACCGCAAAGGATAAGGCCGGATCGTTTCACTTTTAAATCAATTTTTCTTCCAGAGGGGCACGTATGACTGAGGCAAATTCCATCGAAAACAATTTTCGAGGACGCATATATGATAGTGTCATAGACACCATTGGTGCCACTCCGCTGGTCCGTCTCGATCGCCTTGCTCAAAAAGAAAACTGCAAAGCGACGCTCGTTGGGAAATGTGAGTTTTTCAATCCTTTGGCTTCGGTAAAAGATCGGATCGGTGTCGCCATGATCGAAGCCGCCGAGACCGATGGTAAGTTGAAACCTGGGACGGTTATTATTGAGCCGACTTCGGGTAATACCGGATTGGGACTTGCTCTGGTCTGCGCCATTAAAGGGTATCGACTGATTGTGACTTTGCCGGACAGCATGTCGACGGAAAAAAAGAAAATGCTCGAATTGTTGAATGCCGAGGTTGTTCTGACGCCGGCAGATGAAGGCATGCCTGGCGCGATTTCACGCGCCGAAGATATAATGACCAAGCATGAAGATACCTTCATGCCGCAGCAGTTCAGCAACCCCGCCAATCCTGAGGTCCACGCCCGCACCACGGCAGAAGAAATCTGGGCTGATTCTGATGGCAAAGTTGATGTTGTGGTCTCGGGCGTTGGCACGGGCGGCACATTAACCGGCATCGGCCAGGCATTGAAGGGCCGCAAACCTGGCTTCAAAATGATCGCGGTGGAGCCCGAAGACAGCGCCGTGCTCTCGGGCGACATCCCCGGCCCGCATAAAATTCAAGGCATTGGCGCCGGCTTTATTCCAAATAATCTGGATACCGAATTGATTGATGAGGTTGTCAAAGTCAAAAATGAAGTCGCTTTTGAGATGGCTCGGCAGGTGATTAAAACCGAAGGACTACCGGTTGGCATAACCTCAGGCGCCGCCGTGGCAGCAGCAATTGAAGTTGCCAAGCGGCCCGATATGGCCGGAAAAATGATTGTCGTGATCCTGCCGTCAAATGCTGAGCGCTATTTGTCGACAGCTCTGACGGAGGGATTGTCTGAGGAATAATTCTACGATTAATTCGCCTAATCTATTTTCATTAACGACACGACCAATTTTGCTAAGCCGGGACTGAAAGAAGCTTAGTTTGTCGATTGCGAAGGTGGCTCAGGATTTCGTTAAACAAGTCCTTTTCCTGCCGCCGATCTGTAAAATGGAAAATACGGGCATCCGGGAAAGAGTCAAATTCACGATTTTCCATTTGAAAAAAGTTAAATTCGTTGCAGGATAAAAACCGCACCTTCGTCTCAACCCCGCCGAAAGAAAGTGCGGTCGATCTTTCAATTTCAAAAATTGCGCGCGATTCTTTTTCCAACAAACGGGTAATTGCCGTCTGCTCCCTCAACCATTCATCGGTAACAAGTGCCTGTTCCCACCACTCCCCCAAAAAGGCATTACGTGCTTCGGTATTTGCGTTAAAAAAGATCACCCCGCTATTAACGATCGAGCAATTATTAATATCCCAACAAGGTAAGCCATCGATCAAGGTGATGTTAATATCCGCCTCTGCTTCAAATACATCGTCAATTGGTTTGAACAACAACGCATCGGAATCCAGATAAATCAGTTTTTCACCCGCACATAAGTGTGAGGCATGTTGCATACATTTTATTTTCTGCAGTAGAAGATTTTCAAAACGCAGGGCCGCATATTCTACTTTTTGGACAACGCCGCTCTCAGGAAACCGCTTTATAAAAAATTTTCTAACCCGCTTCAAAAATCCGGTGCGACGGGCATTGTACCCCATGGTTAATTTGCGTTTGAGATCTTCCGATAAATTTCTTTTGATAATCGAAATGTCATCTAGTTGAGATTGCCAATCGATTATCTCGATCCGCCCGCTACTGGCGGTCAATATTTCCTTATTTTCCCGATTAAGCCCATAATCGAATATAAATATTCGGGAATCGGGATAAATACTGATAATCTGCTGCACATTTTCACGCATCATGTGAAAATAATTGGCGTCTCCAATCATCATAAAATTTAACAAGACTTCATCCTCAGGAAAATGACATTTTTTTTGACAGCTATGTTCGTCAGGAGCCAAATAACCGCCATCGATAGAGTTACGCTTTCTCAATCCATTTCCCCCATTGTCATCGGGCTGCTAATACAACGAATTTTTTTCAACTAGTTGTTTTTATTAGCTTTTCCATGAATACAATAAAAGTGCATTAAGTTTTGATGTTACAAAGAATGACTACAATACGATTAATTTAGCATCAAACTTGTCGCTCATCAATTTGTATCAATTTTTCCTGCATACAATAATGTTACGAGACAAATTCGAACAAATTCTGTAAATTATATATGGAACTGTTTGGAGAATGCCGTTTATGTCGGTCAAGCTTGATACCAAGGGCTTTAATTGCCCGATACCGATCTTGAAGGTTAAAAAAGCCATGATGAAATTGGCAGCCGATGATACCTTGGTCGTGGAAACGACGGATCCGGGCTCGGTTAATGATTTTGAGATCTATTGCCGGACTCAGGGTCACAATTTAATTGAGACTTCTGAAGAAGGCGGCGTGTTTACCTTTGAGATACAAAAAGCGCCATAAGTTTCGCCTAGGTGTTTTCTTTTTCCACCGCCCAATTTCCTAAAAATTGACCCCATTTGGCCGCCGTCTCTGGATCGATGTCCATGATGGTGAAGCGCGCGCCTTCTTTTATTCTGATGCGCATCATCTGTAGGCCGCTTTCGTGGGTGACATCTTGAAGCGTGATTTGTCTGCCAAAGGGAGCCTCGAATTTGGCAATTTCACTAGTTGTTTCCTCGGCCATTAATCTTCATTTCCATCAGGCTCAGGCCGGTCAATTATTTCCGGTGGCCGGCTAAAAGGGCTCGCCTTGGTCATGAACGCGACTTCCAATTGGGTTTGCCAATCGCGCGGTGTATCGGGGAAGTCCGGCTTTAAATCAAACTCCATCAACACCATGCCGCCTTCGCCCAACTGGTTGACGGTTTTTAACAACTCAGCAAAAGTTACCACATCATGGTTTTGAATGATGATTTGGCTAAGCGGTATAACCGGCGCCTTCTCGATTGATACGGGCGTGTTTTTTTCCATCGGTGTCTCCTATGGCCTAGTTATTGTTCAGGGCGTTGGTAATTCTATCGTGATAATAAATTCGATAAATCAGGCGTTTGTCGTCGGCTGCGTCACCATCAACGAACTTTGTCCGATTGTGAAGTACATTATTACCGATCAGTCCTGAGCCAGGCTTCAATTTCACTTTAAATATATACTGATTTTGTTCATTGAAAGCGTCTTTTAAGAACGCGAGGGCTTCCTGCAGGCGCGGATCATCCCGCCAGGTGACATAGGTTTTCCGGCCTGTATAGCGCAAATGAAGGGCCTGGGTGTCAGGATCAATCGAGAGGGCCGGCCCCGATTGCTCGGCGCGAATCACTTTGTCATTTTCGATGTTAGCCGGGATAGAAAGCGCATCCACCAGCATCAGTCCGTCAATAAAGTCAGGGTTTTCATCGCGCAAAAGAATGTAAGCGATCTCAGGGTCGAGCAAATAATTCTCTCCGCCCTCAGGCGCGGCCCGTACGCAATGCAACAAAAATCCGTTTATCAGGTGATCTGCATCGTTATAACAGCCATCGGTATGCCAGCCGAGCGAGCGATCAGTGTAGGGAATGTAGGCACTTTTTTCACCGCCAATGGCAACCGAAAGCTCGCTCACACCATCATCCTCGGTCGTCAATGATCGGTCCACTTGCTTGAGACCGAGTGCAGCGCCTAAGTTTATTGCGATGTTTTTGTCTTCGACAATTGCTTCAGGGCCGGCATAAATGGCCATATTGGTTTTTCGGCACAGCGCTTTAAGTGCTTCAATTTGTTGCGGATTCGGCTGTCCAGGGGTCTCCAAATTTACGGTTAAGGCGGGCGAGTCGCTCGGGTAGTCGGCAAGCTTTTCTTCCCGCCATTGCAAATAGACTTCTTTATTCTCGAGACCGATGGGCAACGTCATTATTTTACTGCCTAGTGTTTCAGAAAAAATATCACATAAGACTATTGCAAAGAATAGTCTATCTCTGATATCATTTCTTTCTATTTTAGTAAATTAGAAAACATAATAACACAAAAATAAATAGTAGAACAGGAACATACTACCTATATTATTGATATATAATGATTTTTTTTAATAAAATATGTATATCGTATTTTAGGAAAACATTGATTATAGTAATTAGATTGGTGTAATAATAGGGCATGAGGCTGAATTGGGGCCGCATAGAAGAATTAAATTTCAGGTAATTGCATTGGTATTTGCATTGGTAATTTCAGGGGTGGGGCTCGCGAGAGAAACCGGTAAGGAGACTAAAAGTGACTAAGAAAAAACATGAAACACCGCTACTGGATGAGCTTCAAGAAGGCAAGTGGCCAAGCTTTGTAAATGGCTTGAAGAGACTGGCCGATGATGAGGAAAAATATTCACCGATGGTGAATGATCTGCTGGGTCAGTTGGAACATTCCTACGACACCAAGTTGGGTTATTGGAAAGGTGGCACAGTTAGTGTCTTTGGTTATGGCGGCGGTGTTATTCCGCGTTTCTCACAAGTTGCTGAGGAATATCCAGAATCAAAAGAGTTCCACACGCTTCGTGTTCAGCCGCCTGCCGGCATGCATTACAGCACCGACCTGTTGCGTAACATGTGCGATATCTGGGAGGAACATGGTTCCGGTCTGATCGCTCTGCATGGCCAAAGTGGCGACATCATGTTCCAAGGCTGCACCACCGAGAATGTGCAAAAAGCCTTTGATGATTTAAATGAAATTGGCCTTGATATGGGCGGCGCGGGTCCGGCATTGCGGACCTCAATGAGTTGCGTTGGTCATGCCCGCTGTGAGCAATCTTGCTATGATGAGGTGAAGGCTCACCGTCAAATTATTAATGCATTCCTTGACGAGATGCACCGGCCTGCCTTGCCTTATAAATTTAAGTTCAAGTTTTCCGGCTGTGCGAATGATTGTGTCAACGCCATTCACCGCGCCGACTTCGCCGTCATTGGTACTTGGCGTGACGATATGAAAGTCGACCAGGAAGAAGTTAAGAAATATGTCAGCGAAGCCGGTCGTAAATATACCATCGATAATGTGATAACCCGCTGCCCAACCAATGCGTTGAGTCTTAATGATGATGATACATTGGATGTTGATAATTCAAGCTGCGTCCGCTGCATGCATTGTCTCAATGTGATGAATAAAGCGTTGTCTCCCGGTGACGATAAAGGTGTCACTATTCTGATGGGCGGCAAGCGTTCGCTTAAAATCGGTGACCAGATGGGAACGGTCGTTGTGCCATTCCTCAAACTTGAGACCGAAGAAGATTATGACAAGCTTGAGGAGATTGCTGAAAGCGTGATCGACTTCTTTGCTGAAAATGCGTTGGAGCATGAGCGCGTCGGCGAAACCATCGATCGCATCGGCTTGATCAATTTCCTTGAAGGCGTCGGCATCGAAATCGATCCAAACATGGTCAATCACCCACGGACAAATTCCTACGTTGATACGTCTGGCTGGGACGCTGAAGCCGGCAAGTGGTTTGATCGCAAAGATGAAGAAAACGCCAAAACGGCGGCGGAATAGGGAATAGGAAAATGACAGATACAGAAGTACAACCACGGCGCCCCGATGAACACGGCGTGCCGGATCCTTTCCCTCATATGCACCCGGTTCTGAAAAAGAACTATGGCAATTGGAAATGGCATGACCGTTTACGTCCAGGCGTGCTTCATCATGTGTCAAATGATGGTGAAGAAGTCTGGACCGTTCGGGCCGGCACCCAGCGTCAGATGGATGTCCATACAATTCGTTCGCTTTGCGATATCGCCGATATGCGGGCGGAGGGCCATGTGCGCTTCACCACTCGAAGCAATATCGAGTATATGGTTTCTAGCGAAGAGCAAGTCGGACCGCTAATTGAAGCGCTCGAGGCTGAAGGTTTCCCGATTGGCGGAACCGGCAATTCAGTTTCAATGATTTCACATACCCAAGGTTGGCTGCATTGCGATATTCCAGGCACCGATGCATCGGGCGTGGTCAAATCTTTGATGGATGAGTTGCATCAGGAATTTATCCAGGAAGAAATGCCAAACCGCGTTCGGATCACGACATCTTGCTGCCAGATCAATTGCGGTGGTCAGGGTGATATTGCGATTAACGTGCAATACACCAAGCCGCCCGTCATCGATCACGATGCTGTGGCTAATGTCTGTGAGCGTCCGGCTGTTGTGGCGCGTTGCCCTGTGGCCGCCATTCGACCTGCTTTGGTTAATGGTAATCCTTCGCTCGAAGTTGATGAACAAAAATGCATTTGCTGTGGTGCGTGTTATGCGCCTTGCCCGCCAATGCAAATCAATAGTGAAGAATCGACCAAGATCGCAATTTGGGTCGGCGGCAAGCACTCCAATGCACGCACCAAGCCGACTTTCCACAAGCTTGCCGTTGCTGGATTGCCTAACAATCCGCCGCGTTGGCCTGAGGTTGCGGATGTGGTGAAGAAAATTCTTTATGCCTATAAAGAACATGGCCGCGATTTTGAGCGTATGGGTGAGTGGATCGAACGTATCGGCTGGCCGCGTTTTTTCGAGCTTGCGGATATTCCGTTCACGCGTTTCCACATTGATGATTTCAGAGGCGCCCGCGAAAGCTTAAACGCTTCTGCGCATGTCCATTTCTAAGGGGAAATTGAAGTAATGAAACTAGGAATACTGGTCAATGAAGGACCATTTACCCATCAGGCTTCGGATACTGCTTATCAGTTTACCAAAGCCGCCTTGGAAAAAGGCCACGAAATTGTACGGGTGTTTTTCTATCATGATGGTGTCAACAATTCGAATAAGCAGGCTGATCCGCCAAGTGATGATCGCAACCTCGTCACCCTATGGTCAGAATTAGGCCAAGAGCACGGCGTCGAACTGGTCGTCTGTGTCGCTGCTGCCATGCGGCGTGGCATCAATGATGATTTGCTGGCAGCTGGTTTCAAAATTTCAGGTCTCGGCCAATTGGTCGAAGCCGGCATCATCGGTGACCGGCTTGTGACATTTGGTGATTAGGGGGATTTGTAATGGAAGATTGGGAAGAAGACGAGTTTGATGGACCGGTTAAAAAGTTCATGTATGTCAATCGCAAGGCTCCTTACGGCACGGTCTATGCGTTAGAAGGGTTGGAAGTGGTGCTCATCACGGCAGCTTTTGATCAAGATGTTAGTTTGGTCTTTATTGATGATGGTGTGTTCCAGATCAAAAAAGATCAGGAGACCTCCGGTGTTAATATGAAAAACTTTTCGCCAACTTACCGGGCCCTCGAAGGCTATGAAGTTGAAAAAGTTTATGCCGAGAAAGAATCTCTCGAGGCCCGCGGTTTGAGCGAGGAAGATCTCGTCATTCCGGTAGAAATTTTGAGCGCGGCAGAAATCTCTGAACTGATGGACACACAAGACATGATTGTCTCGTTTTAGGAGTAGAACAGTGGCTTTACTACATACCGTTAATAAATCGCCCTTCGAAAGAAACTCTCTTTCGGATTGCCTGCGCCGCGCTAAAAATGGCTCTGCCGTGCTGTTGATTGAGGATGGTGTTTATGGCGCACTCCAAGGCACATCGGCCAGCGATGAAATTTCAAGTCGTGACGGCAGTATAAAACTCTATGCTTTGGGGCCGGATGTTGATGCCCGAGGTTTAAGTGAAAAACCGTTGATCGATGGGCTTGAGCTCATTGATTATGCAGGTTTTGTTGATCTGGTTGAGGAATACAGTTCCGTCCAATCGTGGTTGTAATTTGAATTTACTAAAAATTAAAATGAGCAAAGTGAAGAAGGAGAAATAAAATGGATTATGCAGTAAACGGTCAGACAATTGGTGCTGATGAAGAAGGCTACATCACCGATATGTCGACTTGGTCAAAAGAATTGGCCGGCACCATCGCCGTTGAAGAAAAAATCGACATGAATGATGATCATTGGGAAGTTGTGAACTTCCTGCGTGATTATTATGAAGAATATCAAATTGCGCCGGCTGTTCGGGTTTTGACCAAAGCGGTTAAGAAATCTCTCGGACCAGACAAAGGCAACAGCAAATATCTCTACGAGTTGTTCCCTTATGGCCCTGCTAAACAAGCTTGTAAAATTGCCGGTCTGCCAAAGCCAACGGGCTGCGTCTAAGACCGACCAGAAGTATCACTTAACTTTTGCTGAGGAGGGTAGGTGTCCACCGTGACTGCCGCCTATGCCATTCTATTTTATGCTGCGACCTTGATTCTCGTCGTTGGCCTGTTTGTGAAGATCAAACAATATGCCACAACACCGGCACCGTTGAAGATTCCCACAACGCCCGCGCCAACAACGAAACAAGGGGTCGTCCTCCGCATGTTCCGCGAGGTGGTGTTTTTCCAAAGCCTGTTTCGCTCCAATAAATGGATCTGGTGGTTCGGCTGGATGTTTCACGTCGCTCTGCTGCTTATTGTGGCGCGCCACTTGCGCTATTTCACTGAGCCGGTCTGGAGTTGGGTCGCGTTGATCCAACCCTTTGGTATTTATGCGGCCTTCGCCTTTGTTTTTGGCCTAGCAGCCCTCTGGGTTAGACGGATTGTGGTCGAGCGTGTCCGTTACATTACCGGACCTTCTGATCATCTGATGATCATCATGTTGTTGGGCATTGCCGGTAGTGGCCTCGGCATGAAATATGGTGCGCATACTGATATCGTCGCGGTGAAAGCCTTTATGCTTGGCCTAATGTATTTCGATTGGCAGCCTCTGCCAGCCGATCCACCGGTGCTGATCCATCTTGGCTTGGTCGCGCTTCTGATGATTGTTTTTCCGTTTTCAAAGTTGTTGCATGCGCCGGGCGTGTTTTTTAGCCCGACCCGTAATCAGGTCGATAACCCGCGCGAATCCCGTTATGTGTCGAGTGCGTCAAGATCCACCGAGGTTGGAGAATAGGCGATGGATGATTTTACCCTCCCAGAGCTTAAAGCCGAAGCTGAGATTCCTAAAATCAACGAAGGCGCGATGTCGCATAGCCAGCCTTATGTGGCGGCCCCGGATCATCAAGAAGCGCTCGGTTTTCCGGGCGAATTGGTCGATGACTGGCACGACAAAGCAATCGCAAAAATGGGCGAGATACTGGATAGCCAGCGTGCCCTCAAAGTCTATATGGATGCGTGCGTTAAATGCGGCGCGTGTACCGACAAATGCCATTATTTCCTAGGCACGGGTGATCCAAAAAATATGCCGGTTGCGCGTCAGGATTTGATGCGAAAAATCTATCGCCGCTATTTCACCTGGACCGGAAAGTGGTTCCCGTGGCTGGTTGGTGCCAAAGACCTCACCCGCGAAGTATTGGACGAGTGGTACACCTATTTCCATCAATGTTCCCAGTGTCGACGTTGCTCGGTCTATTGCCCTTACGGAATCGACACGGCCGAGTTCTCCATGGCGGCGCGAGAGATCATGGATCACATCGGCATGGGCCAGAAATATTGCAATGAGATCATCGGCAAGGTCCATGATATCGGCAACAATCTGGGCCTGAACCCAAAAGCCTTACGGGCAACGCTGGAAGATTTGGAAGAAGATCTGCTGGATGATACCGGCGTTGAGGTGCGGTTACCTTTAGATGAAAAGGGCGCCGACATTTTGCTGATTACGCCAAGCGCTGATTTCTTTGCTGAGCCGCATGTTGATGGCTTGCTTGGGTATGCCAAAGTCTTCCATCAGGCGGGCGTCAGTTGGACGCTGAGTTCCAAAGCTTCCGAGGCTGCAAACTTCGCAATGTTTATCGGCTCGCACGATCAAATGGGCAAGATCGCTGAGCGCATTCGGGATGCAGCGATGGAGCTTGGCGTGAAGCGCATCATCGTTGGCGAGTGCGGTCATGCCTGGCGGGTCGCTTATAACTTTTGGGACACGCTGGTCGGGCCGTTTGATTTCCTCGATCCGAATTATCCAATTCCACAGCACATCTGCGAGTTTACCTATGACCTCATCCAAAAGGGTGAGTTGAATTTAGATAAATCTGCCAATGATCATATGACGCTGACTTTCCACGATTCTTGCAATGTTTCTCGGGCGTCACGCATGGGTGATATGCCGGGCGGCCAGTTCATTATTCCTCGTGAAGTGATCAAAGCGTGTTGTAACAACTTCGTTGATATGGCGGATGACACCATTCACGAAAATACATTTTGTTGCGGCGGCGGTGGTGGCTTGCTGACCGATGATCTGCTGGAACTCCGCGCCAAAGGGGCCAGTCCCCGCATGGGTGCCTATGAGCAAGTGGTGAAAGATCATGGCGTCACCCATATGGCAGCGATCTGCGCAATTTGCAAAACACAATTTTCAAAAGTTATGCCGATGTATGGTTTTGGTATGACAGACATCATCAGTGTCCATGAATTGGTCAGTAATGCCATTATTTTGGATGGCCAAGAGACCGATGATGACGCAGAAGAAATAGAACAAGAAACAGCTGAACAGTCGGTTGAAGACCAGAAAAGTGAAGTAGAGGGTGCCGGAGATGAATAAAATGGATGATAAGACCAAATTAACTTGGCGGCGATATGAGGAAGGTGATCAATCCAATCCTGAATGGATCGATAAAATCCACACCGCCGGTCATTCGCATCAATGTCCGACCTATGTTCATCGCACACCGCCTTGTCAGGGCAGCTGCCCTTCAGGTCATGATATTCGAGGCTGGCTCGCCATTGCCCGCGGTATCGATAAGCCTCCCGTCGAAGGCATGACATGGCAGGAATATGCTTTTAATCGCATGGTCGAAGCCAATCCGTTCCCGGCGACTATGGGACGCGTTTGCCCGGCGCCATGTGAAGATGGTTGTAACCGAAATGAAGTCGATGATTTCGTCGGCATCAATGCGGTCGAGCAATATGTCGGCGATTGGGCGATTGAAAATAATTTAAAGCTGCCGGTACCTGAAAAAGAGACCGGTAAGAAAATTGCTGTCATTGGCGGCGGCCCGGCTGGTCTTTCGGCGGCGTTCCAGTTGCGCCGCGAGGGTCATGGTGTGACGGTATTTGACACGCACGAGAAACTCGGTGGCATGATGCGCTACGGCATTCCCGGCTATCGGACGCCCCGCGACATGGTAGATGCTGAGATCCAGCGTATTTTGGATATGGGCGTTGAGGCTAAAACCGAAACTAAAATCGGCGAAGACATTTCCATTGCCGATCTGGAAAAAGATTTCGACTCGATCTTCTGGGCAATCGGTGCGCAGACGGGCCGGCCGCTGCCGGTACCAGGTGCGGATGCTGAAAACTGCTTGAGCGGTGTTGCTTTCCTTGAAGCCTTTAACAAAGGCCGCCTCCAATTTGCCTCTAAAAAGATCGTTGTTGTCGGCGGTGGTGATACTTCGATCGACGTTGCCTCCGTGGCGCGCCGCATCGGTCATATCGAACACAGTCATGAGAAAGATCGCCCCGAAAACGTTGTGCTTGGTCACACTGCGCACGATGTTGCAGGTACAATGAAACGCGAAGGCGTTGATGCTGTTCTAACATCGCTGTTTCCAATTGAGGAGATGACAGCAGCTGAGCGTGAACGTGACGATGCCAAACGTGAAGGTATTGACCTTCGTGGTTCTGTTATGCCGCTCGAAGTTATTCTAGACAATGACGGCCGTGCCACCGCACTTAAGATGTGCGAATGCGATATGGAGGGCATGAAACCGATCCCGCGTGAAGGCACTGAGTTCGAAATTGAATGCGATATCATCGTCTCGGCGATTGGCCAAAAGGGTGATCTCACCGGCCTCGAAGAGCTCGATAACGGTAATGGCTTTATCGGTACGGATGCGTTGTTCAGTGTGGCGGATCGGGATCAGCATTTTGCTGGCGGTGATATTATCAAGCCGCATCTTCTAACCACGGCGATTGGCCAAGGCCGCGTTGCTGCTGATAGCATCGATAATTTCTTAAACGATACGTCAGTGGATAAGCGTCCCAAGGTCGATGTGTTTCACTTCAATCTGTTGACTGAATTAACCCAGCGTGAGTTGGAGCCACAGGAATTTGATCATACACCGACGCGTGGCACTTCAGATGAAGATTTCGCTATTCACAATTATGAAGATCGCTCGGCGACGCAAATTATTCCCCATGATCAACTGTTCCTCGGTCATTTTGAATTTGAGGCACGCAACAAGCGACCTGAAATTCATATCAATGAAGCAGACGTATTGGGCAATTTCGAAGAGCGTATCGAAGATCTAACCGAAGAGCAGGCGCAAGCTGAAGGCGATCGCTGCATGAGCTGTGGTATGTGCTTTGAGTGCGATAGCTGCGTTGTCTATTGCCCGCAAGATGCCGTCTTCCGCGTCAGCAAAGACGAGAATGCTCTCGGTCGCTACGTCGCGACTGACTACACGAAATGTATCGGCTGCCAAATCTGCGCCGATGTCTGTCCGTCCGGCTATATCCAGATGGGGCTCGGTGAATAAGTGTGGGTGAATAGGAACGGATGATTAAAATGCGTCTTGGGGTGTTCTCAATTTTAGGTCTGTTGTTTTTGAGCTTAGCTGTGATGACAAGCTCGGCTCAGGCAGACGGCGTGCCCACCCCGCAGATTCCGAAGGCGTTGCAAAAGACTGAAAAAGGCCATGCTGAATTGATGCGCCGCAACCATATGGATTTGATGCTTCATAAGCGTGACAAAACGGTTCATGAAGGCATTCGCGGCAAACAATATAGCTTGAAAGCCTGCGTTTCTTGTCATGCGGTCCCTGGTCCAGACAAACAACCTGTCTCGATCAAAAGTCCCAAGCATTTTTGCCGGGCGTGCCATGATTATGCGGCTGTCAGCGTTGATTGCTTTCAATGTCATTCTTCCAAGCCTCCTTCGTCAGCCGGTTTGGTGAATTTACTAGAAGGGTTTCTGAAACGATGAATATCGACACAGAAAACCGCGAGAGCACCAACACGGCGCGGCGTAATTTCCTGGCCGGTATTGCCGGTATGGCTGGCGTCTCAATCGCCTCCGGCGTGACGCTGTTTAGTTTTGCCGAAGCCAAAGAAGCTGGTGAGGCGGTCACATCGAAAGTGCGCTGGGGTATGCTGATCGATACCAATAAATGCGAAGATGGCTGCACTAAATGTGTTTCAGCCTGCAACAAAGAAAATGGTATTGGCACAACTGGCCGTGCCGAGACCGATCCGCAATGGAACCGCAAGGTTCAATTGCGCGATCCCAAAACTGGCAATCAGACGTCGCTGCCGATGATGTGTCAGCATTGCGCTGAGCCGCCTTGCGTTGACGTTTGCCCAACCGGGGCGTCTTTCAAGCGCGCTGA
>Ga0233429_1001841_pt1 | contig 23799 bp, 29 predicted proteins | sample SI_118_April2016_3_FD_179879 | JGI IMG/M metagenome (GOLD analysis project Ga0233429, IMG submission 179879) | Seawater microbial communities from Saanich Inlet, British Columbia, Canada - SI_118_April2016_135_MG | ecosystem: Environmental > Aquatic > Marine > Inlet | place: Canada: British... | reverse complement strand
CCGCGACGAGCGCCGAGAGGTCGGGGAACGGTCGCCCGATGCCCAGATCCGTCTCGTGACGCTCTAGGACGGTCGCCTCGTCCGGTCCGACGCCCGACGCGCGGTCTCGGACCATGCCGGACCACAAGGCCTTGTAGCGCCTGTCTCCGAAGTCCTCTGGCGTCAGACCGACGGCGCCGGCCTCGTCGACGATCGACGGGTCTCGGAGTGCGAGCGAGAGCAGGGCGGCTTCGGACAGGTCGGCGACGGTGCGGCGGCTCATCGTCGACCTCGTGCCCAGCGAACAACCCCGGCGGGGTTCGGCGGGGGCGGTATGTCGTCGCGCTCGCAGTACTTCACGAGCGATCCGATGCTCGGCGGGCGTTGAAGCGCCGCCAGCTCATCGAACCAGCGCATCAACCAAGCATGATGCGCCTTCAGCCATCCCTGAGTAGACGTCGCATCGGCGGCACGCACGGCGCCGGCCTGACGAGCCTGGACCTTGATCGAGTCGAAGTGCTTGCGCAGCTTCGATCCGCTCAGCAGGTTCGAGCGCCAGAAGCCCCGGGCGTCGTCGGCGTGCGCCCAGCGGATCACGCCCGCCACGTCCGCAGCGTCGGCACGGTCGAGCCGCAACAGCCGCTCAATGTCGGCAGCCCATCTTTGAAGGCCGCGATCATCGGTTCGAGCCGCCACGTCGGGGCTGTGCGTCGCTATGGCGTCTCGCAGGGCGACGGCGAGGACGTACGGCTGCGTCGTCGGGTCGAACGTCTTAGGCGGCTTCCTAGGCGTCTTCGTTCCCCCTTGGGGGGTAGGGGGTTGTTCTACTTGGTTCTTACTTGTCTCTTGAGTGGTCCCGTCAGCGTCACTACCCCTGGTCCCGTCAGCGTCACTAGTGACCGATTCGACACTAGTGACCGATTCGACACCACCTATCGGCGTCCATCCGTCGGGCAGCACGCCATCGCTCCATGCTTCGAAGTTCTTCGCCGGCGCGTACTCGCTGGTAGACGATACGTCCCCCTTTCGGACCCTCGTGATCATCCCAGCCTTTCGGAGCCCGACGAGCGCCTGGGAGCAGCGCGTGCGGGACATGCCGGTGTATCGCTGGAGGAACGACAGGGACAACCAGTCGCCCGTGGTCTTTCGGCCGAATCCGTAGGACTGGCGATAAGCCGCCATCAAGACGGCCCCCTCGGCCCTGGAAAGGCGCGCGGCGGCAATGGCGTCCCATAGGTCGTTTGCGATCCGAAGGTGCCCGTTTTCGGTCTGTACGTCAGCCATCGGAGGCCCCGACAAGGCGGCTCGCCGCTTCCACCATCGTCCGGTCGTTCATTACGACCTCGGCGGCGCACAGCGCCTCGCACAGAATGTCGATGACGAAATCGGGCGCGGTCACTTCGCCACCGTCGGGCCGGCGCACGACAAAGCGAGAGTCGATCGTGAGGCCGACCTCGACGCCGACGCAGCAGATGGAGAGGACAACGTCGGGGGCGTCGTCGGCGCCTATGGGGATCCGAGGGCGCTCATCCACGGCGCACCACCGTCGTCGTGACCTCTTCGATCACGTCGCCTTCGACGTGCTTGAGCAGGGCTGCACGGCTGAATCGCCAACCCCTGCCGACCTTTCGGGCTGGGATCTCGCCGGCTTTCGCCTTCGCCTTGACCGTCCGCACCGTGATTTGGAGCAGATCGGCCGCTTGTTCGGTAGTGAGTATGTCCATGCGCGCCACCGTACGCACCCGTCACACATACCGCAAGCGGGAAGTTAAGTGATCTTGCGCTCCCCCGCCGGCTCGCGCTCCTTCGCCAGCATCCACGCTTCGAGCGCCGCCGCTCGCACGCGCCAGGACCCGCCGACCTTGAACGCCGGGATCTCGCCCGCCTGCGCCATCGCGTAGACGGTGCTCTGGTTCACGTTCAATCGCTCTGCCACGTCTCGAATCTTCAACAGCTTGTCCACAGTGCGCCTCCTGGCGTCGCGCATCGTCGCGCTTGTCAGACCCTATCGATTCCTGTCGACCCTTGCGACCGTGTTGGTGGTTTTGTGCACGCTTGACGCCGCACGCCGTTCGGTGGCACGCTCTGCGCTCCATCCACGTCAGGAGCGCCCCGAATGATCGAAGAGCCGGAAGCCGCCGCGCCGTGAGGGTCCTCGCGATCGACCCGGGCCCGACGTCTTCGGGGTTCGTCGAGGTCGACTCGGGCCGGGTCGTGCGCGCGCGTTCGGCGATCGACCTGTCCGAGCTGGTCGACGTGATCGAGTCGTTCCCGGGCGACGTCGTCGCGATCGAGCGCGTGCAGTCGTACGGCATCGCCGGCGGTTCGCTCCTGCGGACGTCCGAGGTCGTCGGGCGCTTGTGGCAGACCGCACACGCCGCAGGCCTCGACGTCCGGCTCGTCTACCGGCGCGAAGTGCTCCGAGCACTCGACGTCACCGGCAAGGGCTCGCGCGACGTGCTCGTGCGGCAACGCCTGATCGAGATGAACGGCGGAACACGACGAGCAGCCGTCGGCGTCAAGGCCGATCAGGGCCCGCTGTACGGCGTCGCCGGGCACGCCTGGGCTGCGCTCGCCGTAGCCGTCGCAGTCGAACTCGGGGCGGGAGAGGCGGCGTGACCGACGACGAGCGCGAAGCGTACGAAGAGCGAGCTGGGATCTGCGAGTTCCACGGCGAGCTGAGCCGAGAGGACGCCGAACGGGTCGCACGAGAGGCGATCGAGCGAGCTCGAAAGGGAGAACCGAAAGGTTGCGCCTTTTCGGCAGTGTCGTCGGGGGGTTACGTCGATTCGGCCCCCGTTCGCTCTATACGATCAGAACCGGATGACGCGCGCGGGGTTGCGCCTTGACGGTTGCGCCGAAAAGGGCGCACCATGCGGCATGGACGATCTACAACCGGCATTCGGTCTTCTCGTGAGACAGCGCCGACAATCGCTCGGACTCGCGACCAAAGAACTTGCGGGTCGCATGCATTGCACTCGTCAGTACGTCGAGCGCATCGAGCGGGGGAAGGCGAGCGTCGGCCTCAAGGCGCTGCGGACGTTTGCGGGTGCGTTGGAAATGCTCCCGTCGTTGCTTCTGTCCGACGCGCTCGGGGAGGAATGGACGGGTTGGTGGGGTCCTGTCGTCGACTCGACCGAAGACCGCGCGCCGTTCAGGGACGATCCGACCGAGTACGACCTGGGTCGCGCTGCCGGGTATTCGGACGCGCTGATCGACGCCGAGGCCGCCCTGGATGACCACGTTCGGACGCGCGTTCGGCTGTATCGTGAGGGGGGAAATCACGCCGTATGACTACGCAAAAAGAGAAGGCACGTCGGCTAGCCATCGTCGAACAGGCGATTCAGGAGCGCGGCTGGTCGCTTCGACTTCAGGAGGCGCTTGCGAAGAAGTTCGGCGTCAACCAGCGCACGATCCGAAAGTACAAAGCCGACCTGATCGAGCTGATGAAGACGGAACTCGGCGAGGACCGAGACACCGTGCGGGGCGAGTTCCTGACGCGCCTCAGAGGTCACCAGCGCACCGCAGCGGACCGAGGGAAGGACGGGGCCGTCTCGTCGATGCTCGCGCTCGAAGCCGACCTCGTCGGACTCAGGGACCGAGGCGGCAACGACGGCAAACACGTCGTCGAGATCCGCGTGAACACGGTGCCGACGTGACGTGCGAGGACGAGCGCCTGCTGCTGATGGCGATCGGGGCCGAGGCGGATCGGATGGCGATCCTGGCGGGCGTCGCTTCGGAGCGAACGAACACGACCGAGGAAGAGCGCGCGATGTGGCTCGTCGAGGCTGTGATCGCCGCCGTGTTGCGCGCTGCCGCTCGGGTTGCCGGCAATGACGTCCCCCCGTTGCCACCGCTTCCTGGCGACCCTGTCGAGCATCCCGCCCTCTGGGCGAGCGAGAACCCTATCGGCGAGGCCTAGCGCGTGGCTCACGCCGTCGTCGACGTTCAAGGCCCGTTCGTCTCGGGCAACGCCCGCACGCCGTTCCCGACGCAGTGGGCGCTCTACACGGACACACGGCGCTTTGTGTTCGGCTTCGGGGGCGTCCGGTCAGGCAAGACCGTCGGAGCGTCCGAGAAAGCCGGCAGCCGCATCGCCGGGGCTCTATTCGAGCGTCTCGTCGAGCTGAACGATGCCGGCCCGGTCGACTCGGACGGATACCGCCCTGGCGAATGGCGTCCCGCCGGACGCGAGCCCTCTGACGACGACGAGCCTCGTCTGCTCTTCTGGGTCGTCGCGCCGTCGTACAAGCTCGCACAGGTTGCATGGCGCAAGGTTCGAGCTGTCCTCGGTCGACTCGGCCCGCTCGTCGTCAAGTCGAAGCAGGGCGTGCTCTGGCTCCGTACCGGCATTCGCGTCGAGATGCGGACCGGCAAGGACGAAGAGCAGCTACAGGCCGAGAAGCTCGCCGGCGCCCTCGTCGATGAGGTCTGCACGCTCGATGAATCAGCGTTCAACCAGATCTTGAACCGCCTGACCGACCTCGGCGGCTGGCTTATCGCCGCGTCCTCGCCGCGCCCTGGTTCGTGGGTCAAACGGCGGATCTGGGACGCCCACGGCGGCGTCGAATGCGCGTCGAGCGGGACGAGTGAGATCGGGATCCACCACTGGACCACCGAGCAGAATCCGCACATCGATCCGGCATTCCTTGCGGCTGCGAAGCGTGACCTCCCCGAGCGCTGGTATCGACGCGACTTCCTCGCCGGCTGGGCGACGTTCGACGGTCTCATCTTCGACGACTACGCCCTCGCCCTCGACGTCTCGCTCGTCGACGTCGACCTCGGCGACCTCGTCGGGCGTCAGGTCGACGTGGCGATCGACTTCGGGCTCACCCGTCCCGCTGCGCTCGTCATCGCCGAGCTGGACGGCGTTGCGCCCGATGGCGGGTGGGGCGACGTCGTCGTCGAGGAGATCGCCCTTGCGGACGCGAAGCTCCCGCTCCTGCTCGACCGTCTCGTCGCCCTGCTCCAGCGTCTAGGCGTTGCAGGCGCTACGCCGTACGTCGACCCCGCCGGCCGGGCCCGGAACACGCAGACGAAGCGTCCTGACCTCGACCTCGTGCGCGAGACGTTGCAGCGCGCCGGCCTGCTCCGAGGGCGCGTCATGTACCCGAGGACGAACGCCGAGCGAGACGTGCTCAACGGCATCGCCGCAGTCCAGGCCGGCTTCTTGTCGACGGACGGCACACGCCGTCTCTTCGTCGCTTCGCACCTTGCCGAGCAGCTCCGACTCGGCGCGTACCCGCCGGGTGTCGCCGGCATCCATCGCTCGCTGCTCGGCTACTCATGGAAGGACGGCAAGACGGACGTACCCGATAAGGACGGTGTCCACGACCACGCCTGCGACGCTCTACGCTATTGGCGAGTCAAGCGTCGAGGCCTGCTCTCGTCGTCGCCTGAGTTCGCTCTAGAGCCTGTCGCCGAGTCGGTCGGCTTCGGGCGTCACGTCGACTTCCAGCCGTCGGGCTGGGCAGACGCGGGCGGCGGGTGGGATTGATTCGCTTGCGCCCCGCATACAACCCGGCGCACAATCGGGCGCATGAGCGACCCGCTGACGCCTTCTCCGACTGAGTCTGACCTAGACGCCGCGCGAGCCGCCGGAACGTCCCTGCGCGTCTATGCGGACGGCTGGGGCGACGTTGTCGAAGGGCTCGCCGAAGTCGGTGCGGGCGGACGGCGTTCGCACTCGGGCGTCGAGGTCATCGGCGGGCAGGTACAGGTCGAAGCGAACCGCGATTTGTTCCCGCGCGAATGGCGAGGCAGCTCGAATGAACCGGGCGTCGTCGACGCCATGATGCTCGATCCGGTCGGCGCGGCGATCGCCTCCGAGTACCGCGACAACCTGCGACCGGCTCGGCCCCGGATCGAACCGGCTGCGGACGCGACGCCCGAAGAGGAGGCCGATGCCGAGTACGTCGAGACGGTGCTGTTTAAGACGATGCCGGCGGGCGGCTGGCGTTGCTTCTGGGACGAGGCGATCGAAGGCGTCGTGCGCGGGCTCTCGCTGTTCGAGCGTACGTTTCCGTTTGACAAGGCGCTCGGCGCGAACGTCGTACGGCTCGACCCGATCTTGCCCTGGTCGATCGAGAACTGGATCCCCGACTCGAACGGGTGGAGCGTCGAGCAAGCGCCGACGGACTCGGACGAACAGCGCGCATCTCGGAACCGTCGTGGCGTCGTGCTCGACTCGAAGCGTCTCGTCGCCGTCCGCTACGGCTGGCAGAACCGCGGCGGCAACCCCGAGCCGTACGGGCTCATGCGCCCCGGATACCGCTCGTGGAAGTCGAGGCGCTTGCTGCACTTGCTGCTGATGAACGGGTCTGAGCGTGCGGCGTACGGGATCCCGTACATCGAGATCGACCCTGACGTCGCTCAGAAGGGCGACCTTGACACGGTCAAGAACATGATGCGGAACTGGCGCGCCTCGCTCCGCGGCTTCGGTACGTTCCCGCCCGGCTACAAGCCCGGCGTCCTGACGGTGCCGTTCGACGCTGCGAAGGTCACGGCGCTGTACGACCGCATGGGCATCGAATGGTTCCAGGCCTGCGGCGTCGCTCATCTCCGGATCGGCGACGGTGCTGGTGCGTTCAACCTGCACGAGTCGATGGGCTCGGCGTTCGGTCGTCGGTTGCAGGGCGTCTCGTTGATGCTCGCCGAGTTCGTCGAACGTGAGATCGTGCGTCCCCTCGTCCTGCTCCGACGTCCAGGCGCCGATCGGTTCCCGAAGGTCAACCCGGGCGAGACGCTCGTCGGTTCGCCGATCGAGCTGATCGGCTCGTCGGTCGCTGCGGTCGCAGCCGGCGTTGTCGTCGACCGGGACGGCGAAGTCGAAGAGCGGATCCGTTCGTTGCTCCTGCTCCCTGACGCCCCAGCATCGGACGACGACGAGACGGTCGACGGCGGGGCGGGCGGTCCAGACGTCCAGAAGGCAGCGTTCAACGGCGCGCAGATCGCCTCCGCGGTCGGCATCGTCGAGCGCGTCATCGCCGGGTCGATCTCCCGAGAGTCCGGCGTCGCGATGCTCGTCGGCTTCTTCCCGATCGACACCGAGACAGCCGAGGCGATGCTGGGCGATACCGCGTTCGAGGCGCCGACGGCCGCCCCTCCGAGCTTCGAGCCCGAAGTCGACGAGGACGCAGAGCCGGACGCTGACGACGTTGAAGACGGCGACCCGGAGTCGGACCCGTCCGAAGAGTCCGAGGACGTCGCAGAGGCGGTCGAGACGGCCGAGGCGCTGTCGTTGGCAGACCGCTTCGACGGGCGCCTCGACGCGTTCGGGCGCCTGACGTCGGGCCCCGGCGGTCGACCACCCCGGGACGAAGAGCGGGTGATCCGCCTCGACGAGACGCGAGCGAAGACCGAGCGCGGCGCGCGGGCGGCGATGGATGCGATCGACGACTGGCGCGGCGACATCGCGACCGAGTACGCCGGTGCCTTGGCGACCCGCTCGACGCCCGAAGAGATGCTCGACGTCGACGTGCCAGGGGTCGAAGAGCTGACGGCCGCCCTTGTCGCCGTCTACGGCAAGGCGTACGCGTCTGGCGTGTCGTCGATCTCAAGCGAGAAGCGCCGCGCTGACGCCGGTCCTCCGCGCCCTCCGTCCACCCCGAGCGACGCGACGCCGCACGACTTCGGCGAGTGCCACTGCGGGACGGTGCACGCCGCCGAGGCGCCCTTGCCGGCTCCGGGCCTTCCGTCCGACCGGATCGACACGCTGGACCCGGACGCTGTGATCCGCTCGATCGCAGCGACGACCGCGCACGCCGAGGCAGCGAAGGTCAAAACGGCGACCCTGGCGGCCCTACAGGCGCGAGGGCGCACCGGGTTCGTTCCCGACGGCGAGGACTTCGTCGACGTCGTCAAAGACACCGTGCGGCAGCTCTCGCTCCCTCTCGCACGCGTCGCCGGACAGAAGGACGTGAACACCGTGTTCGGGATCGCACGCCAGCAGGCGCTACGGGCTCAGGGGTCGCGGTCGTTCATGTACTCCAATTTCGTCGAGAGCGAGACGTGCACCCCGTGCGCCGACCGAGACGGCGACACGTTCGGTCCGACCGGCCTAGCCGAGTACGCCACGCCGGCGGTCTGGTGCGAGGGCGGCGATCTGTGTAACTGTCTGATCCTGGCGCTCGATTGATGACCGACGAGCGGCGAGGGCGAGGACGCCCCAAGCGCAAACTCCCCGCCGGCATCGGCGAAGAGAAAGACGTCGTCGTCGCGCTCAACGACGGCGTGACCGAGGGGGCGATCCGCGAGCTGCGTCGACGACGACGGATCCCGCCGCACTGCGAGCCGTACAGGACGCAATGGGGCGAGCGTCACGGCCGCGACCCGGACGAGGTCACAGCGCTCGTCCGCGCCGGGGAGTGGGACTGATCGTTCCGTGACTCGCGTTCGCTTGCGCCCCGCAAGTAATCGCCCGCACCCTTTCGGCGTGCGCTTCAACGCCCCTCAGCTTCGATTTTCCGACGCCGACGACGGCCCGCGATGGGTCGAGATCACAGCGTCCGGCGTCCACAGCTCGCGCCAGGGTGACCGAGAAGTCGAGCTGACCGCAGCCGACGTCGAGTCGATTCACCGCGGGTTCCAGCTCGTCAAGGCCGAAGGCTGGTTCAGCCGCGGCGCTCCGGTCGGAACGAACCACGCGACGATGTCAGGCGCTCTCGACGCCGAGTCGACGAAGGCGCTCGGGTACATCGTCGACACGCGGATCGACCTCGCCGAAGACGGGCGCACGGTCCTGCTCGGACTCATCGACTACACCGCCGAGGGACGTCGCCGCGTTCGCGCTGGCGAGTTCCAGGGCTTCTCGATCGAAGCGATCCCCGCCGACGCTGCGAAGTCGAAGCGCACGGGCGAGCCGCTCGGCGAATGGGCTCTCATCGGCGGCACGCTGACCAATCATCCTTTCGTCCCTGGCATGGCGACTCTCGCCGCGTCGGAGACCGCTCACGCAACCCCGGAGAACCGGAACATGAAGCCGATCGCATCCCGCCTCGGACTCTCGGAGGACGCCGCCGACGCGGTCGTGCTCGCCGAGTTCGACCGCGTCTTGACCGAGCGCGACGACAAGATCGCCGCCCTGGCCGACAACCTCTCGACCGTGACCGCCGACCGCGACGCCCTGACGTCGAAGGTCGAGGCGCTCTCGGAGCGCGACAAGGCGCGCACGCTCGACGACGCTTGCGCCGTCGGGCGCTGTTCGGCCGGCGAGCGCGAGCGGTACTGGAAGGCGCTGACGGCGCTCGGCGAAGAGCACGCGAACGAGGTCTACCCCGAGCAGCGGATCGCGACCAAGTCGATCTCGACGCCGCCGGGTTCGCCCGACCAGGGCGGCTCCAAGACCAGCGTCGTCGCCAAGGTCAACGCCCGCGCCAAGGTGCTGGCCGAAGACGGACGACACAGCGCGCAGGCATTCGCCGACGCGTACCGCGAGATCGTGACCACCCCGGAGGCCGCAGCCGCCTTCAACAGCGCGGAGGCCTGAGATGTCCGTCCCCTTCGACCCCAAGATCATCGCTCGCCGTTCCGACGCTGACCTGACCGCATCTCCCTGGCGCATGGTCATCGCCGTTGGCGACAACGACACCGACATCGCGGGCGACAACGGCAACGTGATCGGCATCCTGACCGACGACGTGAAGGACGGCAGTTCGACCGCCGCGTTCAACGCCGTGCAGGTCGGCGGCATTGGCAAGGTGAAGTGCGGCGGGGCCATCACGGCCGGCGTCAGCTTCAAGGCCGACGCGAGCGGCGACGCCGTCTCGGCGACCGCCGATAACGACATCTGCATGGGCTACATGCTGGAGACCGCCGCCGACGGCGACCTCGCGGCCTGCATCATCGCCCGTCACGTCATCAACGTCGCCTGATAGGGCGAAGGGACACACACCATGAGCAACGTCGGCACATTCACGCAAAACCGCTTCCTGACCAACTACGCCCGTCTGCTCGGGCCGTCGCTGGACAGCTTCATCGCCGACAAGATCTTCCCGTCGGTCGACGTCCCGAACCGGGTCGGCAACTTCCACGACGTGCAGGGCGGCTTCGGTGCCGCTTCGCCGGGCCACGAGATGGCGATCGTCGACGGGCAGGAGCGCCCGTTGCACATCAACATCGCGGTCAACACGGCGACGGGGTGGACGCTTCAGACCGCCGGCCTCGGCGCCCAGGTCTCGAAGTCCTCCGACGCGTACGCTCGTGGTGACGGCCTCGATCTCGAACAGGCGGCGGTCGCGGTCCTCGCACGCCGGACGATGCAGATCCGCGAGGTCACGGCTGCGGCCCTGGCGTTCGACACGGCGACGACCTTCTCTGGCAAGACGGCCGCGCTGTCGGGCACCGACCAGTGGGACAACGCCTCGTCGGATCCGTCGTCGCAGGCGCAGGACGCGATCGACAACATCATGCAGCAGTCGGGCGAAGCGCCGGACACGCTGATCGTCGGCTACGAAGTCCACAAGGAGCTCGTGCGTCATCCCCTGATCCGCGAGCTGCGGAAGTACACGGGCGGCGCGTCCGGTCCGCTGTCGCACCCGGCCATCGCCGAATACCTCGGCCTGTCGAACTACATCGTCGGCTCGGCCGTGCGGAACACCGCCGTCGAGGGACAGACCGCCACGAAGGCGTACATCTGGGGCAAGTTCGCCCTCTTCTGCAAGCTGCGACCGTCGCCCTCGGCGATGACCCCGCAGAGCTGCCTCCAGCGGTTCAAGCTGTCCGGCTCGACCGACGGTCGGATCAACAGCTACGACCTCCCCGGCGGCTACACGCGTCAGCTTGACATGGTCTGGGACGAGCAGTTCACCGCACCGACGACCGAACTCGGCTACCTGTACTCCACCGTCGTTTCGTAGGAGGTCGTCATGGCCGTTGGTTCCATTGACGAGACAATTCGCCAACACAAGGCCGGCGTCGTGTTCGAGTCGGGCGCAGGCGTCCTCGACGTGTCGGACACGTCGAAGGTGCTCGCGCTCAACGTCTCGGGCATCACGACCGGCACGACGCGGACGGTGGCGTTTCCCGACGCGAACGTGAATCTGAGCGGCATCGTTCAGGACGTCGCCGATCCAGGCACCGGCGTCGCGATCCCCGTGACGACCTCGGCGCACATCGCGATCACGACCGCTGCCACCGAGACGAACACGCTCGCGATCCCGACGTTCATCGGCCAGAAGATGATCCTCGTCTGCGACGTTTACGCGGGCGGCGATCGGGTCGTCACGTCGGCCGGCGCGGTGAACCAGACGGGCAACAACACGCTGACTTTCGGCGCCGCTGCCGACTTCATCGTACTCGAAGCGGCCCAGGTCGCGGGCGCTCTGCTCTGGCGCGTGACGCACAACGACGGCGTCGGCCTGACCACTGTTTGATGATGTACCGCGTAGCCGAAGGTCGAGCGATCCAGCACAACGGCACGGTCTACAGACCGGGCGACGTGCTGCCGTTCGACCCGAGCGACGCGCTCATCGCTGACGGCTCGTGCGTCGCATCTCGCGCCCCGGCGCCCGCACCGTCGAAGCCTGCAAAGCGCCGTGCACGGCGAAAGAAGCGGACGTGAAGATCCGCCTCCGCGTCGCCTGCACGCTCGGCGCTGCCGGCGATGTCGTTGACACCGAGGATCGCTCGGCGTTGAAGCTGCTCGCTCGTCGCGTCGCCGACCCGCTCGGCAAGGCGAAGGGCAAGGCGAAGCCGAAGAAGGCGAAGACGCCGAAGGAGGACTAGAGCGATGGCGTTCAATGCGAGCCTCGCTCTAGCCCTTCGATACGCCGCTGGCGTCCAGGCGCCGACGGCGTCGACGAAACCGACGTCGACGAACGCCACCGCGATCTGGAACGACTGCTACGACGAAGTCCGCAGTGCGATGGTCGCCGCCGAGATGGACCCGGCGACGATCACAGCGTCCTCGGTTCTAGAAGGTCGCGTGGATCAGGCCGAGGCGCTGCTGACGTCGGCCGGCGTCATGCTGGCGAAGGAGACGCTCGGCGAGCAGGCGATCAAGAACGCCGACCGCATGCGCTCTCGGGGCGAGTCGATCTTGATGGATCTGAAGCGCCGTCGCGGCTTCTACCTGAGCGCGGGCGGCACGGCGGCGACCGCCTCGTCCGGCTGGACGGGTTCACATTTCGCCGACGACCGCGACACGACGATCGACCAGACGCCCGGGACGGGTGATCTGCCCTACGCCGCCGAGGCGGTGTTTGAATGGTCAGACGATGACTGAGTCTCTCTCGGTCGTGCTCTCGGGCCAAGGCGCTCCGGTCCGACCAGGGCCGGGGGGGTCTCATCATGGCTGACCTCAAAAGCCGCTTTGCCGGTCGCATCGAAACGGGCGGCGGGATCTCGATCAGCATGGACCCGCCCGCAGCGCGTCTCGCGTCGAAGGTCGAAGCGTGGGCCGAGCTGATCGAAGACAACGGGCCGTTTTTCGCCGACGCCGAAGAGCTGATCGCGAACCACGGGCGCCGGCACTTCGACACCGAGGGCGCGGCGACGGGACCCCGCTGGAAGCCGCTCGTCGACTGGTACCGCGAGTGGAAAGAAGAGCAGCGACCCGGGCGTCCGATCCTTGTCTTCAACGGTCGGCTGCGCGCTGCGGTCGTCGACCGGCGGGACGGGTACAAGTCGAAGATCGGCAAGAAGTCCGCGACGTTCGGGATCGATCCGTCGTTCACGACCCCCGAAGGCGTCAAGCTGATCGACTACGCCCGCGGACACAACTCGGGCGTGCCTGCTCGACGGCTGCCGAAGCGCCCTGTGTATCGCTGGAACCCGACGATCAACAAAGGCAGCGCCGGCGGCACCATGACGCTCGGCACCGCCCTGTCGCAGCTTCGGCAGGCGCACGTCGTCGCAGCACGCCGCACCGCCCTCGGAGCCGACGAGCGGGCCCTGACAGGCACGACCGCCGCCGACCGTTCGAGCGCGCGCATCGAGACCATCAAGCGCCGGAAGACAAAGTGACCTTCTACGCCGGCCCCTCCGTCGTCGAAGCTGTGCGCGAGTTCCTCGAAGACGGGACTCACGGCGGCACGGGTTCGCCTGCTACGACGCTCAACGGCGAGCTGACGACGACGCGCACGGCGCTCTCGATCGTCGACGGCGACGGCACCGACGGAACGCCCGTTACGCTGCCGGACATCAAGGAGTTTCACGACTGGATCTCGCCCGGCCCTCATGCGTCGTCGTTCCCGCACATGTCGATCGAATGGGTCGGACACGGCGGCGAGTACGACCCGTCAAGCGGTCGAGGGTTCGAGCACCAGATCCGGCTCGTAACCTACGTTCCCATCGCCGTCGTTGCGCCGTCGTCAGCCCGTGACGAAGCGCAGGCCGCCGCGTATGCCGTCGCGCTGTACGATCTGACGCTCTGCACGGTCCTCTATCGCGACTCGTCGACAGGTTCGACGCAGGGGAAGGGATTGAACGATGGCGGAACGGGGCGGGCGCAAGGCAAGATCCGCCGCTCGACCGTCACCGGCTCGTCCGTTGCCGTCGCAGGAGATTCCGGGTCGCCGGCCCTCGCATTGATCACAGACCTCACGGTCGTTACTTCGGAGCCCTATCGTGCCTGATTCCGCATACTCCGTCGGCTGGCGCACAACCGTCTACGCCGCCGCGCAAACCGCCCTCAAGACGATCGCCGCCGACGTCCCCGTCGCCGCTGACGCCTTCCGGGTCGTGTCGTTCAACGTCGACAGCAAGGCGCCCATCGGCGCGCGTCAGGACGCGCACGGGACCGCAGGCCGGCTCGGGCAGATCAACCAGCACAAGACCGTCTCGTGGTCGATCGAGTTGTACGCCACGGGCGGCGGCGCGGGAGGCACGGCGCCCGATTGGGCGAACCTGCTCACGACCGGCGGCTGGGTCGCCAGCGCGACAGCAGGAAGCTCGACGACGGTTGACACCGGCGCGAGCACGACGACCACGATCGACGTCGCGTCGACGACGTCCTGGGTGGCGGGCGATGCGCTCGTTGTCGAGAACCAGATCCGGCGGATCACGACGGTCAACGCCGGCGCGTCGATGGTCGTGACGCCCGCGCTCAGCGCCGCCCCGGCAAACGGTGCGACCGTCTCGCCCGCCATCGTCTACAACCCCGACGACAACCGGGCCGACGCGCAGGCCGCCCTCACGCTCTGGGCGTTCGACAACCGACGGTGCGACCGGATCACCGGAGCCGTCGTCACGTCGGTTTCGCTGACCGCTGCCGGCGGCGACGAACTGCGACTGAGCGTCGAGGGGCAGGCGTACCGGGCCGACGTGATCCACTCGACCCTGATCAACGGCTCGATCACCGACGTAGCCACCACGATCACCGTCGACTCGGGACTCTGTGTCCCGCAGGACGTCTCGGCCACCGCGCCCGTCTACATGCAGATTGAGAGCGAGGTCGTCGAGGTCATCGGCGTCTCTGGCAACGATCTCACCGTCTCGGCGCGTGGCGTCTACCAGGGCGGCGGGAGCAACGTTGCGCACGCCGACAACCTCGAACTGTACCCCTGGGAGCCGACCGCGACGTACGTCACAGCGAGCCCGATCTCACGAACGACGGGCGACCTCGTCGTCAACACCGTCAGCCTTCAGCACGGCTCGGCGTCGTTGCAGTGCGACCTCGGCGTGCGGTTCACCGAGACGAGCCACGGGCAGGCGTACGCGATCGACCACTACACGCTCAACCGCCGCGAAGTGACGTTCCAGGCGGCCGGCGCGAGCGAATACAGCACCATGGGCGTTCGCGCCCTGGAAGCCGTCAACCGAACAGAGGTTCCCGCCTTGCTTCAGGCCGGCACGACCGCCGGCTCGATCATCGCCTGGGAGTGCCCGAAGATCGTGTTCGAGAACCCGTCGTTCGCGCGGTCGCGTGACGAAGAGATGACCTACGACCTCAGCGGACCCGCGCACGAGAACACGGGCGAGGACGACGTTTATATCATGGTCGGCTGACGCCGGCTCCACCCCGAACCCCGGAGCGCCACTCATGGGATTTGAACTCAACACATACGGAAGTCGGAGAACCGAGATCACGAACGCCGCCGCCGATACCGCGACCGTCTTGCATCGAGACGTGCCGGTCGGCTGGCGGTCGCAGATCGAGCGCGTCACCGCTACGGCGGTGCGTTCGATGCCTCCGCAGCCGACACCGCCTGACGACCCGTCCGACTCCGAAGCTGCCGAGGTCTTCGCCGACGCCGCCGAAGCGTTCGCCGATGCGGTCGTCAGCCTGTCGGCGCGGATCCGTTCGGAGCGGGTCAAGGTCATGCGGGCGATGCTCGACGACCTCGTGCTCGGATTCGAGGGCGTGACGATCGACGGCGAGTCGGCGACGGTCAAAGCGGTCCTCGACGCGCTCGAACTCTCGGGCGGCGAGCACGACCGAGGGCAGGCGTTGCTCGATCTCGGCGATGCTTTGATGGATACGGCGACGATCGGCCCTGACGAGGAAAAAAGCTAAGGGCGGCACTTCACTACGCTGCGCATGTGCCGCCCAGCGAGGAGACGAGACGGGCATGGTCGAAGTCGAACTGGAACGGGTGCAAGTGGCATGGCGCGTGCGGCGGGACTCGCTGCGTCGATGGCGACCCGTATCCGGCGACCCATCGCGATCCGGAGCTGCGCGGTCGACGGCGTTGGAAGACGCCCATCCGATTCCCCTGGGAGGCGGCCTCAGCCGCCCTCTCGCCGTCCGATCGTCGCTTCTCGGGCTGTCCGGTCCGCGACTGCGACGGATGGATCTGGGAGGCGCTCTCGGCCTGGAACTCGTGGCGCGCCCTCGGGCGTCCGTTGCTCGTCCCCGGCGCGCTGTCCGAACAGCCTGCGCGACTCGCCGACGCGCTGCGGATCCTCGACGACGAGCAGGAAGTGATCAAGATGGCGCACGCCGAAGAAGTTCGGAAGGGCTGAGCTGATGGCGACCGGAATCAACATCTCGATCGGCGCCGACGGGTCGCCCGCCGTGCGCGAGCTGAAGAAGGTCGGCAAGGCGGTCAAGAAGGTCGGGGCCGATACGGTCGCGTCCAACAAGAGGTCGGTGGGTAGTTGGACCGAACTCAGTTCTAAGATCCAGATCGCGCGTCAGGTCTACGGCAAGATCTTGCAGGTCTTGCGGCCCGTGACGGACTTGCTTCGAGACTCGGTCGGCGCGACGTCGAGGCTCGCAGACCAGACCGCGAAGATGGCGCGCAACGTCGGGACGTCGGCCGAGTCGCTTCAAACGCTCTCGTTCGCCGCCGGTCGTGCGGGCGTCGACTCGACGTCGCTCAACAACGGGCTGAAGCGCCTGAGCCGGAACATGGTCGACTCGATCTCGGGTAACACGCGAATGGCGGACACGTTCGAGGCGATCGGGATCAAGGTCAAGAACGCCGACGGCTCGCTCCGCAACGTCGAGGACGTGTTTAAGGATCTGTCGAACGTCTCGCGCGACCTCGGCGAGTCGGCCGAAGGGACAGGGCTTCGGATGCTCCTGCTCGGGCGGGGCGGCGCCGAGCTGGGAAACCTCATGATGGCGGGCAGCGACGGGGTCGACGCCATGGAGGCGCGTCTAGACTCGCTCCGCGGGCGCATGTCCGGCGAGCTGCTCACGGCGTCCGAGGACTATCAAGACGCCTTGCTCGACCTGAGCGTCGCCATGCAGGGCGTGCGGAATGAGATCGGCGAAGAGCTGATCCCCGCCGCCGATGAGATGGTCGACCGGTTCACGAACATGGCGGTCGGTGCGTCGTCGTTCATCGACAAGCTCAGCGGCGGGGACGGCGGGCTCGTCGGCGGGCTCGACAACACGAAGACCGTTTTGGAGAAGCTGAATCCGCTTTGGGCGATCTACGCATCGAACCTCTGGCTCGCCGAGAAGGCGATGGGGGCGCTCGAAGAAGAGGGCAAGGCTCAGCGTGTCGCACCGCCGCCGGATCTGGACGTCGCTCGATTCTTCGTGCCGAAGAAGGACCGCCGCGCCGAGGTCTCAAATGCGTTGGGGCGCATGGGCGGCGGCTCCGCTGGCGGCGGCTCCGCTGGCGGCGAGTCGCCCGAAGACAAGGCGGCGAAGGCAGAGGCGAAGCGCGCCGAGATGGTCGACCGGCAGATCCGCAGCATGGAGCGCCGGGTTCGTCTCGCCGCGGTCGACGTCGAGACGCAGATCGAGCTGAATCAGATGTTCGCCGAGGAGGACATTCGCCGCCGGCTCGCAGCGAAGGAAATCAACGCCGCCGAGGCCGAGCGGATCCGCCTCGTCTCCGTTCAGATCGCCCTGATGGACGAAGCGGCATTCAGGAAGGCTGAGGCGATCGGGGCCGCGAAAGAAGAGGCTGAGCTGCTCCGCCTGCTTCGGTCTGAAGAGCTGGAGCACGCCGCCGAGATGACCCGGCTCGACGAGAAGCGCGCGGCCGACCGTGTCTCGATCATGGAGGCATCTGTCAGCGCCGTCGGCGATCTGCTCGCAGTCGGCGTCGACGTCGCCGACAAGCTGTATAAGAAGGAAAAGGGCGCGAACGTCTCGGCCGCAAAGAAGGCGTTTGAAGTCCGCAAGGCGTTCGCCGTCGGGCAGGCGACCATCAACGCCGCGTTGGCGGTGACGAACGCGATCGCGACCGCTCCGAACTTCATCGTCGGTGCGATCCAGGCTGCGGTCGCCGGCGGTCTCGGGATCGCTCAGATCGCAGTGATCGCCGCAGAACAACCGTCCTTCGGCGACGCCGGCCTGATGCCGTTCGGCTCGCTCCGAGACACGCACCGCAGCGCCGTGATCCGTAACGACGAGATGGTCGTCGACCCGCGAGGCACTCGGGATATCTCGGCGATGTTCGCAATGATGCGGCGCGGCATGGAGACGAACCAGGGCGGCGGGCGGTTCGAGATCACGAACCACACGATCCTCGACGGCGAGCGTCTTGCGACCTCGATCGAAGAGCGATTCATCGACCGAGCAGAGCGCGGCGATGCGTACCAGCAACGGGTGAGGGCGTAGCCGTGGCTCAATCTGCCTTCTTCTTGACCGACGAGTTCGACGGCTTCTTGTCGGCCGGTTCCGGGTTCACGTCCGAGATGCCCGGTGAGAACGTCTCGCTCGACTCGCCCGGGATCCAGGCGAAGCAGATCGAGGGCACGCTGACGACGGGCACGTTCGAGACGGGCTCGTCGAACAAATGGATCGACATCAACGAAGGCTTTGGAGCGGTCCTGACGGCTGTTCCGTCGCAGCAGTGGACGCAGGGACCGGACCAGATCGGGGCCGCCCTCGAAGACGCCCTGAACGCTGCTGCGTCCCTGACGTTCGCCTACACGGTGACGTGGCTCAACGGCGTTTTCAACATCGGCGCGTCGAGCGCGTTTACGATCTTGTGGGACACGGGCAGTCACGGCACGAGCGGCACCGACAACAACATCGGGCAGGAGCTCGGGTTCAACACGGTCGCCGACTCGTCGTCGTCGACGAGCCATACCGCCGACAAGAAGCGGTACTCGACGGGCACGTCGTTCGTATTCGACCTCGGGACCGCGACCGAGCTGAACGCTTTCCTCTGGTACGCCGAGGGCGGCGACGACGGCGCGACGGTCGACTTCGACGACGTCGTCGCGTACGTCGACACGAACCTGCGCGGGTTTGCTCGCGACGCATGGGTCGATGCAGCCTCGACCACGATCGCCCTCTCGACCCGGTCTGCGACGCAAGAATCGAACCTGATCCAGATCGGCTTCAACGACCCGGACACGGCGCCGTCGCGTCGCTGGGCGTTCGTCTCGTGGCGTCACTTCGACGAGTCGGCAGATCACCGAGTCGGGATCTGCAAGGCGTTCTCTGTGACCTGGGACACGACGAACGCTCGCACGATCGACCCGCTTCGAGGGCACCAGCCCTTCAACGGCGGGCAGCCGCGGAACGTCGAGAACTACTACCCGGCGCCCGGCCTCCAGCGCTGGCGCGCTAACCTGACGTTTTCCGATTGGGAGACTGCGTCTTGGCAAGAGGTCGTCGCCGCCGTGATCAACCATGGGCGCCGGACGGGCCTGCTCTGGGTCGAAGACCTCGACGCTGTCAAGGCGAACGGCGCCGCTGCGAAGCTCTCGGCGGTCGACGCCGGGACCGCGCTTTGGAGCGTCGTGCAGTCGACGAGCGGCGGCGACGCGACCGGACAGCAGGACGCCTATCGGTCGTCGTCGTTGTCGCTTGAGCAGCTCCCGTGATCGACTTCGAGTCGTCGACGCTCTCGCTCGTCTACCTCGCCGAGGTCAAGTATCGAACGGTCAAGGGCGACGCGGTCGCGTATTGGTGCGGGCCGCCGTCTCGCGCCGGTCGTGGCGTCGTCGCGAAGCACCCGAGGACCGGCAAGACGGTCCAGTGGGAACCGCGCCTGTCGGGCGGTCGACTTCAGTACGACATCGGCGGGATCCGCTCGGTCGAGATGAAGGTCTCGGGCGCGTCGTTTCGAGTCTCGGCCGGCGGGGCGGACTCCGACGACTTGCGCGACGACGCCCGAAACGGCTTCTGGGCGAACGGCGCGGCGACGATCTGGCACTACGACCTCGACGCAAAGAAGGCGCAACACGCCGGCGACGGGGCTGTCGACCGGAACCCGACGTCTCGCACCGATGCCGGGTTCAACCTGTCGATTCGCATGTTCCCGTTCGCCTGGGATCTTCGGTGGCCCTGTACGCGCGTCCCCGACGCCGTCCCCGCCGAATGGGATGACACGCTAGCGTCGACGCTGCTCTGGACGTCCGAGAGCTCCGCGCCGACCGATTACAACCTGAACCCGGACCACCGAGGGAAGTACCGTGGGCACGTCTTCGGATCGTCCAACGACGGGATCTGGATGGAGGCGATCCCGTACGGCGTACAGGTCGAGCGCACATACGCGCTGATCACCGGCAAGCTGCACTGCTTCTGTAAGGCGGTCGCCTGGGTCCGCGACGGCGTGGTCTACGACCTGTCCGACTCGGCGACGTGGGGCGGGCAGACGATCCGCACGATCCACCAGACGCACGAGGACCGAGGGCCGACCGGCTCGGCGGTCAAGTTCACCTACGCGAACTCGCTTTCGGCCGTGCGCCCGCTCTGGTGGGGCTCCGCCTTCGTCGGCGACACCGGCAAGCGCGACAAGATCATGGTCAAGGTCTCGGGGTACGAGGCGGCGCAAGACGCCGTGTCGTTCTACAAGTGGGACGAGGACCTCGGGAACTTCTACAATTTCGGATTCAACCAGCACGACGCCGCCGACCCGGGGCCGATCGCCGAAGACCCGGGACTGATCCGCGACCGGCTCGAACACTTGATCGAAGACCTACTCACGGATCCCGACTTCGGCGGTCTGACCGCACCGTTCGGCGTCGGCGCGCTCTCGGCGTTCGCCGCGGCGTCGCCGTCGACGACGACCGGGTTCGTCTCGCGGATCTGCGCAGTCCCGCTCGATCTGGTCGACCAGCCGCCGCTGTTCAAAGACGTACTCGGCGAGCTACTCCTGACGCTGCAAGCCGACCTCTGCCTGCGCTTCGACACGACGCTCAGCGAAATGCGACTGTTCCCGACATGGCGAGGACCGCGATCCGGCGAGGTCGCCGACCGAGTGTTTCGGGAGCACGACCTGGGCCGGCTAGAGCAGCCGAGGTCGATCAAGGAAATCGATGACCCTTGGGGCGACTACGCCACGCGCGTCGTCGTGCGTTCGCCTGAGTTCTACTCGGAGCCCGTCTTCGGCGACGACGGTGTCATCGACCCCAAGGACCGCTACGGGACGCTCTTTATCGACGGGGCCGAGGAGGCGCAGGGCTTCGCCGGCGTGCGAGAGCGCACGGTCGATTTCAAGTACTGGCTCGCAGGCGGCCCCGCGAGCAGCGCAGGCTTCGACGAGAGCGCCCGGTACACCGCCGACCATCTGACGCAGCGACAGCGCGGCATGGAGGCTGTCATGGGCGCCCGTGGGTTTGCCGTGCAACTCGGCGAGCTGATCCAGTACAAAGTGGACGGGTACAGCGACGCCGTTGGGCAGGTCCGAAAGATCTCGCTTGATCTGGACGCGGTCAAGGCGACCGTTCGGAGCCTTCACATCAACGCCTTCGAGTCCCTCGGAACGGACGGCAAGGGCAGCGGAGACGAGAAATGAGCACTTCACGAATCGGCGACAAGCTCGCCATCGACAATCCGACCGGCGAGGTCGTGAGTCAGTCGATCTCGAACAAATCCACCATGGCGGCGCTCGTCGACGCCGACACGCTCGACCGCTCGTCGACCGGCGCCCTCAAGATCGCCGACGCGAACGCGACATGGACCAACGGCGTCGACTTCGACAACCTGCATCGACAGGTCGGGGTGCTCTTCCGGGGCTCTCTCGTCGCGTCTGACGCCGCCGGCGGGATCCTGTCCGTCCAGAACACAAGCGGGGTCACCCTCGGCCTCTTCGATGTGTGGGTCGACGTGACGACCGGCAGCACGGCGGCTTGCACGATCGACGTCGGCGCCGGCTCGGGTGCGTCGACCAGCTACGACACGCTGATGGACGGTCCATCGATCAAGACGGGCACCGCCGGCGAGAACACGCACCGCCTCCTCGACGTCGCAGACCGCGGAACGAACGGCAAGGCGTACACGAAGTGGGTCAACAACGAATACATCACGGCCAGCATGGCGAGCGGCGCGGCTGCCGGTCTCGTCGGAACGTACGTCATCTGGGCGATCCGCCTCGCCTAAAACAGTCGCGCCGGCGTTATGCTTGCGGCGCGCAAGGAGTTTGAATCATGGCAGTTACGACAATCAGCGGACCGGACACGGCACAAGTCGCGCTCTCGACGTCCTACCTCGGCGCGTCCGACGACATTCGGATCTCGAACTGCGACACGGTCGAGGTCTGGATCGAGGGCGCCGCCATCGCCGGTACGATCAAGCTCACGGCGACGAACAGCAACGTTGAGGCCTCGCCCGAGGTGACGCTTGCGGCTGGCAACCATTGGACGTTCACGATCGGTGACGGCGCTGAAATGACGTTGGACGCGAAGAGCGCCAGCGGGACGCCGAACCTCGGGCTCGTGTCCGGCATGATCGCGAGGGACTGAGCGATGCCGCTTACAACCGTCGGGGTCGCGGCAGGAGGGACCCCCGCGCCCTCGGCCGGGTCAATCCTGCGCGCCTACTTCGACCTCGCCGCGCTGGCCGATGAGGACTGGCAGGCGGCGGGGGACGTCGCGCACAGCCTCACGCCGGACGACGGGACGGTTACGGGCGCGTTCAACTGGACGGTCGCGAACAGTGCGAACATGACCGCCGGGGACGGGCCCGACGGGTCTACCGGGATCACGATCCTGAGCACGACCGGCCGCTGGTTCAATGAGGCGTTGCCGACGTGTGGGTACTTCTGGGCCAGCGTCAACGACGCCATCGGCTCCACGCCCGACGACGAGACCGACATCTGGGTCGTGGCTGAGTTCGCGTTCAACCCGGACACGAACCATTCCCAGATCGGGATCGGCATCGCGGACGCAAACAAGATGGTGGCTGCGACGCGGTACTACACCGGGAGCAACGTCTACCGCGGCCAGAGTGGGACGTCCTATGTCAACGCGGCGACGGCAGACACGAGTTTCTGGCTGGCTCTCCGGGTGAGCTCCGACACCGCGCACAGCCGCACCGGCCTCACGGGGACGGACGATCTGCCGACGACGTTCAAGGACTCGGGCACGACCCTGTCCCGCGGCGACGCTGGCGGCGCGTCCTACCCATCTACCAGCGGCCCGAACCTTGACCTGAACGCGGCCAAGATCGTGTTGTGGTGTGGGCCCGACGGTGCCGGCACGGCAACGGGCACGTTCAAGAGCATCCGAATCTACGAGGTCGTGACGTAGCGCGCCTACGGACCGACGCGAGACGAGAACGGACCCGAGGAGGCCGCCACATGCTCCGCTACCCTACCGAGGACAAGATGGTGGACACGAAGGCCAGTCATGCAGTCCGTCCGGCCATTGGAGTCGAGGGCCGGGAGAACGACAGGGCCGAAGAGTCCGCGATCTCGGCCCTGGTGGCATCGACCGCCAAGCTGAACGGGGTCGGTGACCGATGGGCGACGACGACGATCGAGACGGACTGCCGGACGTGTCCGGCAGCGACCCGCCCCCCCGACGACGAGTCGTCCGCCCAGGCGTCCCCCAGTGGGACACCCCGGCGACCCTGGCGGCGCTTCGTGGATTCTCTGAGGCGGTCCCCCGCGCAGTAGGGGCCCTTGAGGCTCGGTCTGACGAGCACCACTCCGACATCGAGACGCTGAGGACTGACCTCGCGGCCCTGTCTACAGACGTGTCCGCCATGCGTGCGGACTTCACGCAGGACCGCCGAGAGCGCCGGCTTGTGACTCTGATTGCAGTCCTCCTCGGCATCGCGGGCGCCCTGCTCGCCGCCTACGCCCCTGATGTGGCCAAGACCATCCTCGGGGCCGTCAAGGTAGTGAAATGACGTCAGCGGGCGGCTGAGGCCCCTTGAGCGTGGTGTTGGAGGCTCGACGGGCGTAGGGTTCGGGGCATGCCGTCATTCTCTAAGAAGTCCATGCGCAGACTTGAAACGTGCGCCCCAGAGCTCCAGCACCTCTTTCGCGAGGCCATCAAGCGCGTCGACTGCACGATCCTCGAAGGCGCCCGCTCCGACGAACGGCAGCGCGAGCTGTACCGCCAGGGCCGCAGCAAGTTGGACGGCGTGACGCGGCGCAGCCGCCACCAGCCCGCAGCCGGCGGACTGTCCATGGCCGTCGACGTCGCGCCGTACCCAATCGACTGGCGCGTGCAGGACGACAACGTGCGGGCGCGGTGGATTGCCTTCGCTCGGCTGGTCTTCTCGGTGGCCGATGA
>Ga0233429_1001839_pt1 | contig 23819 bp, 21 predicted proteins | sample SI_118_April2016_3_FD_179879 | JGI IMG/M metagenome (GOLD analysis project Ga0233429, IMG submission 179879) | Seawater microbial communities from Saanich Inlet, British Columbia, Canada - SI_118_April2016_135_MG | ecosystem: Environmental > Aquatic > Marine > Inlet | place: Canada: British... | reverse complement strand
TTTAAATGCCGAGCTGTAATTAGTTCGTTTTTTACTCATATTTTTTACTCCGAATTGTTGGGTTAAGTTTAACTCGTTCGAAATAAGAAATCTTAAATTGTTGTCTTAATTTGTTGGGGCACTATATCATAACTAACTAATTAAACTAATATTTTGTAGCTTACTTTGTAAATTTGGATGAAGAGTTGGATCATTATAATTAAACCAACTAATTTCAGAATGTTGCTTATCAAGAGTATATTTATTCTGATTATTTACTCGGTAATAGTAAAAAATATTCACTGAAAACAAAGATTCATCTTCAAACATCGAGTTTGAAAATTGCTCATCCATAACACCCCCCAAAACTAACTTGTCACTTTTTAAAACAACACCAAGTTCATCCTTTGCAATACGGTAAGCAGCATTCTTAAATTTTTCATTTTTTCTTAGTCTGCCGCCAATAGAATAATAAACTTCTTTCAATGGTTCATTTGTTCTCTTCCCAAGTAATATTTTCTTTTTGACACAATCAACAAAAATAATATCAACTGTACAAATCGGCATAAAGTGTATTATTTTCTTATATAGGCTCTCCTCTATCATAACAAATTTATCCACTTTTCCCTGGGTAAACTGGGTCCTCCCAACCTTCATAAGGCTCAATTATCATGTTTTGTATAAATTGTTTTCTGTCCAAAAACGGATATTGTTCCTCAATTGGAACGCCCCAACCAAGTCTTGGTTTATAGTCATACATATTTTTCATATTAACATCACAGACCACCGGGCCATCAAAATCTAACACTTGGTTTATAATCTTATCTACTTCCAAATCATTTGATATTGATATTGCTTTTATACCATAAGCTTTAGCAATGTTAATAAAATTTGGATTACTTATACCATGATCGGAATCTACACCAGCATAATTAGAATTATAATTTGTCTCTCTATATGCTTTAGTAATACCATAAACATAATTGTTAAATATAAAAATTTTAATTGGCAACGAGTGATGTTTAATTGTTTGTAATTCTTGAATATTAAAATTCATACCTCCATCACCTGTTATGCAAATTACATCTTGCATTTTGCTTGATATTGATGCTCCAATTGAAGCAGGCAAAGCATAACCTAAAGAAGAATTTCCGTTATTTGAAAAAAGTCTTTGACCTTGTTTAGCCTCAAATGCTTGGGATGTTACAACACAATTTCCTCCTGCTTCATAGACCATAATTGCATTAGAGTCTAGCGATTCAGAGAGGTTTTTGATAAAATAATACGGATTTACTACATTAGCATTAAGCATATATTCCTTTGGAAAAACTGCAAATTCAGTCTTCCAATATTTAATCTTTTTTCTCCAACTTTCAAAATTAAACTTAGGTTTTTCATTTTTCAAAATATTTATCATTAGCTTTAAAAAATACTTTGCATCAGATACAATATTAATATCCCCTTTTACTTGCTGATACTGCAATTCATAGGCGTCAATATCAACTATTACTTTATTGGCACAGCGTGCGAATGAATCTACCACCCCGCCAGTAATACGTCCAGAAATTCGAGACCCTATTGCAATTAGTAGATCTGCATTTTGAATTCCAAAGTTTCTACCATCACCGCCATATGTCCCCACTCTACCGCCAAATAAATTATTATTATTATCACAAAAATCAATCATATTCCACGTAACAAAAAAGGGAATGCCTGTTATAGAAATAAACTCATGCATTAATTTATTTGCCTGGGATAACTGTACACCGCCACCAACTAATATTACAGGTCTTTCTGACTTCTTTATTAAATTATATATATCGATCAATTCAGGAGATAACTCATTCAATTTGACATTATCTTCTTCCGGACAATAATCAAGTTGTTCGCCTTCAATATATTCTGATTGTTGAATATCCATTGGTATGTCAAGCAAAACAGGCCCTTGCCTGCCTGTTGTGGCTAAATGGTAAGCTTTTTCCAATTCATAAGAAATCATCTTTGTTTCTCGAACCAGCGTTGAATATTTTGTTATTGGGGAAGACATTGAGACAATATCACACTCTTGAAACCCATGTTGTCTAATTTTATTGCTTGGTTTTATAAATCTGGAATTTACTTGACCCGTTATATATATTGCAGGGACTGAATCATAATATGATGCTGCTATTCCGTTAAGACAATTTTGACCTCCAGGACCTGATGTAGCTATCATTACTGCAACTTTACCAGTTGTTTTGGCATAAGCATCAACACAAAAAGATCCGGCCTGTTCATGGTGACTACAATAATAATTCATTCCTTTAATTTCTGATACACCAACAACCAATCCCGCAGATGCTGAACCTTCAATTACAAAAACATCTTTAATACCTTTATTAAATAAAAAATTAGCTACATACTGATAGATTTTCATATTGTTATCCTTAAAAAAAACTAAAACATTAGTGTATTGATCCTTATACTATAATCCTCAAGATAAATTAATTTATTCTCATTTTTCGCCCAATTTAAACAATTAACTGATAATTTCTCATATATATCCTTTATAAGCATACTTTTTATAGCTTCAACATATGATAGTTGATCGCTCACAACAACAACACAGCCTAGATTAGAGCCTTCGATGGCTGTTTCGTATATATCTTCAGTTATTATAGGCAAACCATACGATGCATATTCTCTTATCTTTAAACTATCACCAAAAATTGCAAAATGGCCAGTTTTCGACTTATCATAAAATGTAACGCCGATATGTGATTTTTTGAGGATATCATCATATTCAGAACCTGATACATATCCTAAAAGTTCAACCCTTGACGATATATTTTCTTGCATAATTAAATCAAATAATTGTTTTCCATACTTTTTATCTTGTATCTCTCCTAAAATTAAAACTTTTATATCGTATCCTTGCTTAATAATTGCAGATGACATCTTGATGAGTTCAAAATAGTTATACTCAACTGATACGTTTTTTGCCACAATCAATATATTAACAAGCCCATCTAACTTTTTTGGCTTTCTTTCTACATATATAGGTGAATTAGGCATATACATCAAATTCGAAGATGGAACTCCAGAGTTTACAAAATATTGATATGTCCTCTTTGACACTACTGTTGTTAAACTTGATTTTTTTGCTACATACAAGGCTAACCTAACATAAATATAAGATAGAAATTTAGAGCTAAATCTTTTTTCAGAAAAATCCACACAATGATTGAGTAAAATGCGTACTCTCCCAAGCCTTTGCAAAATTATACAAATCAAACCACAAAAAGGATCGCTTGATAAGCACATATCATACTTTTTTCTCACCATAATCAAGGTTGAAAATACTTCTTGCACCAATCTTATAATAAAGTATCGGCCCCAAATATTAATTACCTTATATTTTTTATTAGATATATAAGGCCTATAAATTGATGGAAGCTTTCCCATCAAATCATGTTCTACGATATCAATATTATAATCATCAGACAGAGCGGTTAAGATGATGTCTGCACCGCCTTGTTTTGGTTTATCATCATAAAAGAGGCGATGGGTTACTGAAAGTAAAGTTCTCATTCCAATTAAAACCTATTTATATAGTCTTCAATTGTCTTAATTATTCCAATTTCCAAGCTTGTTCTTGGAGTATAGTCTAGGCACTTGTTCATTTTTGAAATATCCAAAGATCTTCTTGGCTGGCCTGAGGGTTGAGCTTTATCCCAAGTTATTTTACCTTTGAATTTAGTATTCCTTGCAATTAGCATAGCAATATCCTTTATTCTAGTCTCAATACCTGTTCCAATATTTAACGGAACTGGTTCATTATATTTTTCTGCTGCTAAAATTAAAGCTTCAGCAGAATCGTCGACATACATAAATTCTCTTGTTGATAATCCATCACCCCAAACTATTACTTCATCAAGAGACAATCTAGCGGCATCAACACATTTTTTAATTAATGCTGGAATTACATGAGATGTTTTCTTATCATAATTATCTCCTGGGCCATACATATTGATTGGCAATAAGTTGATAGAATTAAATCCGTATTGTTTTCGATAAGCAGCTGATTGAACAATCATCATTTTCTTTGCTAATCCATATGCAGCATTGCTATCTTCTGGATAACCATCCCATAAATTATCTTCCTTAAATGGCACAGGTATAAATTTGGGATAAGAGCATACTGTTCCCCAATTCACTAATTTTGACACTTTAAAATAGTGACATAAATCAATTATATTAGCACCCATTATTAAATTATCAAAATAAAATTTTGCTGGATTATTTAAGTTTGCTTCAATCCCACCAACAGATGCAGCTAAATGAAAAACTATATCTGGTCTTAACGATTCCAACATACAATACATTTCATCTTTCTTAGTTAAATCAAACTGCTTACTAGTAGGATAATATAAATCTTTTAAATCATATGTATTTAATTTTGAAACAACGTGTTTTCCAAAAAAACCATTTCCTCCAGTAATTAATACTTTTTTTCCTTTTAACATAATAGACTAATTGTGCATAGTATCGTCATGTAATCTATTTATCTACTAATAGTCTGTACTTTAATGCCAGCACTATTGACAAACTTCAGTAAGAACTTCACTAAGTTTCGTAAAGTTATTGGTTGTTACAAATTGATGATTACCAATATACAAGGCATTATTATGCAAAAAATTTGCGTTTTTATAATTAAGTTTATTTGCAAACCTTTTAAATGCAGGATGGTAGAGTAGGTTGCCACTAATTAAGGGTCTATATTCAATTTCTGACTCTGTTAATAATTTCATTGCGATTTCCTTCTTTGCTACAGATTCAAATATCAAAGGCAAACAAAATGGAGACATGCCTAATTTATAAACTTTTTTAATGCAACCAACTTTAGAGATTATTTCCATAAAGGCACTATAATTCTTTTTTCTTTCATTTATAATTTGTTCAACCTCAGATAGCTGTAAGTTCCCAATAAACGCGTTTATTTCAGTATTTCTAAAGTTGTAACCTAGATTAAGAAATAAAAAGTTAAAATCAATATTCTTATTATATTTCTTAATATTACTCCATTCACTTTTCGGCAATTCTCTAGCTAAACCATGTGATCTTTTCATCTTCATTAGATGATATAGCTCCTTATCATTTGTGACTACCATCCCACCTTCAATTGATGTCATAATATGCCCCCAATAGAAGCTAAATGTCGATCCAATGCCAAAGCTACCAACTTTCTTATTGGAAATTGTTGCGCCTTGCGCTTCACAACAATCCTCAATTATTTTTATATCGTTATTGTCAATAATTTTATTAATTTTTTCTATATTTGCAGGCAATCCAATGAGATGTGTTAAAAAAATTGCCTTAGTATTTTTTGATATTAAGGTAGCTAACATATTATAATCAAAAGACATGTCATCCAAGTTTATGTCACAAAATACTGGCTTCATGCCTAACTGAATTATAGGAGACACATTTGTAGTCCAAGTTACTGCAGGTACGATAATTTCAGACATATCATTCCAATTATATTTTTCTTTCATAGAATCTATTAAAAGAAAATTAGCAGTACTACCAGAACTTACAAATAAAGAATATTCGGCGCCCATCCAATTGGAAAAGTTTTTTTCAAATTCTAGTATTGCCTCACCTTGAGTAAATCTTCTAGTATTTAGGACAAATTCTGATATTTTTTTTCTGTATGTGGTATTAATTACATCAGATTGTAATTTCCAAGACAATTTAATCTACTCCAATAAAAAACAAATCTATTAAATTAAACATTCTATTCATTTTTATAATTCAAGTTAAAAATTAAAATTTAATATAGTTTCTAAATATTTTTTATAAATCTTTCAATTCTGTTAAGGCCTTCTTCCAGTTCATCTCTTTGGCGTGGAAAACACAGTCTTATGTAATTTGTCCCTTGAGACCCAAAATAGCTACCAGGTAACACTGAAACATTTTCTTCATCTAAAAGCTTATAACAAAAAACCTTGTCATCAATCCCAGTAGACTCAATGCCAATAAAAATATAATGCGACCCCTCAGGTATAGTGTATTTGATATTTGGAATCTTTTTTAATCTATCAACGACATAATCTCTACATTCTCTATATTTTTGAATTTCTGCTTTTACTATAGACTGATCACATGATAACGCCTCAACACCGGCCATTTGAATAAATGGAGGTGTACAAGAATATATTGTTTCAAACATTAGTGATATATACCTAATCAGTTCAGAATTGCCTATAACATAGCCCAATCTCCAGCCAGACATATTGAATCCTTTTGAAAAGCCATCTAATACAAGAATATTATTAAGATTTTGTTCTATTTCAAGCGCTGAGTGGAAGATATCATTATTAAAAACCACGCTAGAATAAACTTCGTCGGATAGTACATAAATATTGTTATTTTTAGCTATTTCTAGTATTTTATACAACTCATCTTTACGAATAATTGACCCCGTAGGATTGCTTGGTGAATTAATCACAATTAGCTTTGTTCTATGATCAACTAAATTCTCAATTTCATCAGCATCAATTGACCATGTATTACTATTTAGACGATACTTTCTTTCTTCAATATTGAGGTAACTAAGAACTGAATGGTATGTTGGAAACCCCGGATCAGGAATTAATACATTGTCTCCAATATCTGCTAGACAACGAATAGCAAAATCAATAACAGAATTTGAGGGAAGAATTGCAATATTTTCTCTTTTTATAGCAGTTCCATATTCATTTGACACACGGCTAATTATTGAGTCTTTTAATTCAATCATTCCGCTAGATTGAACATATTTAGTCTGCCCTTCTTTTAAAGCCTTGACTGTTGCATTAACCACGTTGGAATATGGCTCAAAAGTTGTATCTCCAATTTCAAATCTGTAAACTTTTTGGCCTCCTTCTATTTTTTCAAATACTTTTCCCAACAAATCAAACATTGGTTGTCCAATCAATCCAGAAGTCAAAGTGGAATATTTATTCATGGTGTTATTCTAAATAAAATTTCAATAATATAATAACAAAAAAACAATCAAATATTATTTGATAATTTATTGTAATCCGACAAAACCATGGCTTTCACTAAATTTGGAAAATTTATGGTTGGATTCCAACCTAAAATATCTTTGGCTTTATTCGAATTTCCTTTAAGATGATCTACCTCAGATGGCCTAAATAATATGGGATCAATATCAACCACTAAATCTGAATTTCTTTTAGAAGAATCCAAGCCTTTTAATGCGTATGCACGCTCAAATCCATCATTACCTTTTCTCCATTCTATTTCAATGTTCAAAACCGCAAACGACTCATTTACAAACTCTTTAACAGAACGTGTTATGCCTGTTGCAAAAACAAGGTCTAATGGTTTGTCATATTGCATCATTAGCCACATTGCATAAACATAGTCTTTAGCATGCCCCCAGTCTCTATTTGTATTTATATTGCCAAGATATATATGATCAAGCATGCCAAGCTTGATTTTTGAAACACCTAAACTAATTTTTCTAGTTACAAAAGTTTCCCCTCTCCGCTCAGATTCATGGTTAAACAAAATTCCATTCGCAGCAAAAATATTATATGATTCTCTGTAATTTCTAACAATCCAATAGGAGTACAACTTGGCAGCAGCATAAGGCGACCGAGGTTTGAATGGTGTAGCTTCATCTTGCTCTTTATATCCAGTAGTATCTCCAAATAACTCTGATGTAGAAGCTTGATAAAATTTTGTCTTTTTCTCAAAACCTAATATTTTAATTGCCTCTAGAATCCTTAACGTCCCCAATGCATCTGAATTAGCTGTATATTCTGGCGTTTCAAACGATACTGCAACATGACTTTGGGCTCCAAGATTGTATATTTCATCAGGCTCTATCTTTTTAATGATACTTATCAAACTACTTGAATCAGTTAAATCGCCAAAATGTAAATGTAATTTCCTCTTTTCAATATGCCGATCTGTATAAATATGGTCAATCCTTCCTGTATTAAATGAAGAAGACCTTCTTTTAATCCCATGAACCTGATAACCCTTTTTAATTAATAGTTCGGCTAAATAAGACCCATCCTGTCCTGTAATACCGGTGATTAATGCTTTTTTCATACTTTATACAAAATAAAATTAACTGAAATACTTATTGTATTTAGAATTCACTTAAGAAATCTAAGTTGGTAATAAACAATTAAAAGAATTACTCAGTTGAATAAATAAAATAACTTCATCTTTTTTCAAACAATTAAATTCTATTTGTAATATGAGATAGATTTAAAATGTGTATCATTCTACAGTATATTTACTTTTTTTAAATATTTTTTTTCTTTTCAATAGACTCTAATAAATTAGAAAATACCTCGTTATAAGAGTAATGTTTTGCATGATCTAGTATAGCAATTCTTGCATTTTGATTCAGTTTATTATTGTTTAATAGTTTTATTATTGCTTCTGAAATAGATTTTATATTGTATTCAACAACCAACCCCGAGCCAAATTTAGCAATTTCATTAGAAATTTCAGGACCATCTTTTGAAATAATAATTGGAAGCCCAGCCATAAAATAATCAAAAACTTTTCCAGGCTGAGTGTAATTGGAAACATTATTTTCTCCTGGTTTATATAAAGCCAAGCCTAACTTCATTTCTGATAATAACTCTAAAGCCTGTTTCTTACTTGGAATAAATCCATAGAATCTAACATTATCCGAAACGCCTATTTTTTCAGCGTATTGTTGATAATATTGTACTTGCTCCTCAGATCCACCAATTACCGCTAATTCTATGTCAGGCATTTTATTTATTAATATCTCCATACAATTTAATATTATATCTATACCTGCATTTTCATCTAATCTTCCAATAAACCCAATTACATTATTGCTAATATTATGCTTTAGTGAAATCGAGTCATAGTCAATTCCAGCACCAGGACGAATAATATATTTTTTTGGTATATATCCATGATATTTTTCATACTGATATACTTTCTTTGATGTATACCAAACTAAATCACTTTTATAGGCAATTTTTTTAATATAACGTTGAAAAAATAGAAGAAATTTCTCAATTAATTTGCTAGACACGCTTCTCTGACCTAGCTGAATAAACTGTCCTTCTGCTAAATTATTAGCAGAAATAAAAATATCACCATTCATAAAAACTTTAGTCTTTATTTTGGACTTAATAAAAAACATCATTGCAGCATTAAAAGAAGGCTCTGCAATACAAATGTCAAAATCCTTTTTGATATATTTGGACAGAGAAAAGAAACCTAATAAAACAAAAATGTAGTGGACAAAATACTGTAGACCTTGATTATGTATAAATCTACATTTAAATGTCTTGTAATTTACCTTGCTATCAATGTTTATCATCGATTCAACTTCAACACCATCAAAGTTTCTTTTATATGTAGGTAATATCATGATATCAAGATCAACACCTTCTTTTTGATATATGAATTTTTGGAAATAATTTAAAGGTGGTGTACCCTCAATAGATGCAATATATAAGATATTCATAAGATATAACCTCTTATAAGCAAGTTTTTAAAAGAAAAATAAAACATACTTCTCCCTTACTGTCCTTTTATATTCAATTTAACTATAAACATTATTTCGTATTAAGTAGTAAAACTATACCAACCAAGACTCTCAAAAAATACATGCCTATAGTCAAATGAGGATTTATAAACAATTTTTTCCATTTGCCATTCTCAGTAAACACAATAATAAACCTATATATAAAACCAAACTGTTGAACAATATCTGGGTCATTTTTGCCCCATTTATTTATATATCCATCAAAGCTAATTGCATAATATGTTTTTTTCTTGAGATAAGTAAGTAATTGAAACTCAGATTCATTATGTAATAGTCCATTAGAAGATTTACTTGCAATCACACCTCTTTCAAAACTTATATTTGTTTAACTTCCAGCCAGTTATATCTCTATCAATTAATCTGACTAAACCGATACTGCCAATTTTCTTTATCTTTTTATCTATATCCCAATATCAAGACCTCCGTTACCATCTAAACGACAACTCACATTATGGTCACATCTCTTCCAACTCTTACATTTTTAGGGCTTAGGATCACAACACCACGCGAGAAATAAGTGCGTCTGCCAACACCACCGCCCATGAATATACTGTAAATAAGAGCTCTAAACCTTGCAATAAGAAAAACATATTTATTAAAAATAAACTGTAATATTCTCATTTTTTTATCATCTTTAACCTTGAAAACAAATAGCCAATCCCAGTTAAAAATCTAATCACAATTAAAGAAAAATACAAATCTGGTCTTTTAAATAACATTACCCACTTTCCGTTTTCTACAAAAACAAAAACAAATCTATACCATAGTCCTAGTTGTTTTTTTATATCTGGATCACTGGCTCCCCACTTCTTAACATATGCATTCATATCGGTTGAATAATATGCCTTCTTTTTAATAAATTTCCAAATAGACATCTTGGATTCATTATGATATATACAGCTATTCTTACTATATTGAGGACTTATGTCTAATTCTAGTAATCTTAATATTTCATCTGTGCTGTCTTCATTCTTTTCTATATACCCAATATCTCCGATTAATCTAAGTTCTTTATCTAAATCCCAGTCATCTGGCCCATGTTCCCAATCTTTAGAAAAACCTCCAGACTTTATAAAAGCATCTCTCAGGATGACTCTAGACCCATCAATGACAGTATTATTATAAAAAGATCTTTCAAACCTTCTAACTTTTGAGAAAAAGTCATCGCCAAGAATTATTTCTGGAATATTTAATGCTATAAAATTGTTATTTGATAAATAATTAATACAATTTTCTATAAGTCTCTTTGACAAAATCATATCTGCATCTATCCAAACTAAATAATCACCAGTGGATAAGTCTAACATTCCATAATTTCTCTGAGTATTCCTTTCTGGGCCTATATTAGCAACAATATCTGCATACTCTTTTGCAATTTTTTTTGTATTATCTGTTGAATAATTATCTACCACAATAATTTCAATTAGATTCCTTGAGTATGTTTGATTCAAAATAGATAATAAACAATTTTTGATATTATCTTCTTCATTTTTTGTTGTTATGACTATTGACACAACAGCACCCTTATTAGAATCTTTATATTTCACAAATCATTCCTATATACAAAGAACTCTATATAGTAATTTATAAATCTTCCAGCTACCAATTTAAATCCCTCAAAGTTACAAATTTACAACCTGATTTTACTAAATCAGGATTATTTAATTTAATGTCATCTAAGAAATTCCATGCTAATACGAGAATATAATCAGGTATCTCTTTCAAAGCATCATTTTTCGATCTAATAGGAATCTTCATTCCGGGAAGGAAATGATTATGTTTGAGCTCATTGTCTTCAATGATATAGTCAATATCTTCATATGAAATGCCATAATAATTTAGTACAGTTGTTGCTTTTGCAGGAGATCCATACCCAACTATAGATTTACCTTCTCTCTTTATTTTCGATACTGTCTTTAATACACTTGTTTTGAGATTTTTCACATCGTTGGCAAATTTTTCATAAGTACTAAACTCACAAATTCCAAAATCTTCTTCTTGATTTAGAAAGGTCTTGACTGATGAATCAATTTCTGCACTAGTACCAATATAAGCCCTTATCGAACCGCCATGCGTATCAACATGTTCCACTTTCATTAAGTTAAAATTATTAAGTCTACAAAATTCATTTAGCGAAGTTACAGACCAATAATTTACATGCTCATGATATATATTATCAAAAGTAACATCTTTCAATGTATCAAGCACATACTGCACTTCAACTATAAAAACACCATTTTCTTTTAATAAAATAAAGGCATTATCTACAATAGATTTTAAATTGTCTGCATGGGCAAAAACATTGAACGCTGTAACTATATCTGCTTTTCCTTTGGAGTTAACAATTTTGTCAACAACATCTCTATCAAAGAACGAATTTATTGTATATATGCCATTATTATTCGCAATACGGCATATATTTTCTGCAGGATCGACACCTACAACCCTAATACCTCTCTCATTAATTGGTTTTAAAAATACTCCATCATTACTACCAATATCAACAACTAATGAATCAGATTTTAACTTGAATTCGTTGATTAGTGTTTCTGCCAAATTATTAAAATGATTTACAAATGATTGACTTGTTGAGGAGACATACAAGTAATCATTAAACATCTTTTCTGGGGGTACAACAAATGATAATTGACAATTATAGCAACTAGGACAGTAATTTAGCTCTAGCGGATACAAATCTTCTACCTGGCTTTTAGACTTCAAAAGACTATTGGCAAGTGGAGAAAGACCTAAAGAAAGAACGTGTAGTAATTTAGAATTGCCACAACACCTACAATCAGTTTTATAATGATCTGTTATAAGTTTCCTTAGTTTGTCGTCTACCAGCTCATAAGGCATAGTGTGTGTTACGCCATAATTTTCATGCTCCCTCTCGCCCCTTACAAGGTTTAAAAAAATTGAATCTTTTAGAAAAACCATTGTGTGTGCGACATTTGGATGAATTGAAGACAAATCTCCAGCATTGATTATCTTTGTTTCAACTACGGAATCATCACAAGACAAATCCTTTAATACACTGATATATTGACCTTTTATCAATAAACACTTCTGCTCTTGTATTGGATGATAATGATTGGCTCTAACCGTTCCATGTTTAGATTCAATATAACCTATAAGATTAATAGGCTCATTTAGCTCATAATTATTTATCCTGCCTCTTTCATCAACAAATTCCTTATGTCCATAATCAACCATTTCCAGTTCTGCATATGTATCTCTAGGAGACCAATTATTAATCATTTGTCCTATAGTATCTCTAATAGAGCTCATGAACTTAAATCCAGTTTTTAGGAGTTTATCGTTTGAAATAGTGTATCCAAGATTTGGTACTTCGTCATCAGTTTCCACTATATTAATATCTGGCAAAAACTCCTTACACATATAAGCCACTTCTTTTACATTAGTATTAAAGTTTGCACAATGGTATACCTCCCTCCTGACAGAATCTAATTCTGCTAAATACTTTAAACATGCAACAACATCAAACACTGTCACAATGCTTTTATGTTGACGACCGCCAGAAAAAAGCTTTATCGTTCCATTTTGAGATGCAATTTTAGAGAATAAATTCGGCATAATATTGATACGCATAGTATCAGTAGAGTAACCTATTACAGATCCTAGCCTAACAACTATATAGTTCAAGTTAGATTTCTTCAGATCTTCTTCTGTTTTAACTTTACCAAGGGCATATGTAAGAACTGGAGTAGTTTTCTCTTCTTCACTAACATTGAACTTTTCTTCTTCAAAGCCTTCATAGACAACATGAGTAGAAGGGAATATTAGCTTACAATTTTTAGGACAATTAGCGATAACTATTTTAGAACCCTTTTCACCAACTTCCTTTATTCTGTTATCAAGTACCGAATTTGACTCTGTCTTTGTGTAAGCAACATTTGTAATACCTGCTAGATGATAAATTAAATCGGCTCCCTCTAAAATTTTTGACATAAATCTAGCATCTAAAATATCTCCCTGTATAAAATCAATTCCCCAGTCTCTAAGTTGTTTGACACGTTCAGATTTAAAGTCATTGTCTACAACAATAATGTCTTTAAATCTTGATTCACCTGAATATAATTGACACAATTCTGTGCCTATATATCCCAACCCACCTGTAATAACTATCTTCATAAAACGTAACTCCTTAATTAAATAATAAAAAAACTAACGAAGTGAACTCTCTAATTTTCTCATTGCAAAAAACCCAAACAAAAAACATGCTCCATAATATAGATGTGTTAGGAATACAAATATTAAAGAAACTAATGCAACAGATAAGTTTTCATATTTTAGTATTTCAAATACACCTATTATCAAAGCTGAAATATATAAGACCCAACCAATGTTTATAGTTACCTTTATTATGTCTGGCATTAATAAATAAAATAAAGAAATTACAAAGAACATTGTAAAAATTGATGGGATAAAATATTTAATTCTGAATGATGTTTCTGGATATTTTTTTGCGAAAAATCCCCTATGCAAACCGTATGCACCTACTTGTTTTAAGTGCAATATAAGACCGGCCCTACGATGGTGCCATACTACCATCTTTGGCTCATATATTAATTTTTTCCCAGTTTTATTAAGTTTTAAGCAAAGAAATGTATCATCTCCAGGCCAATATTGACAATCAAAGCCTCCTACTGATAAGAAAACTTCTCTTCTAACCATAAGGTTTACCGAGGGCCAGTCATCTATTTCCCTTGATTGGCCTAGTGGAACATACCTCTCGGGTGCGCCTCCAGTATATTTACTCAAAAACACTGCGCCTGATACCCTCTGCCAATAACCGTCACTCGGTGGAGTGACGCCTGGACCACCCACTGCTATTACAATAGAATCAGTAAAGTGTTCATTTGCAATCTCAAGAATATCGGACTCAGGGTAGGAGTCATCATCCAGAAAAACTAGAATATTTCCAGACGCTTTCTGAGCGCCAAGGTCTCGTTTATCTGCAGGGCCAACTCTGCCTGAATCTATTATTGATATTCTTTCGTCTTTAGGCCACTCATTTTCTTCAACATTGTTGGGGATAATGAACAGTTCCCATTCATGCCCTGTTAATGCTTGTATATAAGGCACAGTTTCCCTTACATAATCGTTAATAGATTTGACAGGGATAATGATTGAAAACAACATATTATTAATACTATTCCTTAAACCCACTACCAACAAGAAAATGTGCAAATGTCTTTCCAAAGCCTCCCTTGGGAAAATCTTTAATCATAATATTTGGAGACACCAACCCCAAGAAGACATAATCAATAGTAACATTTATAAAGCCGGCCTCTTCCATTAGAATTTGTAGCTGATATTCATGAAACTCCTGCTCATGCACATAGTCACCAATTTCAACATTACCTCCTATACATACTGGAAACCTTAACCTCCCTAATAAGCTTTTGACTATATTTGCTGGCCTGAATATATTAGGTGTACCCACAAATATACCCCCCCCCAGGACGCAATACTCTATATTGTTCAGAAATAGAAAGATATGGTTTTCTGGTGTGCTCAATAACATCTTGATGATAGACAACATCAAAGTTATTATCTTTAAAAGGTAGTTTATTGTCTACTTCAACCTTAACAAAATCCCAATAACCTATATTATTTAATGCAATAATTCCTTCTTCTTTTACAGGGTTTTGTACAATATCTGTTGCCACTATTCTATTAATACCAGTGCCATTTGTAAGAGCAAGATAATCCCATATACCATCGCCACAAGATATAGACAATGCAGTCGCATTATTTAAATTGAAGCTCTTTAATTTACTTATAAAATTCTTTCTTTGTTGAATTTCTAAATATGAAATTTTAGGATTATTTAATCTCTCAGTAAATGCTGATAAATGATTTTTATTTTTTTTCATATATAAATTAAAGACGCTAATTTATTTATTCTCTACAAAGATTTCTTTAGAGGATGTATTGCTTTCATGACGAGTCAGATTAAATATATGTTGACGCACTCTTCGAATAGCTCTTAAACCGTAAGTAAACAAAAACTGCCAATCCCTCTTTTTAAAACTAGTCAAGAATACTAGCTGCCTCAAGATAAATCTTGGATGGAAGGCGATAGAGTACATTTCTCTTACTGCTTTATAGTATTGGTCATGCGGTATCGGGGTTTTGACAATTAACTTACTCATATCAAAGTCATCATAGTTATCTGTCAGTAATACTCTCTCTTTTATGCATTCTTCGTGGTATGGAGTATAGTCAAGAGGAGTGCATAGGGTGACCTGTAGAGTTCTAGCAAGCCCACCTAACATTAAACGTTTAACCTCAGATACTGTTTTATCAAGCTGGGCTTGGGTTTGCCAATAGTAACCAACCATAATGGTAAGGTGTGGGTGAAGCCCGTATTTAGTTAACCATCTTAGGCAGTCCTCTACGTATTGTAATTGGTAACCCTTGTTAAGGCGTTGCAGGGTCTCGTTATCAGCTGCCTCGTATCCCAACAAAACGAAACGGAAGTTTGCTTCTGCCATGAGCTTAATGGTCTCTTCATCTAGATACTCAAAACGTGTATTAATACCAAAGTAGCAATCTTTTTTATTAAGCCCTCTGTCGATAATTCCTTGAGCAAACTGTCTCGCCTCTTTGCCTCTGTACCAGACACCAGAGTCATCAAATATCTCTTTAACGCCGTATTTGTTAATGAGGTTTTCATATTCATCCAAGCTACGCTCAACCGACATCATTGAGAAGGTTAAGTCAGGACCGTTGTATCTACAAAAAGTGCACTTACCAAACATGCAGTCCCTAATCACACTGCTAGCATATGTACCTGGAGTTTGCAGGAAGTTGCCATTTTCATAGGCATAATTTTTCCACTGTACAAGATCACGATCAACTAAGGGTGAACTGTCCAATGGCTCCACATGTCTAAAGTCACCTGTAGACCTTAATTCTCCGCTATCTAGACGAATAAGCATACCGTCGCCTTGGTAATCGCTACGCCAATTGTCATTCTCAGCAATGAAGGGTATTAGTCTGTGGAGTGCAAAATCGACATTACTACTCCTTAGTACCATATCAGCATTACACATTTTCATCGTTTCTTCTGGCTTTCGCATTGAATGGTAGCCTGTCATGATGACTGTGCTGCTAGGCAATTCCTGCTTTATTCTGTCCACTGTATTCCAATAAAACTTCATTACAGGAGTGGTACTCTCCAGCACAACAATGTCTGGCTCTTCCTTTGTCAAATCGTCTAACCACTCATCAAAAGTTTTAAGTTGGGCATTGCCATCATCCCAATAAACACTGTAACCCATTTTATTAAGATAAGTCGCAGCCTGGGCATAGGTAACCGGCAACAAGTAAGTTGGCTCTTTAAAGAACTGAACGTTACGATTTTGCGATACCATCGCCTTTTGGCCATACTCATTGACAATCGGTGGATAGGATATTGCTATTTTCATTTAATCAATTAGAAAAACACTTCAGTTATTATTCTATCGCCAGAAACACCTTTGGAGTGCAATATATCATACACATCGACTATCATATTTCTGTTTCCAGCAACATAAACTTGTGTTTCCATTGATACCTCTATACTAGACAGATAGTCTGTCACCCTTCTAGGTTTATCACAACCTTTCGGTTTAGATATGCAAGATATATATGCACCATCTGCGTAAGCATTAGAGTCGTAACACTCATCTACGCTTTTAACGCCATGTAGTATTTTATACTTTATTTTGGTATATGTTTTAATAAATGAATGAAAAGGTGCTATACCTGTACCTGTTGCAATAAATAAATAATCCTGACTTTTATTGAGTGGATCTTTCAGGCAAAACTCGCCATATGCCCCGTCAACCTCAACTAAATCTCCGGGCTTAAGTTTTTGGAGTTCTGAACTAGTTAATCCTCCATCAACTGAACGTATCAGAAATTCTAAGTACTTAGAATTGGCTGACGAGTACATAGAGTACTCCCTATTAATTCCTAGATCTGGTATACCAACATTAAAGCACTGTCCAGATATTATAGTTATATCTGGTCGCTCTACCCTTAACCTAAAAGTATTATTGGTAAGGTGCTCAATATCTAATACTGGATAAGTATTCATAGTTTAATAACCCTTTTAAAGTAATCTATAGTCTCTAGTAAGCCCTCTTCTAGCTCTACTTTAGGAGACCAATCGAGCTCCTCTTTTGCCAGTGATATGTCTGGCTGTCTTTGTGTAGGGTCGTCCTGAGGCAATGGTTTAAAATCTATGATTGATTTAGATTCTGTCATTTGAATAACCTTCTCTGCCAACTCTAGAATAGTAAATTCTGTCGGATTACCGGTATTGACCGGGCCAGAAAAATCATCTGGCGAGCCCATTAACCTTACAAACGCCTCAATCAAATCATCTACATAACAAAAGGAGCGGGTCTGTGTACCGTCACCATAAACTGTGATTGGCTCGCCTCTTAATGCTTGAATAATAAAATTAGAAACAACACGGCCATCATTAGGGTGCATATTTGGGCCATAAGTATTAAATATTCTAGCCACTTTGATGTTTAGATTGTGCTGCCTTTTGTAGTCAAAGAAGAGTGTTTCTGCGCAACGCTTGCTCTCATCATAACAAGAACGTACACCATTTGGATTAACCCTTCCCCAGTAACTTTCTGGCTGTGGGTGCACTTCAGGGTCGCCATACACCTCACTGGTAGATGCCTGCATAATCTTAGCTCCAGTGCGTTTTGCTAGGCCCAACATATTCATCGCCCCTAACACTCCGGTTTTAAAGGTGTGAACTGGGTTATGTTGGTAATGGATTGGTGATGCTGGACAAGCCAAGTTATAAATTTCATCAACCTCTATATATAATGGGAACACCACATCATGTCTTATTACTTCAAAATTTACATTACCACTTAGGTGTGAAATGTTACTCTTAGTTCCGGTAAAAAAATTATCTAGGCATATGACTTCGTGACCATCGTTCAGTAACCTTTCACAAAGATGTGAACCTAAAAACCCTGCACCACCAGTGACTAATATTCGTTTTGATTGATTATAATTTCGCTGTTGTTTTGTCATTTTTTAAATGTTCTCCATAATAATCCGTATCCAGATACAACCAATATTATTCCACTAATAGATAGAACTGCAACAATATCTAACAAAGTATCGTGATAATAATAAATTGCAATGAGTTGCAATGGCGCCACCACCATAAACAAATAAGTAAAAAGTACTCGACCCATAGCAATCAAAAAATGTTCTGCCACCATGATAAGTGCCATTGGAAGTATAGCAAACCCAAAATATTTTAGCACATTGGCTGCCTCTTTATAATCATTACCATATAACAAAACAATAATAGAATCTGCAAAGAAATAATAAAAGAGAGCACCTGTTAAACTGAGTAATGCCGTTACCCCTACCGCTTGAAACATTAAGTGTGCACTACTTTTTCCACTTGCATGGTTTTCTGCAACCATTGGAAATAAAGCCATTGCAATACCACCAGGCAGATACATGACTGCTTTTCCCAATATAGATGCAGCTGCATAGATACCCACCTCTTGCTCAGAGAAATAATACTTAACCAGCACCATGTCGATTTGTGTCATTACTGCAAAAGCAACATTAGCCAATAATACCGGCATGGCTGACTTAAACAAAAGATGTGTTGTGTTTGAGATGCTAGCATTATTTTTACTTAATGATGGGCGTAAAACAACATAAGTTAAAATCAAGATGATGAATGTTGAGAAAATCACACCGCCCAATGCACCGGCAACACCTAAACCAAAATAAATCAAAATAACAGCAATAATAATTTTTAACAAGGTAGCCAAAACACCGCTAACCGACAACCACTTAAAATATTGCAACCCTTGAAGGTAGGCATTGTTTACTGCTTGAGGAAAGGCAATTAATAATATTATTAATAATAAATAAAGATGAGCGCTTTTCTCTATCAATAAAAAATTCTGCAATGGCTTAATATTAAAAACAACAAGAACTATCAATACAACGGCAATTAGCAATAATTTGCGATTAATCCAGTAAAATAAATAACCTAACTTACCATTATCTTGCTCGGACCGATAAGTTGAAACTCGACGAGAGATTATCATTGATAAGGTTGTCATAGGCGCCCCAATAACAACTATCATTGCCATTAATGCAGAGAAAATACCGTACTCAGATACACTAAGCATACGGCCCATGATTATCTGGAATAAATAGCCCAGTATCCCGCCAGCTACTCCACCTACAACCAGCCAACTACTAGCGCGAGCCAGCTTGCCTAAAAACAACTGTTTAACTTGGCGCCTCACTGAATGTTGATTTCCTTTGGTGAAGTGCTCGTAAAATTAAGACGCTCTCTAACGATATAAAGTGGCCGGTTAATCACCTCAGTGTGGATATTGCCCACATAATGCGCCACTAATCCTATTGCCATTAGTACCAAGCCTATTAAAAAAGTATTAGCAACAACAACAATTGCCAAAGGTGAATAATGCCATTCACTAGCGACTATATAATTAATCAACATCCAAAAAAGCAACCCTCCACTCAATAAAGTAATCAATATCCCAATGTAGCCTGTTAGCCTTAATGGCCAAAGCGAGAAGGAGGTAATACTATTGATTGCCAACTGCCAAAGTTTGGCGTAAGAATAACCTGCCTCCCCTTCTTGGCGCGCATCCGCTTTAAATTGGATGTAAGTTTTATTAAACCCCATCCAATCCATAATACCTCTAAACATGCGCTCACGCTCTGTTACATGGCGAAAAGCTTGTATCACCTTTTTGTCATATAAACGAAAATCAGTTGTTTGTGATTCCATATTCACACCGGAAATTTTTGACATTAGCCAATAAAATACCCTTGATCCTATGCGTTTTAAAATAGGCTGTTTTTCAATACTAGTACGAATCGTGGCAACAATTTCAACCCCTTGATTCCAAGCATTAATTAGCTCCGGTATTAGTTCTGGAGGATGTTGGAGATCTGCATCAATACAAATAACAGCATCTGCATGCTCTGCCTCATGAACACCCGCACTAAGCGCTATCTCTTTGCCAAAATTACGAGAGAAGTCTAGTATTTTGTTTTTTTGGTCAAGTGAGGCTAGTTCACGCAAAATTGACAAGGAGTTGTCGGTACTACCATCATTGACAAAAATATACTCCCAATAATAGTTTGTCAATTGACTTGTAACTAAGTTTAGGCGACCATACAATGCGTATAAGCTTGCTGATTCGTTATAGGTGGGGATAATAATCGAAATTGTTTGTTTTTTCACTTGACCCTTCCGTAGACATCTTCAAATCTAGTAATATCATCCTCGCCTAAATAGGCACCACTTTGTACTTCGATAATTTCAAGTGTCTCTTTGGTATTGTTTTCCAGCCCATGAATAACGCCAATGGGAATATAAATTGATTCACCTTTTTTTAGGGTGATTAAATTTTTACCATTAATTGCTGTTGCTGTGCCACTAACCACCACCCAATGCTCTGCACGCTGATGATGCATTTGCAGGGATAATTTTGCACCCGGATTTACACAAAGCCTTTTAACTTGAAAATTTGGCCCCACCTCGATAGAATCATACCAGCCCCAAGGACGGTAGACTTTGCGATGGCAAGCTTGCTCTTTTCTATCTTTTTTCTGAAGTCGCTCTACAATTTTTTTAACCTTTTGTGCTTTATCTTTGGTTGATATGAGCACAGCATTAGGTGTATCTACAATCACCAAATTTTGCACACCAATAGTTGCCACCATATGATGATCAGCATTGATATAGGTGTTGGTTGTTTCTTCAGTGAACACATCGCCTTTAATAATATTGCCATCTTTGTCCTTATTGCCAATATCATACAGAGCAGACCATGAGCCCACATCGCTCCAACCCGCCTCTAAAGGCACTACCATAACATTACTGGATTTTTCCATTAGTGCATAATCAATAGATTCATTTGGTGACGATTCAAAAGCTGGCTTTTCCAAGCGAATAAAATCCAAATCTTGTGTGGCCTTATTAACCGCATCATTAACTAATTTAATAATATCGGGTGAATGAATAACCAATTCATCAACAAGCGTACCAGCCTTAAATATGAACATACCAGAGTTCCACAAGTAACAGCCTTGTTTTAAATAAGACTCGGCAGTTTTAATATTTGGTTTTTCAACAAACTTTTCAACTTTATGTGCACCATCGATACTTTCTTTTAAAGATTTGATATAACCATAACCTATGTTTGCATCCGTTGGCACAATGCCAAATGTTGCTAATTTTCCATCTAGAGCTTGTTTGCTGGCAATGTTAATCGCGTCATGAAAAGCTGGAATATCTTGAATAACATGATCAGCTGATAAAACTAACAATAATGTATCACTTGAATCTTTACGTACTTGCAATGCTGCTGCTGCGATTGCAGGTGCCGTATTTCTACCGACAGGCTCAAGCAATATTGTTGGGTTGGTGACGCCAATTTGCTGACATTGTTCTGCCACTAAAAAACGATGATTAACATTACAGATAATAATTGGATCTGTAATGTTATCTAACCCATCAAGACGCAAAATGGTTTCTTGTAGCATGGTGTTGTCACCCACCAAGGGCAAGTACTGCTTTGGATAGTCTTTTCGAGATAGTGGCCAAAGACGCGTACCCGAACCTCCTGAAAGAATGACTGGTGTTATCTTCATTAGTTACGAGAAAATAGTAGTGTTTTTGTTAATATAAAATTATCCACGTTCTAATCTATTAATCTGAATTAAACAGGTCTCTAGTATAAACCTTATCTTTAATATCATCTAGCTCTTGCGTCATACGATTTGACACGACCAAATCACTTGTTTGTTTAAATTCAGCTAACTCTTTAATGACTTTACAATCAAGAAATTCGCTACTCTCTAATTCGGGCTCGAAGATCACTATCTCAATATTCTGAATTTGAAGGCGCTTTATAACACCCTGGATTGCTGAAGACCTAAAGTTATCACTGCCAGTTTTCATAATAAGTCGATAAACACCTACTACTTTTGGTTGCTCAGCAATGATTGAACTGACAATAAAATCTTTTCGAGTTGAATTGGAGTCAACAATTGCACTTATTAGGTTATTTGGCACATCTTTATAGTTAGCTCTAAGTTGTTTAGTATCCTTAGGGAAGCAATAGCCACCATAACCAAATGATGGGTTGTTATAATGACTTCCAATGCGAGGCTCTAAACTCACACCTTGAATAATTTGCTTTGAGTCTAGATTGTGTGCTTCTGCGTAAGAATCCAACTCATTAAAATATGCAACACGCATAGCAAGATAGGTGTTGGAAAACAACTTTACTGCTTCAGCTTCTGTATTATTAATTAATAAGACATCAACATTTTCCTTAACAGCTCCTTCTACTAGTAAATTTGCAAATTGTCTGCCACGCTCAGATTGTTCTCCAACGATAACTCTTGAAGGATGCAAGTTGTCATACAATGCACTACCTTCTCGAAGAAACTCTGGTGAAAAAATAATATTATTACATGAAAATTTATCTTTAACACTTTCGGTATAACCAACTGGCACCGTAGACTTGACAACCATTATTGCATCAGGATTAACAGCAATCACATACTCAATAACTGATTCGATTGATTTCGTGTTGAAGTAATTAGTGCTTGGATCATAATCTGTTGGCGTCGCAATGATAACAAAGTCAGCATTGGAATAAGCATATTCTTTATCGAGTGTAGCCTCGAATGATGAATGATGAATCTCTAATTTTGAATTTTTATGAAGCGCTGTTAGGTGTTCTTGTATCTCTTTATCTGCTATTGGTGATATACCTTGATTCAACATATCAATTTTTTCTGGAATTATATCTATAGCTATTACGTCATGATTTTTGGCGAGTAACATCGAGCTTGATAAGCCGACATAACCGGTGCCTGCAATGGTTATTTTCATATATTAGTTGATTACAAAGTAAGGAAAATGCTACCGCACTCTATCGCTCATATTTAACGATAGATTTGATATATTTTATTTAAGAAATAAGGGTTATTTAAACCTATTATAGATTAGTTACCCGTACCCGTCTACATTTTTATACTGCCACTTCCATGTGCTGTCTGCACAACTTGGCGTTTCTCGTCAAGCTTTGCGTAAATGGCTCAAGGGTAAAGCCTTGCCTTCACAAACACGTCTACCTACAATTGCAGACTTATTAAAAATTGACCTTGCTTGGCT
>Ga0233429_1001828_pt1 | contig 23890 bp, 22 predicted proteins | sample SI_118_April2016_3_FD_179879 | JGI IMG/M metagenome (GOLD analysis project Ga0233429, IMG submission 179879) | Seawater microbial communities from Saanich Inlet, British Columbia, Canada - SI_118_April2016_135_MG | ecosystem: Environmental > Aquatic > Marine > Inlet | place: Canada: British... | reverse complement strand
CAAGATCAGCAACTTCGTAATACCACGGATTTGCCTCGCCATCGCACGCAAAGCCCAATTCATGGTTGGCGAAGTCTGCGGGGTTTCTCGTCAGTCCGTGATTGCGCAGTTGCCGCATTCGGGCATCAAGTGCTGCATCATTGGTCGTAACAGCGCCGCCTTCTCCCACCGCTATTGTCTTGACGGGATGGAAGGAAAATACTGCCGCATCAGAATGACGGCATTCACCGGCAAATGCGACGGTGCCGTCGCTAACATCATAGCTCGAACCCAATGCATGACAGGCGTCTTCGATTACATGAAGTCCAGCAGTACCGGCAATCTTGGAAATTTCCTCTGGGTCTGCGCATTGGCCGTTCAGGTGTACCGGAAATACTGCCCGGACATTACGCCCCCGGCTCTGTTCGAGGGCTTCTTGCAAAGTGTCGCTTGTCATTAAGCCTGAATTTGGGTCGACGTCAGCGAATATAACATCGGCACCAACGTAAAGGGCGGCGTTAGCCGTTGCAGCAAAAGTTAAAGTTGGCACCACCACCGCGTCGTTGGGCCCCAGTCTCAAGGCCATAGCCGCCAAATGCAAGGCCGCCGTTCCGCTGGAGCAACTGACCGCAAATTTAGCATTCACGCGCTCTGCCAATGCCGCTTCGAAATCGTCGACATTTGGTCCTGTTGTCAACCAGTCGCCCCTTAGGACATTGACGACGGCTTCAATGTCATCATCCTCAATAACTTGACGACCGTATGGCAGATGCTTCCGCATAATCTGGCTATTGATCAAGCACCGTCGCCGGGCGCGTTCTCCAAAAGGTTCGCCAAGCCGTTCGCGTCCAGCCATTCATCGTTGTTATCGCTTGAATAGGAGAAGCCGTTTATGACCGGTTTGGCGCCGCTGATGGCATACTCATCATTCGTCCACCATTTGAAGGCCGGTTGAATAATAAAACGATCGGCCTGCTCCAAGGTCATGCGACCGTCGTCCATGGGGACCATAATCTCGTGCAGTTTCTCTCCGGGCCGGATGCCGACTATTCTTTGCTTCATGCCTGGTGCCATGCAGTTGGCAATATCTGTGATTTTCATACTTGGGATCTTCGGCACATAGGTCTCACCGCCTTGCATTTGCGAAAGACAGGAAAGCACGAAATCCACGCCTTGGCGTAAAGTAATCCAAAAGCGGGTCATATCGGGATGGGTGATCGGCAATTCGTCCACACCTTCTGCCAGAAGCTGGCGAAAGAATGGTATTACGCTACCACGCGATCCGATCACGTTGCCATAGCGAACGACAGAGAAACGCGTGCCGTCCATGCCACTTAAATGATTAGCGGCAATAAAGATTTTATCCGATGCAAGTTTGCTGGCACCGTAGAGGTTGATTGGGTTCGCCGCCTTGTCTGTGGACAGTGCGATGACTTTCTTGACGTCGTTGCGAATGGCCGCCTGAACAACGTTTTCAGCCCCCAAAACGTTAGTATGAATACATTCAAAAGGATTGTATTCGGCCGCCGGCACCTGCTTTAATGCCGCCGCATGCACGACATAATCGACGCCACGCATGGCCATTTCAAGCCGGTCACGATCCCTGACGTCGCCAATGAAATAGCGCAGACCATCCAAATCCCGAAACTCGCGGCTCTGCTGCATTTCATATTGCTTCAGTTCATCGCGGGATAAAATAATTACTTTTGCCGGATTGTGGCGGGTTAAAATATTCTTAATGAACGCTTTGCCGAATGACCCAGTTCCTCCGGTCACTAATATCGCGGCCCCGTCCAAAAAATTATCCGAGAAATCGTGAAATCGGTGGGTCATAATTCTTTCTGCTGTCAGCTTGTATGATCTTTGGTCAAAATAAGAGAGTGCACGGGCACATTATAGCTTTGCAAAAGTGCAGCGAATGCCGGTCATCGTATCGTTCAGTATGGTGATATTTGATCTTCGCAGGCACGCGGCGGGCACAACACATGCGCTCAAATTTATTTCCACGCTGCCGCAGTTCAGGTGAAGCCAATTATCGACATAATGGCGATCATCCAAACGAGTTGAGTCACAAAGATAGCATAATAGTTTCGCTAATAGCTACTTTTTAGCACGGTTATCACAGTTGATCTATCCATTTATTTAGTTCAAGCGAAACGTTAACATCGGGGAGTTTCCGTAAGGAAGTATAGATTAGCTGCTGCAAATATGGCAATGTCGAACGAACCATTCAACGTCGGCTGGTCCTGTTTGATTTAGCGGTTTGGCAAACCAATCAATTGCCTTTCATGAAAAACCAATTTACAGGTGATTTGCCATCAATACGTCTGTGAATCGAGTTGCAAATTGAAATGAGACAGTGATGCTTCTGCCAAAACCCCCTGTTTTGATTACTGGTGGCGCGGGCTATATTGGTGGCCATGCCATGCTGGCCTTGCTTGATAGCGGACGGGAAGCAGTTGTTCTGGATAATCTGTCGACCGGTCGTCGACGGGGCGTACCTGATGGTGTGTCGTTCTATCAAGGTGAAATTGAGAACGGTGATCTGATCGGGCAAATCATTAAAGAACACAAATGCCAGGAAGTGATGCATTTCGCCGGTTCCATCGTTGTTCCGGAATCAGTTGCTTTGCCGCTAAATTATTATGAGAATAATGTTGTCGGCAGCACGAAACTGCTGCGCGCCTGCCTTGATAACGGCATAAAGCGTTTCCTTTTTTCATCTACAGCAGCTGTATATGACGGCAACATGGATGTCACCGGTGGTACGCCGTTGACGGAAGACGCTCGCTTGGCACCTGCCAGCCCCTACGGCCGAAGCAAATTGATGACCGAATGGATGTTGCAAGATATCGCTGCTGCAACGAACCTGCGCGTCGCAGTGTTGCGATATTTTAACGTGGCTGGTGCGGACGGGGAAGGCCGGACAGGACAATATGCCAAAGATGCGACCCATTTGATCAAGCGTGCCTGTCAGGCCGCCCTCGGCCTGCTGCCTCATATTGATGTATTTGGAGATGATTACCCTACGCCAGACGGAACCTGCTTGCGAGACTATATTCATGTTAGTGACCTTGCCCAGGCTCATCTGGCCGCGTTGGATTACATGGCGGATAACCAAAAAAACCTGACCCTTAATTGCGGCTATAGTCACGGCTATTCGGTGACCGAAGTTCTCAATGCTACGGACCGGATCGCCGGCAATATGTTCGATGCAGCACCTATAGTGCGCCGACCCGCACCGCGTCGAGCGGGAGACCCGGCTAGCCTGATCGCTGATACGAGAAAAATTAGATCGATTTTAGGTTGGCAACCGCAGTTTAACCACCTGGATGACATGATCGCGACGGCCCTCGTCTGGGAGCAGCAGTTGCTGGCAGGCTATCACGTGTAATGTATTTTGCCGGTCTAATTCCGCCATGGCGCAGGCAACATCCTCGGGGTGTTCGCCAGGCTTAAGATGCGCAATCAACTGCCCTCGACCTATTCGGCGTCAGACGGGTACTCATATGCATGTTCATTCGCTTCTCTCCTTGAAGTTTCTGTTGTCGCAAACATCGGCTTTTCAGAAGTGGATCGAATGAACAACCTCGTAAGAACTCACATCTAGAGGCACAAAAAACGACCCGGCTTTCATCACCGGGCCGTTTCTAATAATTTTAGCAACAATTTCTGCGCCGTCACGGTGGCGACTAAAGTTTCTAATTTGTCGCAGTCGATGTCGACGTGCTGCTGGATGTATCCGTGCTGGTGTTGTTGTTGTCGGATGAGGCTGCCGCGATAGCCACTGCTACTGCCGCCGCCAATGCTGCAACGCCAACCAATGCGCCTGTCGACAGGCCACCAAGGCCACCCGTGGTGGCACCGCCGCTACCTGTCGAAACGCCTGGCTCAGGGCCCAGGGCACTGTTCATGGCTTGCAGCTGTGGTGTGGCAGGTGGGCTGGCAGATGGTGGGGTGGGTGGCGTCCCTTGAGACACCGATGTTGTGAAACCGGAATTCACCGTTGTCGTGGCACCACCGCCGGTGACCGTCACGCTGCCCGCGGTTACGGATACGGTCGTTGTGCCATTGGCGGCCACGGCGACGACGAGGGTCGTGCCCCGTACACCAATGACGGCCGTCGGTGTGCGGATGGAATATTTCTCCTTGGCCAACGTACCCGTGACAAACCGCATAACGCCCTTGCTCATGGACAGGGCGACTTGGGATTTGGAGGCATCCGCATCAAAGATGAATTTATCCAAAGTAATGGATGAACTGGCACCAACGGACAAAATTGTGTTGTCCTGGAAAATCAGACGTGTTGCGCTGTTGGCACCGGTGTTGATACTTTCGTCGGAATAGACGGCATCCCTGAGATTCAGGTTGCGGGTGTTGGATTGAAACACGCCCATGACCTTGGAGACGACTTTATTTGTTGTGCCAACCGCAACCTGGGCCTGGGCGACAACTGGATGCAAGGTCAGCGCCGCGACCATGGCAAAAACCGATGCTTTCCGAAAAACCATGCTCATGTTTCCTCTCCCCTCAAGTGATTCTTTGTATGATAGCTTATTGTTACCATGTTAACCGCATCATTACGCCAACTATGGTTAATGTTTTGTAAAAATGCAATAAGCACGCCTTTGCCACCCTCAAAAGCAGATCGTTCGATCAATTATATTTGCGCGGTGCTTTGGCCCATTATACCAAATCTTTGATAATTTCTTTGTCATAAATTTCATTCTGGTAAAATGTCCTCATGACGAATCCTTCCACAGTCCCCGTCCTAATCACCGGCGGTGCGGGCTATATCGGCAGCCACGCTGTATTGGCATTACTTGACTGCGGCCGCGCGGTCGTTGTGCTGGATGACCTGTCTACGGGCCGCCGTGGGGCGGTGCCTGATGGGGTGCCGTTCTATCAGGGCAGGATCAACGATGATGATTGCGTTACCCAGGTTATCAAGGATCATGGTTGTTGCGAGGTGATGCACTTCGCCGGCTCTATTGTGGTGCCGGAATCCGTGGCGATGCCCCTGGATTATTATCAGAATAATGTCAGCGGTACTGCCCAGTTGCTGCGCACCTGCCTGAACAATGGCATAGAGCGGTTTGTCTTTTCCTCCTCCGCCGCAGTTTATGACGGTGATTATGACGGTGATTATGACGGTGATTACGACGTTACCGGCGGCGTGCCTTTGGTGGAGGGCGCGCCGCTGGCACCCGCTAATCCCTACGGGCGTAGCAAGTTGATGACCGAATGGATGTTGCAGGATATCTCTGCTGCGACGGATTTGCGCGTTGCCGTATTGCGTTATTTCAATGTAGCAGGCGCCGATCATCTGGCGCGGTCGGGGCAATATTCAAAGGTTGCCACCCATCTGATCAAGCGGGCCAGCCAGGCAGCCCTGGGCGTTCTGCCCCATATTGATGTTTTTGGTGATGATTACCCGACGCCGGATGGCACCTGTGTCCGGGACTATATTCATGTCAGCGATTTGGCCCAGGCCCACCTGGCCGCTCTCGATCATGTGGCGGCAAGCGGCGAAAACCTGACCGTCAATTGCGGCTATGGCCATGGCTATTCAGTTCGTGAGGTGCTGGATGCCACAGACAAGGTGCTGGTTGATACTTTGGGTATCCCGGCCCTCGAACGTCGGATCGGGCCGCGCCGGGCCGGTGATCCCCCCAGCCTGGTAGCGGATACCACTCATATGCAATCGACCCTGAATTGGCTGCCGCAATTTGATGATTTGGCGGTGATGATCGAAACGGCGATTAGGTGGGAGAAACAGCTGGTGGATGGCCAAGAGCAATTTTGAATTAATTGGAGTCGCTCTCGCGGCCCAAATGATTTGTTCAATTGCACTTTGTTCTTAAGAAATTGTGCATGTTTTAAAAAACATGCACTGGGGTGAAGATTAGTCGGCCTGGTCTTCTTCCAGACTAAGCAGCGCCAGATGTTTAAGCAGGGGATGGATGACGTAATAGTCCGCCCCCTCATCCTCACCAGTCTCACCATGCGCGCTGACTTGAGGCAGAACATCGTCAGCCTGCCAGTTCGCCACCACGTCCACCATCAGGTCTGCGCGCATGGCGGAATCGTAGAAATAATCGATGTCCACGTCCACGGGCGGGGCCGGGTATCGGCGGCGGGCCACGATGGGCCCCTGGTCGATGGCAGGCACCAGTTGGATCACGGAAACGCCGCAATTCCCTTCCGCCAGCAGGCTGTAATAGACAGTGGTGCTGCCTCGGTATTCAGGCAACCAGCCGGAATGGGCATGCAGAAACGGTATCCCAAGGGACAGCAATTCTGGGCTGACCAGCTGGCCGCCATAGCCGGAATAGACGGCCAGGCCGGTGCCGTCAGCTATGGCTTCTTTCACTGCCGTCAGAATTGCCGGGTCAGTGATTTTTTCCGCTTCGATATGGTCTATACGATCCGCCAGGCCTGCCAAAGTTTCCAACAACGGGATATTGGGGTCAGGTAGGGGAATAGTGGTCGCCATTTGTGGGCGGACCAGTTCCGATGCCTTGCCCGACTGCCCTGCACCGGGACGGTCGAATAGGATAACCTGCGCCAACCTGATGTCCTTGGCCGCCATAGCCTGGGCATAGGCTTGGCTACGCGGCGTATTTGCGGCCAGAAAAATGATGTCGCCACTCACGCCGAAATTCCCCGCGCTTGTACCACGGCATCCACGTATCCAGCTTCCTGGCCCAGGTGCCAGGTCAGACGGGCGGCAAGATCGGGGCTTAACCGCGCCACCTCGGCACAAAGGGTATCGAGACATTTGAGATAGACATTGAGGTACCGCAGGGTCGGGGTTCCCTCATACGCAGCCGCAAACAGATCAGCGGCGCGAAGATAAAGCGACATGGTATATCGGGCCTGTTTATCCAAAGCGCGGAAGGCTAGGTCATAGCCATCGTGAACACGCTTATGAATTTCGAACTTTTTCACGAAAGCTTCCCGCAAGTCGACATCGCCGCCCAGGGCGCGCTCCAACAAATCAATGCTCTGGCGCGAGTTTGGATCTACGTTTGGTTTTGCGGGCAGCGGTGCCACGGCATCGGGCAAACCTGCCAGAGAGGTGGCGCGATCCTTTCGCCAGGCAGCAACAAATGCCTGTCCGCCATATTGTGAATACGAATAACGTTGCGGCGCGTCGATCAAATCACCCCTGGCGTAGGGGTAGTCCATGGTCGTGCGGGTCGTGCGGGTCGTGCGGGTCATGGGGCAACCCCAATGCGGCCCAGGATATCGGCGGCGACGGCGTTGGCATCCAGAACCGTGCCGTCATTGCGGACGACCATGTCGGGTTGTTCGGGGGTGGGGAAGGGGATGTCCATGCCGACAACGTTTGCCATTTCGCCTGAACGGGCAGCCGCATACAGGCCCTTGCCGTCGCGCGCCTCCAACGCCGCCAGAGGCGCATCGACGAAGACTTCGAAATAGTCGCTAAAGCGATTTTTGTTTTCCGCCATGATGTCGGGAAAGATACACAGGATGCTGACCACGGCGTTGATGTTCTGGTTATCCAGCCAGGCGCTCATGGCCGCAATGCGTTCCCCATTGACCCGCCGTCCCGCAACCGTGAAAGGTGCCGTGCCCTGGTCATGTTTGAAAATGTCGCGGATCTCATCGCCATCAATCAGCACTGTCGCGGGATCAATGGCCTGCCACCTAGCGTGCAGGGCACGGGCAATGGTGGTCTTTCCCGCACCGGATAGGCCGACTAACCAGACAATCATTTTAAGCTCTATTTAATGCGCCCCAACGTCTTAAAATCCGAGGCTCCAGAATCGACTGTTATTGTAATTCAAAAAAGAGCGAAAGATAGACCGTGTAATTGTGATCGTCGGGGGTGGCGGAATGTCTTTCCAACGGTGATAGAATCTGGCTAATATCATCCCGAAAACCGAGTGCCATTGGATATTTTTGTGGCAACCGAATAACATTCGCTAGGGAGGCGATATCACATGAAACGTCGTGTATTTATGAAGGGCGCCGCGACAGCCGGCGTCGCGGGTGCCGCAGTTGCAGCATCAACATTCTCTACACCAGCGATTGCCAAGGGCAAACAGAAATGGATTGGCGTCAATACGTTCGGGAAGGCTGGCCTGTTGGGCCGCGCCTTTGATGCCTTTGCGAAATTCGTTGGCGAGGCGTCCGAGGATAGGCTTTCAATCAAAGTTTATCATGCGGGTGAGTTGGTGAAACCATTCGAAACCTTTGACGCGGTACAGGAAGGCACGGCACAGATCGGCCTTGGTGCGCCTTATTACTGGACCGGGAAATCCAACGCCATTCAGTTTGTCGCCGGCATGCCCTTCGGCCTGAACGCACAGGAACAAAATGGCTGGCTGTACCAGGCCGGCGGTTTGGATATGTGCAACAAGGTCTATAACGAACTTGGCCTACAGTTCCTTCCCTGTGGCAATACGGGCAATCAAATGGGCGGTTGGTATAACAAGGAAATCAACACGGCTGCCGATCTTGACGGACTGAAATTCCGTATGCCTGGACTGGGCGGCGAAATTCTCAAAACCTTTGGCGTCAATGTCATATTGCTGCCCGGGACGGAGGTGTTGGCGGCGCTGACATCGGGTGCCATCGATGGCACGGAATGGATTGGGCCGGTGGCCGACCGTGGCAAGGGCCTCTACAAAGTTGCGAAATATTACTATTACCCCGGCTGGCATGAGCCCGCGACGGTCCTTGATTGTTTTATCAACAAAAAAGCATTCGATGGTCTGGACAATAGTCTGCGGACAATTGTGGAACATGCCGCAGCGAAAACAAACCTTATGCTACTGTCGCAATTCCAGGCGTTGAACAATGCCGCCATGGATGCCTTGATTAACAAGGAAGGCGTGCAGCTGAAAACCTATAGCGATGAATTGCTACAGGCGATTGGCAAGCGAGCGACGGAGGTTCTACCAGCCATAGCGTCCAAGGATAAGATGTCTCAGGAGCTTTACGACCACCTTATTGCCTATCGTAAAACTTCCGTGAACTGGGCCCGTCTTTCAGAAGGGGCGTTCATCAAGGCGCGCGAATACGCCGACCTTTAATCAGTACTGGCTATACATTGATAGGGCGGGTGGCGACACCCGCCCTATTTTTGTTTGGCCCTGTCCAGGGTGCGTTATCTGAACAGGATGGACGGCAGCCAGGTCGCGATCTCGGGGAATATGGTCAGCACACATAACGCAAAGACCTGGATCGCGATGAAGGGGATCACACCTTTGTAAATATCCAGCGTTTTGACGGAAGGTGGTGCCACCCCGCGCAAATAGAACAGGGCAAAGCCAAAGGGCGGCGTTAGAAAGCTGGTTTGCAGATTGATCCCGATCATGACACCCAGCCAGAGGGGGTTGATGCCAAGGGAAATCAGGATTGGCGCGACAATTGGGATAACAACAAAAATAATCTCGATAAAATCCAGAAAGAAGCCAAGAAAGAAGATAACCGCCATCACCAATAACATGGCGCTGAAAGCGCCGCCCGGCAGATTGGCCAGGAAATGTTCGATCATTTCATCGCCGCCAAAGCCCCTGAAAACCAATGAGAACATGGACGCCCCGATCAGGATGACGAAGACCATGGTCGAAACCTTCAACGTTGCCTGGGCGACGTCCCGAACGATCCGTAGGTTCAGGCGGCGGTAAGAGGCAGCGATCAACGTTGCGCCAATGGCCCCGACGGCAGCTGATTCCGTTGGTGTGGCAGCGCCAACGAGAATGGAGCCCAAGACCAGGATAATTAAGCCCAGTGGCGGCAGGACCACGCGCAGGAAGCGGCCCATCATGGGCGGGCGGACATCATCGCCCTGAACCAGGGCCGGGCAGGTCTCGGGCTTGAATACGGCCATGAAGGCCATATAGGTGGTATAAAAGGCGACGAGCATCAGGCCCGGCAACAGGGCACCGGCGAACAGATCGATGCCGGTGACGGGTTCTGGTGCCAGGTCGCCGCGCATTTCCGCCGCCTGCTCGTTCGCGCCCTGCAACACATCCGCCAGGATAATCAGCACGATGGATGGCGGGATGATCTGGCCCAAGGTGCCGGCGGCATTGATGATCCCCGTTGCCAGTTTCGGGTCATAGCCCGCGCGTAACATGGGCGGCAGGCTCAACAATCCCATGGTCACCACCGTGGCACCAACAATGCCCGTGGAGGCAGCCAGCAAGGTGCCAACGATGATCACCGTAAAACCCAGGCCGCCATTTACCCGGCCAAACATCAGGCCCAAAGTGTCCAGCAGATCACCGGCAATGCGGGAACGTTCCAGCATCACCCCCATGAATATGAACAACGGCACCGCGACAAAGGTTTCCGTGGTCATGATGCCAAAAATGCGCTGCGGATAGGCCCCCATCAGCGCCATCATAAACAGGTCCGCCGACTGTCCAAGATAGGCAAACAGCAGGGCGGAGCCTGCAAGCGTCAACGCCACTGGAAAACCGAACATCAGCAGGAACAAGGTGGTCCCAAACATGATCAGGCCGAGAATTTCCTCACTCATGCCGCGTTCTCATCCTGATAGTTGGGTTCAACCTGATGCCCGGCAATGGATAGCAGGCTGCGCAGGATCAGGGAGATGGCCTGTATGGCCAAAAGAAAACTAAAACCCCAGATCATGCCTTTCAGGACAAACAGGAACGGCATGCCGCCCGCTTCGGCGGAGCTCTCCATCACACCAAAGCTGCGGGTGATATAGCCGATGCTTCTATCGAATATGATCCAACAGATCGGCAGTACGAAAATGATACAGCCGACAATATTGACCACGTCCCTATAGGTTTGCGATGCGGTGCGATAGAAAATATCGATCCGCACATGACCGTCGTGCAGCAGGGTATAGCCGGCCCCCAGCATAAAAACGATGGCATGGGCCCAGACATAGCTTTCCTGCATCCAGATAAAGCCGATTGAAAAGATATAGCGCATGATGACGATCAAGGTGACAACCAACACCATGAACACGGTCAACCACGAGACGGTGCGCCCCACATACTCGTTGATGCCATCCAGAAGGCGCACCACCCAACTTAAAATACTGACCATATAAATTCCTCGACACCGTATTGCGGTGCCTACGATAGGCGGTTTGGCTCAATTGCTCTAAGACTTTTGCAACAACCGTTCGGGGTGCATGCTGTCGATGTGACCCATGAAGGGCGGATGAATTGAATAACCCATGAGGGCTTGGACCCGGGTCGAAAATGTGCGGGTTGTTTCAGGCGGTACGGCCAGCATCATGTTTTCCTGCTGCCGGGCCCAGGGCGCGCAATATTGCAAGGTGACGGCCAGACGATTGGCAGCTGATCGGTTGCCGCCGCCGCGATGCCACAGGGTGCCGGAAAAGATCAGGGCGGAACCCGCCGGCATGACCGCATCCACCAATCGCGTTTCCAGGTCTTCGAGCACCGGGACTTCATAGGCCGGGCCATTACGGGGCAGGGCGATCTCGTGCTCAGCGGGCAGGCCGTCAGGGTTCTCGTCGCCCCAGGTGTGGGAGCCGGGGATCAATTGCGTGGCACCATTTTCCAAGGTGAAATCATCAATGGCCCAGATCACGCTCATCCCGATGGGCGGGCGGGGCCGTGGCACGGGATAGAAGGAATCGTCGAAATGCACCGCCTGTGGGCTTTCCCCAGGGTGCAGATCAATGGATAGTCCGGCGGAGAGGAGGTAATTCGCCTCCAGCATGTCATCCAATACGGCCAGGACCGTCGGGTTCTCCACCATATCGGCGAATATTTGTCCACGGGCGAGCAGGCTATAGACACGTTCGGTCTGATAACCTTCAAAATCGTTGCGGCCGCGAATGCCGGTTTTGTGGACTGTCAGGGCCTGGCGCACAGCATCGCGTCCATTCGAATCCAGCAATTCGGGAACGATGGCGAAACCATGTTCGCCTATGCCTGCCAGAATTCCTAGCCTATCGTTTGCTTGGCAATAATGTTCTTTCATGGCTAGAGTATATTTTTCGCGGCCAGTCTTGTGAAGTCGCATTCAGGGGATCAAGAGATGTTGAAATTTTACTACAGCGGTGCGCCAAACCCGGTAAAGGTTGCTCTCTTCCTGGAAGAGGCCGGCTTGGATTATGAAGCCATCCCCGTCGATACTCGGGCCGGGGATCAGCACAAGCCCGCATTTTTGGCCCTTAACCCCAATGCCAAGGTACCGGTGATCGTCGATGATGACGTGACCGTCTTTGATAGCAACGGAATCCTGCTTTATCTGGGTGATAAAACCGGGCAGTTTATGCCCGATGACAATCCGGCGGCGCGTGGGGAAATGCTGTCATGGTTGATGTTCGTCGCCTCCGGCATCGGGCCCTATTCGGGCCAGGCGGTGCATTTTCAACATCATGCACCTGAAAAGCTGGCCTATGCCATCAACCGCTATCGCTTCGAGGCTCTGCGTCACTACGCAATTGCCGATGCCCGTTTGGCTGACCGCCCCTATATGCTGGGTGATCGTTATACCATCGTTGATATGGCCTTATGGGGCTGGGCTCGCCTGTTGCCCGTGGTTCTGGGCGACGATGCTTTGGCCGGCCTGCCGAACCTGGAACGGCTGGTGACAGAAATATCTGCCCGTCCCGCCGCAGCGCAGGCTGAGACCTTGAAGGAACGCCACGCCTTTAAAGCTGAGATGGATGATGACGCCCGCCGGAACATGTTTCCCAGTAATTACTAGGGTAACTGTTAGGTCGTCTGGTCCTTGGTGGCGGCAAAAGTTAAATCAGGCCAGTCCCGGGTCAAATCGTCCAGATGCCAGGCATTGCGGGCCAGCAGGACCAAATCGCCCTCGTGATCATCGGCGACCACGGCGCGTTCCTTGTCGGCGAAGCGTTTCAAGGTTGCTTCGTCATCGCAGAACACCCAACGGGCTGTAAACAAGCTTGATGGTTCAAAATGCACAGGCAACTCGTATTCCGCCGCGATACGGTCGGCCAGGACGTCAAATTGCAGGGCGCCAACCACGCCCACATACCAATTCGCCCCAAGGCGTGGTTTGAAGACGCTGGCGGCACCTTCTTCGGCCAATTGCTGCAGGGCCCGGCCCAGATGCTTGGCTTTCATGGGATCGTCAGGCGCAACGCGATTGATCAATTCGGGCGCAAAAGATGGAATGCCGGTAAACGCCAGTTCCTCCCCCTCACTCAAGGCATCACCGATATGTAGATTGCCATGGTTCGGCAGGCCGATGATATCGCCTGCATAGGCATCTTCCGCCGTGCCGCGGTCCTGAGCCAGAAACAGGATGGGATTATGCATGTTGATTTGTTTGCCGCTGCGAATATGCTTCAGCTTCATGCCTTTTTTGAAATGGCCCGAACAGATGCGCATGAAGGCCATGCGGTCCCGGTGCTTGGGATCCATGTTGGCCTGGATCTTGAAAACGAAACCGGAGACTTTGCTTTCTTCCGGCTTAACGGGCCTGGTCGCACTGGGGCGGGGGCCGGGCGGCGGGGCCAGTTTGGCCAGCCCGGACAACAATTCCCGAACGCCGAAATTGTTGATGGCGGAGCCGAAGAAGACCGGCGTCATGCTGCCTTCGCGATAGGCCGCTGGGTCGAAATCAGGGCACAAGCCCTTTGCCATCTCCACCTCTTCACGCAGGGTTTTGGCATCATCTTTGCCCAGCAGTTCGTCCAATTTGGGATCATCAAGGCCGGAGCAAACCTCACCCTCGCTCATGACGTTCTTACTCGCTGCCTTGTCCATCAGCACCAAGCGGTCGGAAAACAGATCGTAGCAACCTTTAAAGCGCCGGCCCATGCCAATGGGCCAACTGGCCGGTGTCACATCCAGGGCCAGGCTTTGTTCAATCTCATCCAACAGATCAAACGGATCCCGGCTTTCCCGGTCCATCTTGTTGATGAAGGTGACGATGGGGACATCGCGCAGGCGGCAAACTTCGAATAATTTACGGGTTTGATCCTGAATACCGCGCGCACCATCCAATACCATCACCGCGCTGTCGACAGCTGTGAGCGTGCGGTAGGTATCTTCGGAGAAATCCTGATGGCCCGGTGTGTCGAGCAAATTGAACGTGCAACCGGCATAATCAAAGGTCATGACGGAGGTGGCGACGGAAATGCCCCGCTCCCGCTCCACCTTCATCCAATCGGAATGGGCCCGGCGCGCATCGCCCTTGGCCTTGACCGCACCGGCAAGATTGATGGCACCGCCGAACAGCAACAGCTTCTCCGTCAGGGTGGTTTTGCCCGCATCGGGATGGGCGATAATCGCAAAGGTGCGTCGCCGGGCGATTTGATCGGTGATATTGCTCATGTGCTCATGTGCTCGTGCGCGCCGGGTGGGCGTCTGAATTTCGAACTGATTGCAAGGTTGCGCCGTATAGCACCTAAATCCTGTGGATGAAAGGTGAGCTGGCAAGGCGACTTGGGAAAGACGACCTGAACCTGGTCAGCAGCGTTAGGGGATATCCATGACCATGCGATAGCGGGTGGGCTGGACATCCTTCGTCCATAGGGCCGGTAAATTGGTTTCGGACAGGATCTCCATACCCTGGCGTCGATAGAAGGCTACTGCCGGATTATTGCTGATGACGTCCAGGTGCAGGGCGGTATAGGCCGCAGTGCCCGCCCGATTGAGCACATCTTGGAATAACCGATGGCCGATGGCCTGACCTCTAAATTCGGTCGAAACGGCAATGTTTTGTAGATAATACGCCCCCTCCGGGACGGGCGGGTGGTGATAATCCATTGCCTTCAAACGTTTTTTGAATTTTGGCAGGATCCGGTCCGTTGCCAGGCTGGACAATATCCCGCCCGTAACCTCGGACTGTGCGATCATGCCACTGCCGGGCATCGACAGGCTTAGGCCCAGAATTTCGTATTCATTGGTAGGTTTTGGCTGCGATGTTGCCAGCATGCCGTGGCGATGGCTTAATAATCCCCCGCGCTGAAGCCATTGATGCTGCAGGTCCTTGAACCCGCGGGCCCGATTATCGGCATAGATATAGCCGAGGAATTGGGGGGAGGAATCCCAAATCAGTTGCGCAGCCGCTATTGCCAGGGACGGCGCGTCGTTGGCGGGTCCGATAATACAATCCATGTCGGCATTTTCTGTTATATGTGCCGAACATTGCAAGGGAGAGGGAGGCCACATCAGTGGATTTGGCGAAGCAACATATTGATATTGGTCTGTACACCAATAACCGGGACGCGCAATTGGCCTTTTGGCAGAACGTCGTTGGCCTGGAATTCGATCATGTGGGCAAGCTGGGCGGTGGCGTCCATCAATTGCGCCATCACATGAACGGCTCCATCCTGAAGATCAATCATGCCCGTGATCAATTGCCCGATCTGGATCCATCCGGCTATCGCCGCCTGTTGATCGCCAAACCGGATTTGGATGCGGTGCAAAGCCTGAAGGATCCCGACGGCAATTTGGTGGACCTTGTCCCCATGGGATATCGGGGCATCGTTGGCATTGGCATCGAGATCGTGGTCAGTGACCTTGCCGCTGCCAAGGGGTTTTGGCTGGATGCCTTGGAATTTCAGGCCGGCGCGGATGATACGGTCATCGCGGGCGATACGGTTTTGCTGTTGCGGGAAGACCGCGCCATCAAACCAACACCGGATATATCGGCGGCGCGCGGTTACCGCTATACCACGGTACAGATTTTCAAGTGCGACCTGGAACATGCGGGCATTCTGCAACGTGGTGGCCGGGAAGGGCGGGAGCCGCGCACCATCGGGACCACGACGCGCTATTCCTATGTGCGGGACCCGGACGGCAATTGGCTGGAAGTTTCACAGCGGGCGCAATTAACCGGCAGTTTGGATTAAGCCCGGCTGGATTTGGCCAGTCTGCATTAAGGTGGCCTGGATTAGAAATATTGGAGAGAGAAAATGAGCGAACAGATTTGGGACGTATATCTATCAGGTGAAATTCACAGTGATTGGCGGGAAAGAATTATCGAAGGGGCGGCCAAGGCGGGCCTGGGCATCGATTTCAGCTCTCCCGTGACCGATCATGCATCGTCCGATGATTGCGGCGTGGCCATACTGGGGGGGGAGGATCAGGCTTTTTGGCATGATCACAAAGGGGCCAAGATGAACGCCATTCGTACCCGTACCCTGATTGACCGGGCCGATATCGTCGTCGTGCGTTTCGGTGACAAGTATAAACAATGGAACGCCGCCTTTGACGCGGGCTATGCCGCTGCCATGGGCACCTCGATCATCACTTTGCATGATCCGGACCTGCGCCATGCCTTGAAGGAAGTGGACGGGGCAGCCATGGCCACGGCACAAACGCCGGAACAGGTTGTCCAAATTCTCGACTATGTTATCAACGGACGCCTTGCGGCATCTGCCTGACGTGACTTCGGACAGGAAAAGACCGGACGGCGGACCCTATATCACCCTTGCTGATGTCGAGGCTTCGTTTAATAACAAAGTCCTTAACATGGGTATTGTGCGTTGGTTCGGGCGGCCTATCGGCAATCGTCTGACGCCGTTTTTCTTCAATCGCGGCTGGACGGCCAATCAACTGACGACATCCCGCCTCGGCCTGGCCGCCCTGGCCATGGTGTTATTGATCACCTTGCCGCCCTCGTTTCTGTGGCTCGTGACGATCCTGTACTATGTCTGTTTCGTCGGCGATCTGCTGGACGGCAATCTGGCCCGTCTGCATGATGGGGCGACCTACTGGGGCAAATTCTATGACGGGGTGGCGGATCGTTTCTATTATACCGCCGCGCCCTTGGCCGCTGCCATTGCCGTCTGGCGTGACACCGGCCTGGCCTGGCCCCTGGCCGCCGGCGGTCTGGCTGCGGTCATCTTCACTTACAATGATCTGATCAATAACCGGTTGAAATATTTTGTTGAGTGGATGGAAGGCCAGACGGGCCCCGCCACCTATCGCCCCGGCAAACTTTTGTCCAAATTGAACAGCCTGAACGATAGCATCATGACAAATGGTTTCTTTGTCGCGCCGTTGTTGTTGCTCGTGCCAGGTGTTGGCTTGCTTGGTTATTTCTATGCGACATTGCTGTTGCAGGGGGTTTTTGCCGGGCTGGGTCTGATGGCCTTGTTGTATCGATCCTATCGTACCCTGTCCCGTTGGCGGAAAAGCATGCATGCGGTTGATTTTGATCCTGCCAACCCTACGAAAGCCCAGAGTAAGTAGAGTGGAGGAGTAATCTGATGCATACCGCCGATCCCAAATCCAATCTGTGGACCCATACAGCTGCCCCCGCCCCGGATTACCCGACCCTGAAAGGGGAGCGGCGGGCCGACGTGGTTGTGGTCGGGGCCGGTTTCACGGGGCTGTCGGCAGCATTGCATGCGGCGGAGGGCGGTGCCGATACGGTTTTGCTGGAGGTGCACCAACCGGGTTTTGGTGCTTCGGGCCGAAACAACGGCCAGGTAATTCCCGCCTATAGCCGCCACAACCCCGATGATGCGGTGAAGGTTTTCGGCAAAGATCGCGGTGAGCGCTTAAACGAGATGGTGGCAGGCTCCGCCGATCTGGTGTTCGACCTGATCGCCAAGCATGACATGGATTGTGAGGCGGTTCAGGAAGGCTGGTTGCAGCCGGCCCATCGGGCATCCCGCATGAAAGGCGTGCAGATCAAACATGATCAATGGGCCGCCCGTGGCGCACCTGTGGAAATGTATGATGCGGACAGGGCGGCGGAACTAACCGGCAGCCCGATTTATCATGGTGGTTGGTTGCATCGTTCGGGCGGCCATATCAACCCCTTGGGCTATTCCCGCGGCCTGGCCCGGGCCGCGCATGCAGCCGGGGCCGCTGTACATGGTGATAGCCCGGTGCAATCCATTGACAGGGAAGGCGGCCACTGGCGGCTCAAGCTGCCCCATGGCGTTGTGCGGGCGGAAAAAGTTATTCTGGCGACCAACGGCTACACAGGCAATTTATTCCCAAATCTGCGCCAAACCATCGTGCCCTTACGCTCCACCCATGTGGCGACCACGCCCTTGGGGGACAACGTTGCAAAATCTATTCTGCCGGGCGGCCACGGGCTTTCGGATACCCGCCAGGCCTTGTGGGCATTTCGCAAGGAGCGCTATGGCCGTATCGTCACCACCTCGGCACCGGTCTTCACCACCGGGGCCCGTCGGCGCATGACGGAATCGACTATTAAACGTCTGAAGACCGCTTTTCCCCAGATAGAACAGCCGGAGATCGAATATGTCTGGGAAGGTATTATTGCCATGACCCAGGAACGGCTGCCCCGTTATCACGAACTTGCCGGCGGCATGATCGCCGCATTGGGCTATAGCGGCCGGGGTATCGCCCTTGGGACTGCGGTGGGCCGCATGATGGCGCAACGTATTCTAGGTACACCCGCCGGCGAACTGGCCCTGCCTGCCCTGCCGCTGAAACCATTGCCCATGCACGACCTCGTCGTGCCCCTGGCCCGGACGCTGAGTTGGTATTTCCGCTGGAAAGATACCAGGGATTAGGGCGTTTTTGACGAGGCCGTGGCAGATGGGGCGGGAGTTTAACCGCCCGAGAGGACGCCTTGCAGCTTCATGGCGATGCCCATGTCGCCTTCGATCTTCAACTTGCCGGTCATGAAGGCGGTGGTGCCGTCCAATTCCCCCTGGATCATGGATAGGAAATCATCCAGTGCGATCTTCAGGGTGCAATCGGCTTCGCCGTCGTCATTGGTCACCACGTTGGGGACTTGCGTGGCATCAAGCATCAGGAATTCGTCGTCGCCAAAATCCCATTTCACAACCGCGCCCAGGCCGCAATCTTCGCCTACGCGATCACGCATGCCGTCGGTCAATTCCTGCAAGCTCATATCGCTCTATCTCCCAAATTATGTGTCGTAATTATGCCATGACATATCCTTCGCGCCCAGCGAAAGCAATGCCTGAAACAAACCCACAATCGATCTCACGTTCTTGACGTTAACGTTAACGTCAAGTAGCCTTTTTGTAACGCACAAACCGTGCTGTTGCGTTAAGGTCATAGGCCTCGATTGGCCTTTATATAGAGAGATATCATGCCCTACGGTACCGTATTCCGCCCCGATTTGTTTGCTGGTGAAACGATTATAGTAACTGGTGCGGGCAGTGGCATTGGCCGCTGTACGGCCCATGAATTGGCCTCGCTTGGGGCCAAGGTGGTGCTGATCGGGCGCAACCGGGAAAAACTGGATCAGGTCCAGGCCGAGATCATCGAAGATGGCGGGCAGGCGGATATTCAGGTCCTCGACATTCGGCTTGAAGAAGACGTTATCGCAGCCATTGATATGATCGTCGGGCGGGATGGCCCCATCTATGGCTTGGTCAACAATGCGGGCGGGCAATATCCGGCGCCTTTGGAAGATATCAGCCAAAAAGGCTGGGAGACTGTGGTGCGCACGAATTTGACCGGTGGTTTTCTGGTCGCGCGCGAGGTCTATCGCCAGACTATGAAAGCCCAGGGTGCGGGCGCAATTGTTAACATCACCGCTGATCATTGGATGTCCATGCCGACCATGGGGCATTCGGGCGCGGCGCGGGCGGGGATGGAGAATTTTACCATGACGGCGGCGGTGGAATGGGGCCGTTTCGGGGTTCGGGTCAATGGGGTGGCCCCTGGTTGGATCGCTTCCTCCGGCTTTGATACCTACGACGGGGAGATCCGCAAGCAGATCCGAACCTTGGGTGAATTCGTGCCCCTGGCCCGTCTGGGCCGTGAGGCTGAAGTGGCGACGGCAATCGTCTTTTTGTTGAGCCCAAGTGCGGCCTACATTACGGGCACCTGCATTCGGGTCGATGGCGCAGCCCCCAACGCGCCGCATAATTACACCCTGCCTGACGGGCCCGGAAATCAGCATTTCGCCGGCTTCCATCGGGAGGTTCTGCCAAAGGTCTTGAGCGAGACGGATGACGACTAATGCCGGCCCTTATCTCTGAGATCGATCCAGCTTCAGACAACTTCGCCCGGAATAGCGCTGCCATGATGGCGTTGTTGGACGACGTGCGTCTGTTGGAAGGCCGGGTTAGAGCCTATTCGGAACGGGCCCGGCCACGATTTGAAGGGCGGGGGCAATTGCTGCCCCGGGACCGCATCAATCTACTGTTGGATCGGGGCACACCGTTTGTCGAACTCTCCACCCTGGCAGGGTTGGGGATGCATGATGATGACGGGGATGAAAAACCCACGGGCGGGGGCAGCATTACGGGCATCGGCATCGTCTCTGGTGTGCGCTGTATGATTTCCGCCTCCGACAGCGGCATCAAGGGGGGCACATCGACCCCCATGGGCTTGAAGAAAAAACTTCGCAGCCAGCAAATCGCGTTGGAGAACAAGCTGCCGACCATTGCCCTGGTAGAATCAGGCGGTGCCAATCTGCTCTACCAATCAGAATTGTTTGTTGAGGGGGGACGCACCTTTGCCAATCAAGCGCGTCTTTCGGCTGCCGGGATCCCGCAAATTACTGTCGTCCATGGCTCCTCCACTGCTGGCGGGGCCTATGTGCCCGGATTGTCGGACTATGTGGTTGTGGTCCGCGACCGGGCAAAGATTTTCCTGGCCGGGCCGCCGTTGTTGAAATCCGCCACGGGGGAGATCGCCACGGATGAGGAATTGGGCGGTGCGGACCTGCACGCCTCCGTCGCGGGCACGGCGGAATATATAGCCGACGATGATGCCCAGGCCATTGCCGTGGCCCGTGATGTCATGGCGAAACTGCGTTGGAACGATGTCCTGCCGCTACAAACGAAGCCGGCGTATCAAGAACCGCTTTACGGGGCGGAAGAACTGTTGGGCGTCGTGCCGGTGGACTATGCAAAGCCCTATGATGCCCGTGAACTGATCGCCCGGCTGGTGGATGGTTCCAACTTTCTGGATTTTAAGGCCGCTTTTGGTGTTGCCACGGTTTGCGGCCATGCCTCCATCCAGGGGCACCCCTGTGGCATCATCGGCAATAACGGCCCCATCGATGCCCAGGGCTCGGTCAAGGCGGCGCAGTTCATACAGCTTTGTTCCCAATCGGGCACGCCGATCATCTATCTGCAAAACACCACCGGCTACATGGTTGGACGGGATGCCGAAACCGGGGGGATCGTCAAACACGGTTCCAAAATGATCCAGGCGGTGGCCAACGCCACGGTGCCGCAGCTTACCATGATGGTCGGCGGATCCTTTGGCGCGGGCAACTATGGCATGTGCGGGCGATCCTTTGATCCGCGCTTTATCTTTGCCTGGCCGAATTATCGCATCTCGGTCATGGGCGGGGCGCAGGCGGCGGGCGTCATGCGCATCGTTACCGAAGCCAAGGCGGAACGTGAAGGGAAGGAGCCAGACAGGTCGGCTCTGGACGAGATGTACAATTCCATCGTCAGCCAGATCGATGGGGAATCCACGGCCCTTTACGCCACGGCCCGGCTTTGGGATGACGGCATTATCGACCCCCGCGACAGCCGCAAGGTCCTGGGCTATGCCCTGTCCATTTGCGGCGAGGCGGAACAACGACCCTTGCGGGCGAACACATTTGGCGTCGCCCGCGGCTAGGTATGTGATGTTGCTAGACCACCCACGCCCCAACAAACAGAAAAGGCGGAGTATTTGCCATGTTATTCACAGAACAGCACGAAGAGTTACGTAATTCCGTACGCCGTTTCGTTGAGGCGGAGATCAACCCTTACGTGGATGATTGGGAAGAAGAAGGACGTTTCCCGGCCCACGAGCTGTTCAAGAAGATGGGCAGCCAGGGTTTCCTCGGTGTTGATAAGGCCGAGGACGTGGGCGGTATGGGCCTGGACTATTCCTATGTCATGGCCTTTGCCGAAGAAATGGGCACGGCCCATCACGGCTCCGTCCCCATGGCGGTCGGGGTGCAGACGGCCATGGCGACGCCCGCATTGGCGCAGTTCGGCTCGGACGAATTGCGGCAGGAGTTTCTTGCCCCCGCAGTCAGCGGCGATATGGTTGCCGCCATCGGGGTCACGGAGCCCGGCGCGGGCTCTGATGTTGCGTCCTTGAAGACCAATGCCCGCAAGGATGGCGATGATTACATCATCAATGGTTCTAAAATGTTTATCACCAACGGTGCCCAGGCGGATTGGGTCTGCCTGTTGTGCAATACCTCCGACGGGCCCATCCATCGTAACAAAACCCTAATCTGCGTCCCCATGAATACGCCCGGCGTGACGGTGGAGCGGACACTGAACAAAATGGGTATGCGCGCCTCTGACACCGCTTTGATCTTTTTTGATGATGTACGGGTGCCCCAGCGCAATCGCATTGCCAATGAGGGTGAGGGTTTTACCTATCAGATGATCCAGTTTCAGGAGGAGCGTTTGTGGGGCGCTCTGAGCATGCTGCGGCCTATGGAAAAGGCCATCCAGGATACAATCGAATATACCCGGGATCGAAAAATATTCGGCGGCTCGATCCTGGATAATCAAGTTGTGCATTTCCGCATGGCGGAGCTGACGACGGAGATTGAACTGCTGCGTTCCCTGGTTTACCGGGCTGGCGAGGACCTGGTGGCGGGGGAGGATGTGACCTATCTCGCCTCCATGGCCAAGCTAAAGGGCGGTCGTCTGGTACGCGAGGTTTCCGATAGCTGCCTGCAATACTGGGGCGGCATGGGCTATATGTGGGAGAGCAAGATCGGCCGTCTGTTCCGCGACGGTCGCCTGATGTCCATCGGCGGTGGTGCGGATGAGGTGATGTTGCAGATCCTCTGTAAATACATGGACATCCTGCCGGGCCGCCGAAACAAATGAGACCAAACAAGTGAGCCACCTGAAGACGAGAAGGGATACCAACATATGGCCTTTACCAAGGTCCTGATCGCCAATCGCGGCGAAATTGCCTGCCGTATCATGCGCACGTCCCATGCCATGGGCTATCGCACAGTCGCCGTATATTCCGAAGCCGATGGGGATGCCCCGCATGTTCAGTTGGCCGACCAGGCGGTTTGTATCGGACCGGCCCCGGTTGCCGAGTCTTATTTAAATGTCAGCGCCATACTTGCTGCCGCAGCCCGCACCGGCGCGGATGCGGTGCATCCCGGCTACGGCTTCTTGGCGGAGAACGCGGCTTTCGCCCAGGCCTGTGCCGATGCAGGTTTGACCTTCATTGGGCCATCACCCAAGGCCATCGACCTGATGGGCAACAAGCGCCTGGCGAAGCTGCGCATGGCGGATGCGGATGTCCCCTGTGTGCCCGGTTACAGCGGCGCTGATCAGGACGATGGCGTGCTGACGGCGGAAGGGGAGAGCATTGGCTTTCCCCTGATGGTCAAGGCGGCTTCAGGCGGCGGCGGACGCGGTATGCGCCTGGTGGAAAATGCGGCTGATCTGCCTGCCGCCATTACCGGTGCCCGCTCGGAGGCGGAGAACGCTTTTGGCTCCGGCGAATTGATCCTGGAAAAAGCGGTCATCGAACCGCGCCATGTGGAAATACAGGTCTTTGCCGACAGTCGCGGTAACTGCGTACACCTGGGCGAACGTGATTGTTCCATCCAGCGCCGGCATCAAAAGGTGGTGGAGGAAGCGCCATCGCCTGCGGTAGGTCCGGAACTGCGCGCTGCCATGGGGGCAGCAGCCGTGGCCGCTGCCCAGGCCATCAACTATCAGGGTGCCGGCACGGTGGAATTCCTGCTTGGTGCGGATGGCAGCTTTTTCTTTCTGGAAATGAACACCCGCCTGCAGGTGGAACACCCGGTGACGGAAATGATCACTGGCCTGGATCTGGTGGAATGGCAGTTGCGTGTGGCGGCGGGAGAGCCATTGCCTCTGGATCAGAATGGCATCACCTATGACGGCCATGCCATCGAAGTCCGCCTTTATGCCGAGGATCCTTATGCGGATTTCCTGCCGCAAACAGGCACGGTTGTTGCCTGGCGGCCGTCACCGGATGTGCGCGTTGATACCGGCATTGTGGAAGGCCAGGAA
>Ga0233429_1001827_pt1 | contig 23891 bp, 21 predicted proteins | sample SI_118_April2016_3_FD_179879 | JGI IMG/M metagenome (GOLD analysis project Ga0233429, IMG submission 179879) | Seawater microbial communities from Saanich Inlet, British Columbia, Canada - SI_118_April2016_135_MG | ecosystem: Environmental > Aquatic > Marine > Inlet | place: Canada: British... | reverse complement strand
GTAGACTTAACGGTAACCATTGGAACTTGTTCCAAATAAGCTTACCCCAAAGGTAGCGGTTATAACCACCAAATAACTCATCGCCGCCGTCTCCAGATAGCGAGACTGTAACCTTTTGGCGCGCTAATTGGCTAACTAAAAAAGTCGGTATTTGTGAACTGTCTGCAAATGGCTCATCATATAGGTCGGGTAAATTTGGAATAACTGACATAGCATCTTCGGGTGACACATATAATTCATGGTGGTTGGTGCCTAAATGTTGTGCTACGGCTTTAGCATAGTGTGCCTCATTATAAGACCCCTCATCAAATCCAATAGTAAATGTTTTCACTGGACGAGTACTCAACTTTTGCATTAAAGCAACAATAATTGATGAATCAACACCTCCAGAAAGAAAGGCGCCAATAGGTACATCCGAAATTAATTGACTTCTAACTGAATCCAATAATGTGTCTTCAAGTGCCTTCATAGCCTCAGATTCTGATCTGATTAAACTATTTACACCATTTTTAGCGACAGAATATAAATCATACCAACGCCTGATAGACAGTCCTTTAAAATTGAATGGTGCAAATGGAGCTTGTGTTGGTGCAGAGTAGAACTCTGACTGATCTATCTCTAAAAGACAACCTGGCTCTAATTTATAAATATTTTTATAAATAGAATAGGGTGTAGGTACATACATAAATTGCATGTACAACGATAGTACATTTCTATCAATTTGATTATTAGGACCTTTAAAAAATCTGAATGCCTTAAGCTCTGAGGCAAAAATGAAGGATCCTTCGCTCCAACCATAATATAACGGCTTCTCACCAAATCTATCACGCCCCAAAAATAAACGTTGCTCAAATCTATCCCATAATGCAATAGCAAACATGCCGGTAGCTCGCTTTAATGTCTCGGAGATCCCCCAAGAAGCAAAACAGGCCAACAAGGTTTCAGTGTCAGAATGACCTCGCCAATTCGGTGGATGACTGGTACTATCTAAGTCTTTCCTTAGTGAAATGTGATTGTATATCTCACCATTAAAGACCAACATGTACCGACCACATTCCGACTCCATAGGCTGATGTCCCGCTTCCGTTAAATCTAGAATAGATAAGCGAGTATGGCCTAAAATAATTCTTGACGAACTATCTTTCCAAGTGCCAGAATCATCTGGGCCCCTATGATCTAATGATAACAATGCCTTTTTAGCAAAATTGTCTATGTCAACAGAAGCTAGATGGGGGTGATACAGAGCTCCAAATAAACCACACATTTATATATAAATCCTATCAAATTTTTTTATTTTTACAAAAATCAGTAACATCTATTAGATTTGATCCAAATATTTATAACTAATTTTTATCAACAAAATACCTCTCTACTTCCGTACTAAATCTACGGTTTCCATACTGATCCCAGTAACGAGGTTTATTTAGATCAATGTACCAAATAGACATTCTTTCCGGCCACAATCCATTAGATTTTTTTATAGATGGCCAGATACGAGGATTATAACTATCATCAACTCTCCATAAACCAACCTCTTCTTTCCAAATTGGCCAATTATTTGAGGTATAGCTAATCATTCGTGGATAATACTCCAACATTCCAATTATGATAGAGAACATAAGAATATATCTTAAATATCTTTTTCCATATTCTGTCTTAACAAATGATAGTTGATTATATAAATAAAACAACAATATAAAGCCAGTGATATATGAATAACGGAACCCTCCAACCCCTTTAAGTGAAAGTAAAGACATTACAATTGAAAGATAAAAAAACGGGAGTATAAAAAATAACTTACTATCAAGGCTAGCCCGTTTAAATTGATAGTAAATAAACATAAAAAAAGAAAGAAAAAAGATCGCATAAATGACGACATTGGCATCATGAATAAATACAAATGTAGATTTAATATACTCTATTAAAATTTCAGGGAAATAATAACCTAGGTATTCTAGATACGAAGAAACGCCATCAATACCTGAATTTAAAATATCCGCTATTGTTCGAAATACTATCGATAAAAAATATCCAAAAACAGGAAAGATGATATTATTAGAAAAAATATGTGCGATTTGTTCACTACTTCCAGTGTTAGCACCTAATCTATTAGACACCATCATACCAAGATCTTTAGCGACAAGATAATACGAAACATGTAACAATCCAAAAACAAGTAATATGGCACAATATACGGCAAACTGCTTATTTCTTGTGTGCCAGTATCTCAATAGAAAGAATGGCGACATCAATAATGTAATAGGTCCAGTTAAAGAGCCCACACCAATTAACAATGAATAGAAAAACCTTTTTACTTTGCTTGACAGATTATCATCTAGCAAGATTAGAAAGGAGGTCACAGGAAAAATGAAGTGCAAATTGGTTGAATTTAGCCAAATCTCCCCAGTACTACATGAAAAAATTAAAAACAATGAGAGTATTATCTTGTCTTTTAACTTGCTCCAATAGCTACAATCAGTCATAAAAATAATGATGATAGGTGTCATTAATATCAAAAAACCTATAAAAGTAGTCACGATAGGTGCAAATTCCAGCTCAACTAGACTAGCAAAAAAACCTGCCACTCTTGATAGTAAATTATAGTAGGAAGGGTAAACCATTCTATCAAACCCATCTAACTGACTATTTGCATGAAAGAAAGTCTCTAGATAAATAATTTCTTCTGCCCAAAATCTTGGGGAAAAAATTAAATCAGGATAACGAGAAAGAATTAAACTAACTATTACTGATAAAATTACAGTTGAAATAATCCAATAGTTTTTAGAGCTAGATTCGATAGAATCAACCCTTGACGCAATATACTTAATAATGTTTTCCATACAATGAGACCTTTGAATAACTTGAATTCGCACATTAAGTGCAATTATTCCTAAGCCATCAATAAATCAACAACTTATCCTAAAAATAACTCAACAGGTTGTTTTCCACCCCGTGTTTTTCGAGGTCTGGCGTTGAGTCGGTTCATGACAAATTCAATTTGTGAATTTGTCACCTTGTTAAAGTCAGTACCCTTTGGGAAGTACTGTCTAATCAATCCATTGGTATTCTCGTTAATACCTCTTTCTTCTAATTCTTGAGACAGTGAAGTATCAGTGAACAATGATACAACATCTACATGTACATTGCCTTTAGCAATATGTGGTAATAATGATACGAGTAGTCTTTCAGCGCCACCCACACCAAGAGATTCAATTACACATAAAATTTTAAAGTTTTTTTGAATATTAAGTCTCTTGTCTTACTGAATCAAAGGTTCAGTTAAAGCGATCGAATCAATGGGTTGGGAGGAAATGGGTTAGTTATCTAGGACAGCCCATTAATTTTTAAATAAGTGCTAACCACTATTTCATCCTAACCCAATACTAGATAATCTTATTTTTAAAAAAAATTAAATTTAATCAATATGTAACATTGCTTTTGGCATTTATCAATACAACTTCAGATATATATTTTATTTTTGAAAACTCATGAGTAAAGACATCCATCTCTACATCCTCTATTAAAGAAATATCATACGTTAAAAAAATCTTTTTATCGTCTCCAGATGGTTCCATATGCAGCAAAATACTGGTATCTGAATTATTATTAATATAATCCAAATACTCATTATTATCTGACTCTGAAGTCTTATCAAGATAAAATCTTAGAATAAAATCACTTGCATTTTGAACGCCAAAATTAAACTTATAAAGTACCCATGCAACAGCACTCATAAATATAGCTGCATAAAAGGCAATAAAATAATTGCCGGTCCCTGCACCCATTCCGATTGCCAATGCCATAAACACATATGCAGTATCCTTTGTGTCTTTTACAACAGTTCTAAAACGTATAATACTTAATGCACCCACTAAAGCAAAAGCTCTAGCTAATGAATTTCCGATTACCATCATAACAAATCCAATTATTATTGTTATAAAAATAATTGTTATGACAAATGATTGGGAATATGATAAACCTTGGTGAGTTTTTTTATATGTATATGCAATAAGAAGGCCTAAAATTAATGCCACTAAACTATTAAATACAACCTCTACTGGAGTATAGTTAAAAACCTCACTTATTGACTGAAATATTTCATCATTCATAATTTTTAAAGGTCCTCCTCCACAAGATCAGTACTTTGCATTCCTAAACAGTATTTTGATACAGATACTCGTTCTAACTGGTATTTAATCATTATTTTGTGAAACCAGGCCGGGACATGTTTTCCAAATTTTATTTCCATGATGGTATGGCCACTTATGAGACTCCTTGAATGAACTTCATCTTTAGGGAACAGTGTATTAGTTTGAGTTCCATACAGAACATCGTCAAATGTTACCCTAAATTCATGGTCATATTTACTTTGATATGGCCTTCTTTGATAATCTATCAACATTACAGGCTTGATATTTTTTACAATTGTATCGTATACAAATTGTTGAGCGATGGGGTTGTTGTTATTTTCTCTTAATAAACGTTTACAAATAAGTGAAGATATATTTACTTGCTCTTCTTTACTGCTCTCTATAGAGACAGGAACTCTATGTTTATAAACATAGTTGTTATATCTACCCTTAAGTTCAAGATAAATTGGAGTATTTTCATCATACGATCTTTGATATGTACGAATTCTAAATTTTTGCCTATGTTTTAAACCATCAATTTTTTCATAATATAAACCATAAGATGGATTGTCAAAATATAGACTTCTAACAAAATATCGCTTATTATTAATACTTTCTACAAATGAATCAAGTTGTAGAAAATGAGCGAGCTCGCATTCAACCTCTGTCTTGATTTTTTCTGGCAGAATATATTTAAACTCATAACGCAAAAAATGATTTTGTATTTTTTTCACAATAAATTTTTAAAGGAGAATCTCTAAAATTATCTTAACTCAAAATTAATATCATTTTTTTCATATCGATTGCCATCAATTATTAAACTAGATTTTTTATCTACAACATAGTTTTTATCATTACCATTTAAAACAGAGTTTTCTACATGCATAGAACCTCCTTTTTCATAACGCCAATTTTTATGATATAAATCTACAGCTATATTATTATTAGAGAAAGAAGAATTACGTATATAAGCTGTAGAAGAATCTTTACTCTGAACACCAATCTTATTATTTTTAAAAACGTTGTCACTTGCACTAATATTACTGCTTTCACCTACGGAAATACCTTTATCAAAGGAATTTAAAAATACCGAATTTGTCACTGAAGCATCTGTTGTCATTAAATCAATAGCGTCATTGCCACTATCTATAAACTGAGAATTATTAACTTTTAAACTTGAGATATCTGCATCTAACGCATCACTAAATGAGTTTTTAAATATTGTATTATTAATGGTTACGTCACTATATACCACATGAACCATATCATCCGTCACACGGCTATCATAAAATTTACATTTATCTATTAGTACATTTTTTACATTATGAATTGAAAGCATTGCTGTGTATTCATGAAACTCCCCCTTGTTGCCACTCCCACCTTGAAATATACAATTTTTGAATATCGATCCATTTGATTTTTGACCCTTTATCACTATAGCCCCCCAAGGGTTTTTATTGTTTTCTGCAATAAATAATATTGGATTATTATCTACACCCACTGCACTAACTTTTCCATTAACAATTAATGAGGCATCTTTATGTAATATCACTCTAGTACCGGGCTTTATATTAATATCACTATTAATAGTTCTCAACCCTTTAATGCTAATATCACCAGACCAAGTAATGGTCTGTTCTTTATATTCATCAACAATATCAAATACATTGGAAAAACTTTTTGCCTCTAATGAATCTACTCTGTTAACTTCAATTGTTTCACCACTTAAAAATTCAAGATAAATTTTTTCTACAAGCCCCACATCATATCCTTCAATATCATAAGTGGCTTCATCAAACGAAAGATCCTTTATGTAAGTAGAGTTGTATTCTTTATACTTAATAAGTTTTTGTTTTACATTGGATAGAATAGAAATAGGAATAATTATTTGTTTTTCATTTAAGTCTAAATTAACACTTATATCTTGTGATACATCGCTACCATTCAATTGAAACTTTACTTTAAATTTTGAAATTTTAGGTTCACTATTCAATTTTAAAATAACTTTTTTTATAAGCTTATCTCCATCTATTGATAATCTAATTTTATTATCAACAAATGCGTACTTATAATTTTCTTCAGTTGCTTTAGATAAAAATAATATTTTTCTTTTGTTGTATCTTGAAATAATATCCTGGTGATACTTATCTAATAAACGGATTAATTCATCGTATCCCACATAATTTAACTTTCTGTCTATTCCAAAGTTGACTAAATCCACTTTCTCTTTAGCAATTTTAAACTCCCTTGTTAGCATGTTTAAAAAGTCTCTCTCTTTATTAGTGTAAAAATCAAACAAAATAGAGTGTTTATATTTTATAAATTTATAATTTCTATGCAGGCTTTCCAATAAAAGTGATGTAATAATATTATTAGAATATTCATCCTTAGGTCCTCCACCAAATTCAAACCCCATAGGGTCCCACACTATCGGATACATTTTTTCTTTATAACTATCATAATAAACAAGCCAATTATGGTACGTATCATGGTGCTTTGTTCCAATAATATCTATAAAGGCTGAAAACTTAGCAAATTCATATAAATCTAACCTATCAAACTTATCAGAATGCAGTTTTTGAATCATATCTACAAGGGGTTTTTTATTATTTTTCTTATAATGATTGTTGTACGATTCTTTAGTCCAAAGGCTAGGATTGTCAAACAAGGACACTCCATCTACATTGACCATTTTTCTTCCAAAGTTATCTCCTTTATAGATATCACTAGGCATTATTTTATTTTTCCGCAAAAAATTTTCATTTATCTGCTCTACCATAAGTTTAAGCGTGTCCTTCTCATTATTAATTGAAAATGTTACTAATGAACTGTCCGGTGACAATAGATCTATTAATTTTGCAGTTTTGTAAGACAAATGATTGTTTAATAAATTTCTAGTTTTAAGAATAATAAAATTAACCTTGTGGTTTCCATTTATCAGCTTTTTCTTATTGGTTGTAAACCTCCAAGATTTATATTTATTAGCCCAATGTGAAGCTGTATCACCTCTTGGCTTTAACTTTCCGCTGATTGTAGTGTTATTAATAAGCATGGTAGCCTTCTTAGAAACTAACTTAGATTTTTCACTTTTTTCAATAATAGATACTAACTTCTTAGGCTTAATAAAAATATTAATATCAGGGTTATAACTCTTTCCAGCTATTTTATTTTTCATTTTTTCCCTTAAAAATACAAAAGATTCAATGCCTTTTTTATGCAATGCATTTGCTGGAACTTCAGATAATTGTTGTGAATTTGCATAATTTCCTACAGTATTAAAAAACCAAATAATAAATAAAATACCAAATGGAAAAGTAACAATCAACAAATAATTTTGTTTTAATATATTTCGCATTTCGAGATATTTTTTTGGTAGGAATAATTTTTATTAAAACTATCAACTATTTTTTTAGATGCATTTATTTTTCCTATTTTTTTCAGCAAAAAAGCTAATTTAACATTATATTTTCTTATATCTGGAAATTTGTCATTAAGAACATACAAAAACTTTATAGCTTCTCTTGAATCTTTCTTTTCCAGCACCCTAATAAGTAAGTCTTTTGTGAAAAACTCATATGGATTATCTTTCACAAACCTTCTTGACAAGATAACCGCCCTATCTATATCTCGATTCATATAATATTCAACTATCAATTCAAAACCAACTAATTTCAACTTATATACCGAATTTCCAGGTTTAACGCTGTAAAGATCTACAGAATTATTAAAATCACGAGTAGGTATCATTTGTATGCCACTCTTAGCTACCATCTGTAATATATAAAAATTAGGAATTTTTTTATCCAGATTTTTTATTGTATTAGGGCTATAAGTCCAAGTCAAGAATGTTATGACAGCAAAAACAGACACTATCAAAAATAATATATTTGATATTTTCAATATTTTGTTAAGTGTTTTCTTTGGTTTATCGAACATACATTCTGACTATATTAAGACGACAAATAAGACAATCGAGCATAATAAATTATCGATGATTTAGCATGTGAATAACTTCATCATAAAACTTATTTGATATAATAGTTTTTTCTATTATTGGCTTCTCATCATTCCACGACAACACTCTTTCTTTCATAGGATAAGGCCTAAATGGACCAATTCCAATTTCACTCTCAATGCGAATTGGAATAACCCCTGTTTGAAGAGATTCACAAAGAGCTGTACTCTCCCATGCAACAATAAAACTTGGTGAAAGAGAATTAATTAATGAGCTGGCACTACCGGCATCTTTGGATAGTATTTTAACGCCAAAAATATTAGACCACTCGTACAAATTTCTACTATCGTACTGTGGATGTATCTTTATTCTAATATCATAATGATGAAGTTTAAAAAAATTAACCAAATCAATAATTTCCTTCGCCTCAAAAATTTTTTCACTTGCTCTTGTAAAAACCAAAACAAGCTTACACTTAGATTTAACTTTAACAACTGGGTATACGTTAACATTATCTTTTATACCAATGCTCTCTAAATACAACCTTTCATCTTTACTATACACATAAACCTTAAAAAAATTTGGGAACACTATTGGATGAACCCTTGACGCAATATACTTAATAATGTTTTCCATACAATATATATTAAAAATTTAATTTTTTAAATATGGATTCCGGTATTAGTAGTATTAGCATCATTATATAACGCCAGAACCAAGGCAGATAAACCACATCACGCTTTCCATCAATAGCTTTAAATATTCCTAGTGCTATCTTTTCTGGAGTCTCCCACAAAAATCCCTTACTGAATGATTTTGTCATTGGCGTATCAACAAAACCTGGTTTGATGGTGATTACCTTTACACCTAAACTATCCAATCGGTTTCTTAACCCTTGTAAGTAAATACTTACAGCGCCCTTAGCTGCTCCATAAATATAATTACTCTTGCGCCCACGATCACCTGCTACAGACGAAATAACTAAGATTGTACCTGTAGAAGATCTTTCAAACATATTGGCAATATGTGTTAATAAAGAAATTACACTTAATATATTTGTCTCAAATTCACTAAGTGTCTTTTTAAATGACACCTCACAATCTTTTTGTTTTGGCAAAGTACCATGAGCGACTAGCAGTATATCAATACCACCCATTATTTGATCTGCCTTTCTCAGCATTTCTTTGTGTTCAGTCGTAATATTAAGATCCAATACTTGATAATCCACACTGTCTGCACCAAGAGCTGTAAGATTATTACTAATTTCTTGAAGAGTAGTCTCTCTTCTTCCAACAAGGTACAATTTATCCCCTTGTTCTGCAAAGATCTTGCAAGTCTCTTCTGCGATTTTAGAGGTGGCACCCACAACAACAACCTTCCTCATAAATCCAGCACTAGTTTTATATTAACAACAAAATTACTTAAATTTAGATGATCAAATCCTACAAGCATTGTATTTAAAGTGTTGCTAACCATAAAAATACAATTAATATTATGGATATTAACAAACTAGCTCGATCATGTAGTGCAAAAACAACGGGGTCTTCATTTACCAACCCTTTGCTAGCCAATAACCAAATCCTGCTAATCCAATATAAAAATACTGGCAAAATAAACCAAAGAATTTCTGGTGTTTTATAAAGTGCTTTAATTTCTAGACTATTTATATAAAGAGCAAATATTAGCACAGATAACAGGCCCGCACCGGATCCTAAACTATTTAAAATTGGTAAGTCCTCTAACTGATAACACCTTCCATGTAACCATCCATTGTTATCAAATTTAAAATTTGAAGATTTGAATAATTCTAGTTCAGAGACACGCTTAACTATAGCAAGACTAAAAAATAAAAACATCGAAAATGCCAACAGCCAAAAAGTAGCTGTCACTTCAACTGCAAAACCACCCGAAGCAATTCTTATAGTATAGAGTCCCGCTAAAATAATTATATCGACAATTATTAAGCGTTTCAACACAGTGGAGTATAAAATCGAAACAAGTAAATAAATCACTACAGACACAAAGAACAAGAAGGGTAGATAAGAAATAATTATGAACGATATTCCAAGTAGCAACAGTATAGCTAACCAGCCATGATAGACAGGCAATCTACCAGATGCTAAGGGGCGGTTTCTTTTAGTAGGATGCTGCTTATCAAAATCAAGATCAATTAAATCATTAAAGAGATAATTTGCTGATGCTACAAGGCTAAATGAAAAAAAAGCCATCACACTAGAAATTATTAATTCCAGCTCCATAAAATTATGAGACAGCAACAAAGGTATAAAAATTAAAATATTCTTCGCCCACTGATGAATTCTCAAAGCACTAATCCAAATCTTTAGCTTTGAGTCATTCATATTTTTCTAAGATTTCAGATTATTTAAGATCAATCTAGAGCCAAATCGAAAATAATTTATGAATTTTTCTGGACTTAAAATTGCTTCTTTAAGCTTACGCAATATATATAGTGGCCTCAAATGATACTTTAATAATAAATTTCGTCTAAATTTCAGCAAATCATTAGATGATATAAATCTCGTACCTGAAGTTGATGCATGAAAATAATCTGTTCCGATAATTGACCTATTTAATAAACCAGCCTCTTTAGTAACATCATATAGTTCGGTACCAAAATAAGGCACAGAAAGGTGGACTTCAATAAAATCAGCATCAATCTCGAATATATGATTATATGTTTCTTCTAAATGATCTTTTGACTCCCACGGCAATCCAATTAAAAAAAATCCATACAGTTTAAGACCAGCTTCTTTAGCTAATCTTGCTGCACGAATATTATCCTGAACATTCGCGCCTTTTTTCATTTTCTTTAAGCTATCAAAACTCCCAGATTCAAATCCAAATGCAACTAGCCAACAGCCAGCATTTTTCATAATTTTCAATGTGTCATCGGCCAATGGTTTTACCCGCGAATTCGCAACCCACTCAATCTTGCCATTTAGTTCAGATTGGTTAATTTTTTCACAAACCTCCTTAACCCATTTGCTATCAATGGTAAAAGTATCAGACCGAAAGAAAAAGTCTTTAATACCATAAGTATGGTAGCATTCTCGCAATTCATCTAAAATATTTTGAGGCGACCTAAATCTAACTTTTTTTCCAGAAATTGTTGGAGTTAGGCAATAGATACATGCTGCCGGACACCCGCGTGAGGTAACTATTGTCGCTTGTGGCTTTCCTGTATCAGGCCTAATATAAAGCTTATTATTAATTAGAGAACGATCTGGAAATGGAAGAGCATCAATATCACTATTCCATTCGCCAAATATATTTTTAACCCACTGATTATTAACGTCTCTGAATAATATACCTGGAACCTGGGTTATGTTTAAATCATTGTAGTGCGCATCCAATAGTGGTCCAATTGAAAACTCTATTTCACCTCCAATAAGATAATTAATATTATTTAAATCGAGGGAAGATATTACCTCTGGTGGTGCATCAAAAAATAAAGCACCTTTCAAGACTACAACAAGTTTTTGATTGATTTTCTTTAGTTTAGATACAATCATTAAATCTTCTTTAATTGTCGAATTTGTAACGCTTATTACAATAACATCTGGCTTATATTGTAAAAATTCATCTATAAAATCCGCTTCCAAAAGGCCTTCTGTTTGAAAATCACGAAATATTACATCAAATTTATTCTGACGTAGAATCGCAGCTGAATAGCCCATATCATTAGGTGCTCGCATTACAGTCGCAGCAGAATCCGAAATATTCCCTTGTGACCTATCCTCACCTCTCTGATACATAGCGCCTGGAGGATAGCAAAGAAAAACTCGGTGAATAATATTTTCTGTATTTTCTGTATTGACTGTATTGACTGTATTGACTGTATTGACTGTATTGACTGTATTGACTGTATTGACTGTATTGTCTAAATTTGATACAACTTCCATACCGTTATTCATCTACTACTCCAAATAAAAATTAATCACACCATTAAGCCTTATATTATTGTCATACACGCTTTTTAATTGATTTGGTGCATAATGTGTATTGTATATTGTATATTGCAATTAAAATTAGTTTTTAAAAAAAGCTAGTTATCATGCTAATAAGAAATTAATTATTTAACACTCTTAACAAATACAGAACCAAAAGTTAAATATTTATGGCCAAGATAACTAGAAAACACTGGAACAGAAATACCAATAATATGTGCAATTTCAAACCTATACCAACTAAATCTGATTACTGGAAATAAATACTCTGCTAATCCAACACTAACTCCCCATGTCAAGAAAATTGCAAAAGTATTAACCAACAAAAAGAAAAAAATCTCGAGTTTAAGCCTTTCCTTGTTCTTCTCAAAAACAAATAATCGCATTAGCAAAAATGCTACTACCATGCCTGTAAGATAAGACATTACAACCGCTGATCCGAATGTCATTATGTCATCATAGTAAAAACGACTTATAAAATTTACCATAGCTGCCACCCCACCAGCAACTAAAAACATTATGAACTGATGTGAAAAAATACCATTATTTTTGTGCATTATCTTCAACGACCATTGTTGCAATTTTCTTTCCTAATTTAGCACTTTCAGATATAGATCGATCTTCGGGATAATAAAAAGATGTATCTGCAATATAAACTCCAGGAATATTTGTTCGTATCGATGGTAAGTTTTCAAGATGGGCAGGCGGACAAATCGGCTGAGCCCAACGATAGCGACTTACCCTCATACCAACTATAGCATCATCTGAAAAATCTGGATTTATCATTTTAAAATAAGACCTTACTTTCTTTTGAAAAACCTCATCATGCTCTTTATACATTGGATGATCATCTGGCATATAATAAGGGACATATACTAGATGATCATCCATAGGGCGCAAATTAGTAAACTCTATAATTCCCGGAATATCCATACGTGAATCATTTATATTTAACCAAAAATTATCTGTTAATCTTTGATTAAGCTTAACTATTACACATACAACTGCAATATTATCAATATTTTTGTAATTATCTAAAAATTCTGGCGGCATATTCGACATAATACTGGTGATATATGGTAATGGAATTGTACTTACAACTACATCAAATTGCTCTATTTTTCCTTGACTATAAACAATATCCAATTTGTGATTATATTCAATACTTTTCACTGGTGAATTTAATCGAATCTCACAACCCATCTCTTCAATGCGTTTAACTAGCGCTTTTAATAAAGTTTGGGAGCCACCCTCAAGATATCCGTTCATAGATGAAATCCCTAAACGATGAATTCTCGCCCAAATCCATGCCGCGGAAAGATTGCTCGTATAATGATGAAACTTCTGCTCAAAAAGACTCTTCCAAGTTATATCGTATGCATTAACGCCAATCCATCTTTTAATCCAAGAAACAGCATCTATTTTATCTAAGTCGCTCCAATTCTTACGAAGGACAGCTATTAATGCAAAAATACCATAACGGATACGATCAGAAAAAACTAGAGGTTGGAATTTTAATAATCCAGAAACACTGCCCCACTCGAAAAGCTTGCCTTGATAATAAAATCCCATTTTTGTCTTAACCCAGCAAAGCTTATTATCAATTTTTAAATCGCGCAATAATTTAAATAATGCTTCATCTGATTGGCAAATAAAATGATAATATCTCTCTATATCTACCCCTTCAAAATCAAAGGATGCTGTCATTCCACCGACAACACTATCAGCTTCGAAAAGAACTACCTCCTGCCCTTGTTTCAATAATTCATAAGCCACAACTAAGCCCATAGGGCCAGCCCCTAATACTGCAACTTTTTTATTCAAACTCAAAACTCCAAATCCACTTTACTATACTCAGGGTGGTTAAACGTTTCTTCAATAGCCTTATTAAATGGCGTAGGCACCACTTCAAATATAGATGGCCAATCAATAATCTCAAATTCATCTTTAGCAATTAACGCCTCTAGCTGTTGCGTAGTAAATGGTGGATTTCTATCAAACAATGCCCAAATCCAAAGTAGCGTATAAAAAAGAGTATATGGTACTTTTATTATTATTGTTTTTGCGTTTGTCGCTTTTTTGATTTCACGAATAATGTCAATATAGTTTATCTTCTCATTACCAGTAATATTGTATGGGCCTTTTTGATTTTTTTTTTCAATACAAGATACAATAATATTACAGAAATCCTTCACATAAAGAGGTTGTCTCATGTATTTACCATGACCAGGAATTGGGAAAAATAATACTTTATTCATAAAGCGCGAAAGCCACCCAAGATGTTTACGGTCAAACCACCCAAACATCAAAGTTGGCCTAAGAATTACATGTTTAATACCACTTTCTACAACAAGATTTTCTTGCTCTTTTTTTGTGATTGTATAGTTATCTTGAGCTATTGACTCCACCACAGACGAACTGATGTGCACCAAATATGGCACATTAAAAGACTTCATAATTCTTAATATATTCTTGGCCGAATCAACATTATTTTGATGGAATAATGTTGATTTTTTTGCACCTATTTGAGCTTGGAGCATTACCACTACATCAGCATCTTTGAAACTACTTTGCCACTCTCCTAATATCGATAAATCTGCTTCAATAACTTTAATATCTGATTGCAATTTTTCCAATATATGAATATTTTTTAAGTGTTTATCAATTACTGTAATATCATCATAACCACTTTCTTTTAAATGAGCTACTAAATTTTGACCAACTAGTCCAGCACCTCCTGGCAATATAATTTTCATATTTCTAAAATTCTTATTACAAATATTAGGTTAAGATAACTTTGAAAGTATAATATCATGGTAATGCACTGATGTATCAATAAAAAATTTGTTCTCGAATTTCAAATACTAAATCTAAGTCCAATAATTGCAAAAATATATATTTAACAACATTTTTCTTGGAATTTTAAAAAAACACCTAAAGTTATCTTAATTCTTTAATTAATTCTACGCTCCATTATCCAAATAGAGACTAAACCTAAAAAAACTGAAAGCCATAGGGTTGAAATTCGTATTCCTATAGCGGCCACTACTGCAATAGTAAGAGGTGCCTTATAAAATAATAATATTGCCACTGTTGTTGCCTCAGTAGAGCCAACTCCACCAGGAATCATAGAAGCGGCACCAGAAAGCATTGACAGTGGATAGATTGAAATTGCTGTAAAAATTGGAATAGTTATATCTAAGTATATTAGTAATAATACAAACGCTATCGATAATGCAGTCCAAGCCAAAAATCCGAGTGCCAATGATACGGCCATATCTAACGGATTCATCCAATTTTTTATATTTTTTAACCCTTGATGAACGATCCTAACAAACCTAGAGGTGGTCTTCCATTGTCTTTTATCATAATAGATAGCTACATGTTCAATCATACGAGGATTTAACACTAATAAAAGTATGAGCGCAATAACTACCAAGGCAAAGACATAGGATAAAATTCCAAAACTTACAACTACAAGTGACGAAATAAATAGAACAACCACAAGGTCTAATACGCGCTCAAAAATAAATGCCGATATAATCTGATGGTGTGCAACGCCCAAAGGTTTAAAATACCGAATGCGAATCAGTTCACCTAACTTTCCTGGTGAAACAGTAAAAGCGAAACCAGTAAGATATGCGATAAAACCCCACTTGAATGAAACACTGTAATTAACTCGATACAATAGCCAATGCCATCGAAAATATCTCAACAAAAATGAAATGATGGAGAACCCAATTAATATGGGTAGAAAATCATAAAGCATAACAAATTGAACACGTAGTCCAGTCTTAGATTCAACCCAAATTAATGCCAAGAAATACAGCAAAGTTATTAAACCGAAGCTAATCACCGAAAACCTAATTTTCATATATTTTAAATTAATTTATTGACAGATTTAAATCCTATGGCACACCAGAATGGTTGATTGGTAGAGAACTTAATATTAGTCAACCCAGAATCTAGCATCATTCTTTTGATCTCATTTTTAGAAAATCTCTTTTCTAAGGGTGTTCCAAAACGATCTCTAGAATCCGTCCTCATTGTATAAAAACTATGATTTCTATAATATGACAAAGGGACAGATTCAATATTAATTTTAAGAAAATCCATTAACTTTGATAGTTTAGCCAATGGGAAGTATACCGTCAGTGCAATTATATCAGTAATGATATCTTTTACTTTAGACGGAAGTCTAGATATGATTCTCCGGAATATATCAGTCAACCTCCATATCCCCCTATATGCTAGGGATTTATTATCAAATGAGTAGTACAAGTAAACCAAAAAAGGTGCGTCAGGCTTAAGAAATTTTACACAGGACTCAATTGCCTTTGGTGTATCTGGAACATGGTGAAGAACACCCAGAGAATATCCAAAGTCTTGACTATTCTCTGCCAAAACATCGTCAGATACTGATCTAGCAATAAATTCAACATTTGTAAACTCCTTTAAATTTTTCTTAGCGACAGCAATTGACTCTGATGGATCAATACAATTTAAATACTTTACTTTTGGCGCAACAAACTTAGCCCACCTTCCTGAGCCACAACCCATGTCAAACCCTATAGAGTCTTCACCAATAATATCCCAAGGAAAAATTTCAAAATAATCATTGAAGTTTTTTGCTAGCTCGTCATTTGACACTGTAGCTTGATTAAATCTCTTCCATTCATTACCAAAGCTTTCAACTGTACTAGGATCAATATTTTTCATGGATGTGGTTAAGCCTTTGTTAAATTTATAATATAGAAAATTTTGTAGTTCTTGATTTAATATTTAAACTCAGAAATTTTATCAAATATGCCAAATAAATCTTATGATATTGTATGCAGAATTAATGTTGTTACATTAACTAGAGCTAGATGAAGTTCTAATAGATTCAAATACATTATCCCATTCTTTGGTAATTACTTTGGTATTGGAAATTCTATCAGCATATTGTTTTCCGGCAATAGCGGTAGCTTGGCGCATAGAACTATCCAAAATTAGACTTTCAATTTTTTTATACCAATCAACCTCATCTTTACATGCAAAATCTAAATCAGCATTTCTCATTGTTCTAATATAAGATGGTATATCGGAAACAACTACTGGAATCCCCATCCTCCAAAAAAATAAAATTTTGTTTTCAGGTTTGAATTTATTTAACGAGTATCTACTGTCAATTGGAATAATTGCAATATCACTCTGGCGAACCAAATCTGGAATGGTTTCTTTTGTCCACTCATGAGCTATAGAATTCTCAAAAATCCTCCCAACTTCTTTTTTAGCCGAAGTAAGACCGTACTTGCCCAAAAATCTAAAATACATAAGGTTGGTTGCGATATGCAACTCAATATTATATTTTTGATTTAGGCGTAGCAAAGCATTTTTAATTAGCTTTAACTGAAATAAATTACTGGGCATCCCCTCCCAAAATAATCTAATAGGACTGCCTAATTGATAATTTTCTTTTGCATTTTGAACAACACTATCGAGATAATCTAAAATTATTGGAACTCTAGAACAGTATGACAAAATATCGTCTTGCTGCTCTTTAGTTGCACATATAACAATATCCGCTCTAGCGCACATTCTTTTAATTGTCTTCCAGTAGCTAAACTCTAATTTTTTATGCTGCCCCACTACATACTTAAAAAATCCGCGGAAAAGAGCTTTAAAATTAGTCTTTGGTATAGATAAATAAGAATCTATAAAGTCATAAATTATAATTCCATGTTGATAATCTCTCCAAAGAGTTATATCGGCACCTTGAGTAACCACAACCACGTCATACACTTTTTCGAAACTGGCTATTTCATAATCAATTTCTCTAATTTCCGCATAATGAGCAAACCTTCTATAATCTCCAGGCGCGGTAACAAGGTCAGATTTAAGGGGCACATAACCAATTTTTAAATTGTGATAACTCATTCTTAATAAATTTTTATGTAATACGAAGAAAGAAATGTAATTAATGACATTATCGCCGAGGCGCTCCCACCCTCTTCTTACTGGGAGTTACGAAGAACTGCTACTATTTGTCGACCAACTGTTTATATATATTATTATATTTTTCAACGCCCAGCCCAAGAGAGAAGTGCGCTTTTGCAACCTGGGTACATCTCTCCTGTATATTCTTATCTTTAATCAACTCCAAGAGTCTATTGATGCCTTCCACATGCTCACTCTCAGAAAAACTTTTTAGAACGATACCAACATTTTCTCCTTCAAGTACAGATTCAGTATCACCTACACCAAAATTACTAATACAAGGTTTCCCACACCCTAAAAACTCTCCAAATTTTGTCGGGGAACTAGATCTTTTCGAAAATACTGGTTTAATATAAAAAATACCAGCATCCATTCTACTTATCTCAACCGCAACTTTATCGTATGCAACAGATTTTATTTCCACATGACTTTCACTAATACCCATGTCTGATATCTTATTAAGAATATATTCATGTTGTCCTTTGTTGATTATTAAAAGTTTTGAATTCTTTTTAACTTTTAAGAGAGCTTTGAAACTTTTTAAAACTTCCTCAAATAAATAAAATGTACCTACGGATCCAACATAACCAAGAATAAAATGGTGGTCTAAATCGCTGTTATACACGGGCATTTTTAGGTGTTGCTGTTGGAACAACTGCAAATTAACGCATGTTGGTATAACTACAATTTTCTTTCTAGTATTTTTCATGCAACCTAAAGACAAGACATCATTACGCCCAACATTAGTGAGTGAAACAATAGAACTTGCATTTGTAAGGAAACTGCATTCAAGATTTTTGGTTATTTTATACACTAATGAATTCTTACTCCATGCCTCGCCATCGACTTTTTCATCAGCCCAAAAACCCCGCATATCAAAAATAAATTTAATGTTTAACAGTTTATTAATAACAAGAGCGACTAATGCCGGAACATAACTTCTAGCATGAATAATTTCTATTTTAGATTTTTTGACAATAAAGACACCCAGTAGGATAGCACGAACAATATCATATGCTGTTGCCATTATGCTAGGAGTTTTGTGATATTTGAGTCGATGCCAAGAAACGCCATAACTTTCAATTTCATTACAGAGGTAACTCAATCTATCTTTATCTAAAAAGTCTGCCGATTTCTCAAAACTTATAATAGTAATAGTGTTATTTTTACTCAAAACTTTGAGATACTGCCATACTTGTGACATACCAAGAGGCTCCATTAAACCATCATAGGTGATATATAAAACTCTTGCCATATTCAAATATTAAACGATGTCTCTGTTATTTTTATGCTGCCAATCATAGTATTACGCCACTTTTTCGTTGGTGGCAAAATAATTCAAGTATTTATCAGAAATTAACGATATAGAAAAATCTTGTGCTCTATTTCTTAATAAATCATGATCATGTAACACTCCAAAGCTTTCCTCCATGGCAGTTGCGAGTGCGTTGCAATCTCCCACTGGCACCAACCTACCATAAGCTCCATCGTTAAGTATCTCAGTTGGTCCGCCTGACATTGTGCTGACTACGGGAACGCCACATTCAAGCGCCTCAACAATAACATTGCCAAAACCTTCCCATCGTGAAGATAAAACGAATAAATCAGCAGTACGATACCATTGACTAGGGTCATGAACAAAACCAGGTAATTCAACTCTTTCTGTAAGATTTAATTCCCCTATCAACGATATAAGATGATCTCTGAGTTGTCCCGCACCTAGAATTATTAACTTTGCATTTAAATTACTTGGTAATAAAGAAAATGCTTCAATTAACATTTCATGATCTTTCTCTTTTTTTAACTCTGCGACCGTAAGTATATTATAAAAACAATTTCCACCCCAAACTTTAATGCGTTCATCCTGAGAGGCGGGAAAGCATGGATCTTCTTTAGCTATAGGATTGTAAATAACTTTAATTTTTTTAACATTAATATTGCCAAGGCTAGATAAATCTTTTCTCACTCCACGTGACACTGCTATAACGCCACTTGCAATAGGATATGTAAATCTGATCAAGTATTTGAGAAATAGATTCAAGAAGTAACTTTCTCCAGAATTAGAAACAGATAAATGAACATGATCACTAACAAATATTTTTCCAATCCTCCCTGATAAGACCCAAGAAATAAGAGCGTATGATGTAAGTGGCCACATAGCGACTAAAACAATATCAGAACTAGATTTGCGTAAATAGCGAGCTAATGGAAGAATGATATTTCGCAGACGTGAAACCTTTAGAGATACAATATTAATTTTAGGTGAAACTAGTGATAAATATTCCCCCTCTTTTTGCATCAGAACAAACTCTACTTGATGCCCTTTTTTTATCCAATCCTCAGCAAGATTCAAGTGCAAGCGCTCTGCGCCACCAAAGTTTAAATTAGGCAAAACAATAGATACCTTCATTATCAGTTAATATGACTGCGTTATAGTATTATTAAACAATCGGTTTTTTAAAGAAATTTCTGTATATAGCATATATGAATTCCAATTTTTTTTGATTATTAGGGTAATCCTTATATGTTTTTATGGGCAACTTCATGATTCTATCAAACTCCAATACAGATATATTTAGCTTTTTACAGACATATTTCTTTTGTAACGGTACTGTTTCAATATCATACGATACTTCTTTTAATTCGTTTAAAGCGCGTTCTCTTGTAGTTTCTCCAAAACAAATTTGGCTTGATAATGTGGCTCTTCTATAATCAATATTAAATTTAACTGGCTGTATATATGATTGGACAAAACTAGTATATTTTGATTCGTAGTGTTTCCTGCCATACTCCTTCCAGTCCAACTTATCCTTAAGTTTTGATATAGCATCTTCTTTGGAAAAGGGCAAATAATTAAGTAGATATACCATTTTAATGCCCTTTACAAACTTGTAGTAAATTTCCTTTTTATAATCAAATAATGGAAAATCTTTCATTGGTACAGTGCCATACTTTCTCTGTATCGCTTTTAAAAGAGTAGCATCTTTTGGATTGTAAAACCACGAATCTGGCAATATTCCTTCCGTTGCAAGATTGCCGCCTCCTATAATATATTTAATACCATTTTCTGCAGCAACCTTATGAAGAATAGCCGCAATAGCAACATCTGTAGATATTTCAACTTCTGGAATTGATGATTTTAAGATAGAAAGCTGAATATCTTTAAATTCATGCCAATTTAGTATATAACTCTGATAATCAATATCCAGTTTATTGCAAATATTTTTTATATTTTCAACAGCTTCAATAGAATCCCAGCCATTATCCATATGAACAGCTAATGGTCTTAAGCCTAATTCTTTGACTAAGAATGCAACATAGCTACTATCAACACCCCCACTAACACCAATGAGGCAGTCATATTTCCGCCCTCTTCCTGTGTCTTTTATTTTCTTGACAAGATCACGAATAATCTTATCACTAGTTTCTCCCTGATATTGTAATTTTGTAAAATTAGTAAAATAATTATTACAATGATTACAATTCCCTAAATGATCAAATTGTATCTCTAGATCAGATGTGTCCATTACACACCTATTACAGATTTGATATCCCATATTTTTCTCCATTTACAATGTTATTACGATAAGTTATCAAAATGTCGTGATTATTAGACCGTAATCATGCCTCATTAACCATCACATGATTTGTACGTACTATATTAAATTTAAGGACGTGGCAAAGGTACTCATAGGTGGTAATATTATAATTATACATTTATGCGCTAAATATTAAGGAATGAATATCTTTTCTGTTAGGGTAATTAATTAACACTCCATCTTTTGGTCCCTGATATATAAACATACTTCCTGCCGCTAATGCATTAGCATACCCAGAATGATACGCCTCCCTTAAATGGTCGGTCGCACCTGCACCGCCAAGCGCAACTACTGGTATTGATACAGTAGTTGAGATTTCCTTTATTAGCTTAATATTGTATCCTGACATCATTCCATCATGTTCTATCGATTGAATAATAATTTCTCCAGCCCCTTTTTCTTCCATTAATTTTGCGAAATCAACTGGTGAATATTTTGACGATCTTTTTCCATTGTGACTCCACACTCTCGTTTTTTTAAATAAGTTGTTCTTTACATCAATACACACAACTATAGTTGATGATCCAAAATAATCTGAAACTAACTTAATAAAATCAGGATTTTCAATGGCATAGCTGCCTATTATAGCTTTTTCTGCACCAGATGCTAAAATAGCTTGAACTTGTTCAATTGACCTTATTCCACCCCCAACAGAAAACGGCATGTTAGTTTCTTCGCTCAGATCACTAACAAAATCTATAGGGATTGTTCTTTTTTCTTTGGTTGCATCAATATCAAGTAGAACAATTTCATCAGCTTTTAGGTCATTAAAGATTCTAACGGCATTGATAGGGTCACCAATATAGCGATGTTTCTTAAATTGTTTCGACTTAACTAATGCCTGATTTTGTATTAGTAGTACTGGAATAATTCTTGGTCGAAACATTTATATATTTACATAGTTTGATAAAATAATATCACCCGCTTCGTGACTTTTTTCAGGATGGTACTGCACACCAAATATATTTTGACTTTCAATAGCTGAAACAAACCTAGAAAAATATTCAGTTTCGTTCAAAATTAGATCTGGCTCATGTACATCCATATAATACGAATGGGCAAAATAAAACTCACTTTTATCACCTACTCCATCCATCAAAGGGCTTTCTTTTCTTATAATTATTTCATTCCACCCCATATGTGGAACTTTATATTTAATCGTATCGCTTACCTTAATTCTCTTTACATTTGCATTTATCCAACTTAGCCCTTCAATATCGCCCCCCTCCTCACTTTTGATTCCCATTAACTGCATGCCAAGACAAATTCCAAGAATTGGTTTTTTCTGAACAAGTGCAGCTTGATTTAATGTATCAATAAGTTTAGATTTTCGTAAATTATTCATAGCTTGCTTAAAATGCCCAACTCCAGATAAAATGATTTTGTCAGCCTTAAGTATTTCATCTGAGTTAGAAGACACAAATACATCTCCACCAAGATGTTTGATCTTTTTTACTATTGAGTGAATATTGCCCATACCATAATCCACAACAACAATTCTATTTCTTATACTCATATCTAGTAGATATCTGATTTTATATCTGGAGATTTACCAAATACTGTTAATAAGTATTTTGAAACTATGTTTGGAAGAAATGATAAAGACAATGATGCAATGACCTTTGGTTTAAATATACAAATCGGATAAGCTTTTATTGCTTTAATAATAGCTTCCCTTGCATGATTCATATCCATCTTAACTGTAAATGCCAGACCAAATGCAATGAAATCTGAAGCCACTCTCTTATTAATAAGACCTCCACCTCTCAAAACTGCATTTGAATCTGATAAGGCAATACTATGAAATCGCTTCACCCTTTCATAGACTGAAAGTGTGTGTTTTGCATCATTATTATCATGCATCCTCATTACTACTAAGTTTTCATCTACATAATCAAAATTTACGTATTGACTCATCATAAAAAAATCATATTCTGAGCCAGTCCATAGGTTGTTCAATCCTATTATTTCATAACAACATCTCTTGACAAGGGGGGATATTGGTATCACAACATCTCCCTCAGTTAAATAATCCTTAAAAACATACCCCCTAACTGACTGTTGTTTAAACTCAATTTTAGTTTTATCTTTTTCAAAATAGCGATATCCATGACAATATACTACTCCAACTGAACTGTGTGATTTATTAAACAAATCGACTTGTTTTTCTATCTTGGTTGGCAAATACCAGTCATCTGCATACAATATGCTTATGTACTCTCCACTTGACTTTTTAACTCCAATTCCAAAAGCAGACTCT
>Ga0233429_1001815_pt1 | contig 24001 bp, 14 predicted proteins | sample SI_118_April2016_3_FD_179879 | JGI IMG/M metagenome (GOLD analysis project Ga0233429, IMG submission 179879) | Seawater microbial communities from Saanich Inlet, British Columbia, Canada - SI_118_April2016_135_MG | ecosystem: Environmental > Aquatic > Marine > Inlet | place: Canada: British... | reverse complement strand
TAGTCGCTAATCATTTTTTCTTTTGTTGTTTTCCAAGGGTTTAGGCGGTCTCAATCGGAACCATCGGCGGCAACGCTGCGCCCGTTTTGTGAGTCGATTCTGTAGGATACGGGTCAGCGTGGCGGCATTGTGGGCCAGGATGGCGGTCGAAACTTGGATGACCGCGCCGCGATGTCCTTTGTATTTGAGGTGTGTTCCTCCCCGACAGGCCAGTTGTTCGATCAGACTTTCGACAAAGGGTCGACTGTAGCCGCAGGCGGTAGCCACCTTGACTTGGTGGGCCGAAGGAATATGAGGAAACGACATGCTCTGCTGGACGGCCAGCACCTGTTGGGGAGAAGCCGTCTGCGGCAACGGATCGGTTGTCGAGGGAATGCCCGTGGTCAGAATCCCCCGGGCGTGCAGGGGCTGTCGGACGGAATCATAACGGAAGGCCAGATCACCGGCCAGCGATTGGATCTGGGGCTTGCGGGATCGTTCCAGCGCGTTGATTGCGCCATCCACCCCTTCGATCAAAGGGGGCACATAGGAGGCATCATCGGGATTGCCTTGTGGCAGATGTAGAGCGAAGATAAAGCCGGTGGCCATCTCGGCGAGGATCCCCGGCTTCTTGCCAAACTGGACCGGGGCATTGCTCTTGCCCTTGAGGATGGGGGCGATAGTGCGATCATACGGGTTGACGATCTTAGCGTGGGGGAGCGGGTGACCGTGAATCAGACGGCGAGACTGTTGTTCGATCTGCTCGTAGTGCTGGGCCGCCTGTCGGAGTTGGGCCAGAAACCGTTGCGGTGGGGGATTTTCCAGGGAGGAATCCTCCTGCAGATACAAGGCCGCCCCCATGGCTAACCGGCCTACGGACTGCCCCACCTCCAGCAACTGACGTTCGGTTTGGCGCACCCATTGGACTAACAGGCGCTGCTGTCCACGACATTGTCGACCGAAGGTACGCATAACTTTCTTCAGTTGCTGTTGGACCTTTTGGGCGTCTTGCTGCAAGGAGGGGCGGTGCACATGGAGGGCGATTTTCTCGACCACACTCAGGACTTTTTTTTCGCCTTGTAGAGGGTGGCCGCATCATTGACGCGCTGGCTGCCTTGTTCGCTGGGAAAGGTATCGACTACCAGATGAGACGGACTCACCAGCCCTTCTTCCATGGCCGCCGTCGATTGGATCTGGATCAATTCGGCCATCAGCGTTTCATCCAGACGGCCGCGGAATTGGGCTAACACGGAGGGGAGAACGAAATGGCTCTGACGTCGATCCGCGTGCACCCTCTCCAGACCGCAGGCATACATCACCGCGAAGTCGGTACGCAGACGACTGCAGATCTGTTCGTCAGAGCAAGCCAACTCGGCTTTGAGGATCTCCAGTGCCAGCAACACCCGCGTCGAAACCGGGGGGCGACCGCGTTGCGTCTCCTTGGGAAAGTAGGTCGCCATGTGGCGATCCACCGCCGCTACCATCGACTCCCAGGGAAAAGTATCCGCCCAAAGGCGAAGGAAATGATCGTCGGGAACAAAGTCGCTGACTATCAGACTCGGACCCGAACCGCCCAACCAGTGCTGTAAGTGGCGAATGATGCCCATATCTCAGCTCCTATGTAAATGGTGCAGAAAAAGATACGAAGACATCAGTTGCCAGGAAAACGAGCGATCGAATAAATGATTGCCCACTATGTAATGAACCGAGATGGGAGTGATCTCAGGAGATTGACTGATCATCCAGAGTGGGATGGTCGTCCTGTCTGGTCACCAGATGGTCGCCAAATCGCCTTTCTGCATGACTTCGACGATTTATACATCATGGATGCGGACGGAAGCAATAAAACCCACATTGCCCCCCCTGAAGGCCTATCACTGATCCGGCCCTATCAATGGATCACAGCATTTCCTATTGGCACAGTAATCCAATCAAGCACTTGGGGAATGATCAAGAAATTTGAGAAAGAGTAGCAGTATATCCTGGTTTTCGTATGAAACTTTGAGGAGAAATACCTATCAATGCCCAGAAAGCACTTAACGCTACTTTGAAGCGGGATAGCAGCAACCAAGAGCGTTCAGGCCAATGAAAAAACCGGCCCCATGAGAAACCGGCTGATAGGGAGATGAGATGATGAGAAGATGGGTTCTGCCAAGGAACGGCGCGATGCCCACCGGCTTCCTCATCTTCACCCGTGAAAGGAAATACGAGAGAATTTCGATAAATAAGCCCAGGTATTCAATAACGAGCAAAATAGACTGGAATCTACCGTGCTCAACCTGATCGTCGCCCTCCCCGCCGAAGCCCGGCCCCTGCTATCCCTCTTCAATCTGCATCAACAGCAGGCCCCCGAACCCTTCCGTCTTTATGTCGGAGAAAGGACGCGCCTATTGCTCTCCGGAGTCGGCAAAAAAGCTGCGATCGCCGCAGTCGAATATCTCCAAATCACCTTTCCCGAAACCGCGACCTGGCTCAATCTGGGCATCGCCGGCCACGCCCACCTGCCAGTCGGCACCCCGCTGTTGGCGAATCGGATAACCGACGCCGAAACCGGGCAGACCTGGGAACCTTCCTTTTTCTTCGATCCCCCCTGCACGACATCCGAGTTGATTACCGTCGATCAGCCGGAGGATCGGTACCCCGAGCCCTGCGCCTACGACATGGAGGCCAGCGGTTTCTTCCAGGCCGCCCGCAACTACGCCCCCGCCGACCGGGTCCACTGCCTGAAAGTCGTCTCCGACACGCCGGAAACTCCCCACCGACATATCTCGGGCAAAATGATCGGCGAGTTGATAACCGATCACCTAAACCTGACTGACGAACTGATTATCAGGCTCGATTGCCTGACAACTCTTCCAGCAGACATCGACCGCGACGACCGCAAAACCCGCTAGGATAAATGGGTACTTTATTTTTTTTCGGAGAGATGGGGAAATAGGCTTACTGCATACAGAGGATAATTACAGATTCTGCCGTCGCGTTTGAGATTGAGAAGCGTGGTGCGAGACAGCGCGGAGGGAGAGAACTGCTGATCGTATGCTTTCAGGCTTTTGCTCCTCGGGTTGATGCCGGCCTTGGCCTCCAGGGGGAAAACCTGAGCATCGCATTCGCAAACAAAATCCAACTCCGCCCGTCCACCCTCGCTCTTCCAGTAATAGAGGTCCATCTGAGCGGCCTTTAGTTGCTGCGCTACGTAATTTTCGACAAACGCCCCGTGATACTCAGAAAAAAACGCATTTCCCCGCACCAGCACATCCGCCGGTATCCTCGCCATAGCTCCCAGAATGCCCACATCGAGGAGGAATATCTTGAATGCCTCTCGATTCATGTAGCCGTTGAGCGGTTGCCGGGGCGTGGTAACGAGATGCGCTCTTGCCACCAACCCGGCATCCGCCAGCCATTGAAGCGCACTCTCGTATTCCCTTCCCCGCGCGCTCTTCTTGATGGCCGAGAACATGAACTTCTTATTTTCCTGCGCCAACTGCACCGAGATCGAGTCCCAGATCAGAGAGAGCTTGGGCACATCGGCAGACTGAGCGTGTTTTGAAAAATCCAGTACAAAGGAATCGACGATCTCCCGATGTATCTCGCGCACCTCGACCAGATCTCCCGCAGTGCTGAATGCAAGCACCGCTTCGGGCATGCCGCCGACGAAATAATACTGTCGCAACAGATCGATCAGCCGCTCGTGGAAAGGGGTGGGGAACGGTTCAAAATCCTCCCTTTCGGAAATCAGCGACCGCAGTTCTTCTCTACCTACCGCGCTCAGGAATTCCAGAAAAGTGAGAGGATACAGATCCAGAAAATTCACCTTGCCCACGGGAAAGGACCTGGGTCGAGACAGCTTGACGCCTAACAGAGAACCTGCCGCAACCAGGTGGTATTGATTGGCCAGCTCGTTGAAGTACTTCAAAGAATTGAGCGCCCGGTTCGAGGCCTGGATCTCGTCGAATACGATCAAGTCCCGTTCCGGCTCGATAGTCCAGCCCAAATACAGCGACAGGTTGCGGATAATGGCAACCGGATCTATGGGTCCGCTGAAAAAATCCTCCAGATCGGGCGTCTGTTCAAAATCGAAATAGGCGACCCTGTCGTACTCACACCGGCCGAATTCCCGCAGCAGATAGGTCTTTCCGACCTGACGAGCGCCGCGTAAAATAAGGGGCTTACGCCGATTCGATGTTTTCCAGTTCAGGAGCCTGGTATAGAGGTCTCTCTTCATACGGCAAAAATACCCCATAGCAGGCGGTAATGTCAAGCTATATAGTTATATAATGTGATATTCTCCACATTACATGGATGAATAATGTGATATTCTCCACATTTTTAGACCTTTAAAAATCAAACTCGGTAATAAGATCGATAGCAATCTCGATTCATCTCAGCCTGATGGGCCCAAAATCCTTTTGCTTTTCCTCCCCGTTTTCCTACCTTATTCGCATAGATTCTTTACATCTTTACTCCAAAGAATCCAAGAGAAAAAACATGGAAGCCATCAAGACCAGCACCCTGTCCGCCAAAGGCCAGACTACCGTCCCTGCCGCAATCCGTCGCATTCTCGACATCAAACCGGGAGACTCCATACGGTATGATATCAAGGAAAATGCCGTGCGCATCAGCAAGGTGGAAAAGATCGATCTGCAGTGGGCCAGGGCCCTGGAAAAAACGTTGACCGAATGGGAAGGGGAGGATGACGATGATCTGTAGCCAGTTTGATGTGATCGACATCCCCTTCCCCTTTAGCGATCTGCCCAGGTCAAAACAGAGGAAAGCTCTGGTGCTGTCGGATGAGAACTTCCATCGCCAAAACGGCGCCTCCGTTCTCATGATGATCACCAGCGCTTCCCACTCGGCATGGCACCTCGACATCGAACTCGACGGATGGCAGCAGGCAGGTTTGAGAAAGCCCTGTGTGGCCAGACTCAAACTATTCACGCTGGATAACGGTTTAATCATGGGAAAAGTGGGCGAATTGACAGAAAGGGATAGGAAGGGCGTCGCCAACGCTTTGCAACAAGCCCTCCCTCTCTCGACGCCATGAAAGCCATCGTCACCGGCGCCAGCTCCGGCATCGGCCGCGCCATCGGCCAGCGCCTCCTCTCCGCAAACTGGGAAGTAGTCGGCCTGGCCCGCGACTTCGCCAAATGCCCCTGCGATGACGCGCGCTTCACCGCACACCCCGTAGACCTGGCCAATCTGGATCGGCTGCCGAAAGAACTGCAGGCACTGACCGCCGCCCACCCGCAGATCGACGCCCTGATCTGCAGCGCCGGGGCCGGCCGCTTTGGCGACCTGGAGCAGTTCTCCTACGACCAGATCCGCCGCTTGGTCGATCTCGACTTCACCAGCAGCGCCTTTATCGCCCGCGCCTATCTGCCATCGATGAAGAGGAACCGGGCCGGCCATCTCCTCTTCATCGGCTCCGAAGCCGCCCTCAAGGGGAGCCAGAAGGGATCGATCTACTGCGCCGCCAAGTTCGCCCTGCGCGGCTTTTCCCAGGCGCTGCGCGAGGAGTGCGCCCGCACCGGCATCCGCGTCACCCTCGTCAATCCGGGCATGGTCCTCACCCCGTTCTTCGACGAACTGGACTTTCGCCCCGGAGAAGATCCAGACAACTACATACTTCCCGAGGACGTCGCCGATCTGGTCCTCGGCGCCCTCAACGCTCGCACCGGCACCGTGCTCGAGGAGATCAACCTGTCCCCCCAAAAACGAGTGGTCGAATTCGGCCCGAAAAAGAAAAACTGACGGAGTCTGCCATGAAAGCGCGTTTTACTGCTCTGCTCCTTCCCTTCCTGCTCACCTTTCAACTGGCCGGCTGCACTGCCGTGCGCCAGCAACTGGGCCAGACCCTGATCACGCCGGAGACCGAGGCACAGCTGGGCGAACAGGTCGCCACCCAGGTGGAAGAGCAGGAGAAGATCCTGAAAGATCGACGCATTCAGGAATACGTCCGCCGCATCGCCACCCCCCTGATCGAGCAGAGCCTGCTGGACCGCCCCGGCGTCCCCTACCGGATCACCGTCCTCGACCAGCCGCAGCAGGTCAACGCCTTCGCCGTGCCCGGTGGCCATCTCTACGTGTACACCGGCCTGCTCCTGGCCGCCGACGACGAAGCGGAACTGGCCGGCGTCCTGGCCCACGAAATCGGCCACGTCGTCGCCCGCCACTCCGCCAACCAGCTGGCCACCCAGTACGGCATGGAAATCCTGGCCGGTCTCGCCCTGGGGGAGAATCCAAACGAAATCGCCCAGATCGCCTCGCAGTTCGGGCACGCCGGGGTAATGGCCCGCTTCAGCCGCGATGACGAGCGCGAGGCGGACGAATACGGCGTCAAATATCTGGTCGCCACCGGCTACGACCCGGCCGGCCTGTTGAGCTTTTTCCAGAAGTTGCAGAAGTTGGAGGGAAGAAAACAGGGAGAAGTGGAAAAACTGCTGGCCACGCACCCGGCCACGCAGGAGCGCATCCGCCGGATCGAGAAATTGATCGCAAAATCCGGCGCGCAGGGAGGAGACAGAAAACGGGAGCAGTTTGTGCGCGAGACCGCCTTGCTGCGGCGGTGAAGAGAGCAATCGACTCTCGGCGACGTCCTGTACGGATCCCCCTGACCATCCGGGAAGGCCGCCGGAAAATGCCTATTCCCCGGTCAGCTCGTCGAAGGGACGAAAGTAGAGGCGCGAGAACATCGAAAAATGGCCGCTCTCCCGCTCGCGGGCGGTGACGATCAGGCGGTTGAAGGGACGGGTCAGTGGATTCTCGGGGCGAAAGATGAGACGTCCGGTTTGCGGATCGTACACCGTCTCCACCCGGTCCCACTCCGAGATAAAGGCGTTGATCCCTCCCGGTCGATAGCGCTCCGGCTCCTTCAACCTGAGCGAGAATTCGGCCGGGGGATTTTTTTTCAGGAAACCGCTCTCGGGTATCACATCCGCCACGTGCAGCGGCGCCAGATTCAGCTTGAAGGCGAACCGCTCCATGGTCATGTTGGCACCGACGATCGCCACCCGGGGAATGAGCAGCGGATCGGTCTGTTCGTCCACCCCTCCCTCGTCCTGGGTGAAGAGTAGTTTATACCCCAATTCCTTTGCCGCTTCGACCACCACCCGATTGTGCTCCCCGTAGGGAAAGGCCAGCAGGCCGCTGTCCAGGCCGTGATCGCGCAGCGCCTTCTGCGCCCGTTTTAAATCCTTCCGCACCCAGGCGGTATACGCCTCCCGGTCCTGTCCCTTCTGCGGCCGGCCGATGCGCGGATGGTAGTAGGTGTGGCTGCCGATGGTCGCCCCCGCCCGATGCATCTCCTCCACCATCTCCCAGCTCATAAAACCCGGAAGGTCGCTGTACAGAGGACTGACGTTGGTGAACATGACGAACGGATAGCCGTACTCCTGCAGCACCGGGAAGGCGTTGTCGTAGATCGATCGGTAGGAATCGTCTATGGTGATCAACACCGCTTTCTGCGGGAACGGCTCTTCCCCCTCCAGCAGGCGCTGAAATTCTTCCGCCGAGATTACTTTATACCCCTCGCTCGACAGATAATCGAGCTGTTCCCGGAAAACCTCAACCTGCGTATTGGTAGTGGGATACTGCGGCTCGTCGAAGCGGTGGTACAGAAGCACCGTGACGTATCCGGGACGCTCGGCGAAAACACTGGTGACCAGCAGCAGACATAGAAAGAATCGCTTCAACACCTCGCTCATCCCCTCTCAGTTGGACGCCCGCACAGCATCGAGAACCGCTCGGTCGAAACGCCTCAAATCGTTGTACTCGATAAAGCCGATAAGGTCGTCGACATATTCCTGTCCACGGGTCGAATACCGTTGCAGACCGCCGGTCAGAACGCGAGGATCGAGAACTCCTCCTCCCTCTCTCATATCTCGACGCAATCGTCGGAACTCCGCGTAGGCGGGGTGGCTGTTCAGGTTGCGCATGTAGCTGCGGATGCTGCCCCCGATGGTGGCAAAAACCGCCAGGCGGAATCTCGCCTTCTCCACCTCTTTAGGGGCCATCCCTCCATCTGCCGACCAGACTCGCTGTCCGAAGAGATTGTTCCCCTCCTTGCTGAAGCGCGATCCTCCCCAACCGGATTCGATCGCCGCCTGCGCCAGGGCCAGGGAGGGAGGAATCTGATCCACCCGCTCCAGCAGCGCCGTCAGCGTATCCGCCGGCGTTTCCAGATTCATCTCCTGCCGATCCAGACGGTAATACCGGCACATTTCAGCCAGAAAGAGAGAATCCTCCGATCCGCTGGAGGTCTCCATTCGCAGTTGCTCCAGACGTCGACGCCGCGCCGCGCTCACCTCGTTGTGGAAAACTACCAGCGGCAGTAGCGAGCGAAAAAACGCATCTTTCTTGCGGGGAACGGGAAGAAGTTGCAGGTCGGTTGGAAAAGAGGCCAGCGAAACATTGGGCAATCCGGATTCATTTCCGCCCAGCCGCTTCAGCACCTTCTCCAGCGCCGCCGCTGAGTCGACCTCCAGATGAAAGAAGAGGCGCGCCGCCGCCCCCACATCTTTCAGCTGGTTGAATTGCTCCCGCTCGATCAGCCGATAGAGTAGCTGGCGATCGTCGACCACGGTCACAGCCACCAGTTTCCCACCCGGAATGTCGGGCAAAAGCAAGGCCGGCGATGCCGGCGCATCCACTTTCTGGAGAGGCTGTCGTTCCTCTCTCTCAGATAGCGGAGCCGTCTCTTCCGCTCCGCTGCAGCCGACCAGGAGCAGGAGAGATACGATACCTGTCAGCGCCAAAGAAGGAGAAGGGTATCTGGCCATGGAAGGGGACCAATCGGATCGCCTCTGGCCACTGAGTTCCACCGGAGCATCCGGAGAACCAACTGCGCCTGGCGATTTTTTTCGGGGATAGTGCCTCTTGCAGAGGCGGGGCACACCGACCGACGCGATCTCTCGCAAGGGATGCGGGAAGTCGGCACACTCGAGTCTGCAGATTAATGATTCAGAATATACGCGCTAACGCACCAGCAGCAAACGCCGACTCTGGTGAAAATCGCCGATCTCCAGGCGATAAATGTAGAGCCCCGAAGCCGCCTCTCGTCCCCTGTCATCGCGGCCGTCCCACTTCAACAAATGCATCCCCGAGGCCAGCGTCTGGTCGGTCAGCAGGCGCATCTTCTGCCCCAGGCTGTTGAAGATCTCCAGCCGCACGCGCGCGCCGCCATTTCCGGTGCTGCCCACGACGATCGGGATAGTCGTGCTCGGGTTGAACGGATTGGGATAGTTCTGCAGCAGGGCCGGCCGGAGCGGCAAACCCTTTGTGGAAGAAATCGCGTAACGCCGGATCGAACCATCCGCAGCCAGTAGCTCGGCTACCGCTACCGGACTGATCGGATCCCCGGATGCGTCTCGCAAACGAACGAGAAGCCCCTCCCCCATCCCTACCGGCGCCGATCCAGCCAGCGCGGCCGCCACGCGCACTCCGTTCCCTTCCCGCCACTGGAACAGCGTCGGCAGGCGACCCGTCCAGAGACTCTCCGAAAAATCTGCTTCCACCTCCTCCGCACCCGGAATCAACAGGGAGAAACCGCGGATCTTCCCCACCCCATTCAGCGCCAATCCCCCACTATCCCAGACCACACGCCCCGGCGCGGCCATCGGTTTGGCCGCTTCCTCCTCTGCACTCTCCACCGCCGGCGCCAACGTCATACCCATCTCGCCGAAATGATCGGCCAGCAGAAAAAGATCGGCCATGCCCACCAGGCCGTCTCCGTCGAAATCGGTCGCCCTGGCCTGCGGCCAGGCGCCCGTGTTCGCCTCGGTTTCGCCGAAGTAGTGGACCAGCACCCCGAAGTCGGCCAGGTTGATGCGATTGTCGTCATTGGCGTCTCCGGCCGGCAGGTCGGTATGGATGGACGAGTCGGATTGGACCCACTCAAAAGCCAGACGCGTGCGCACCGAATCCCCGACGGCGATCGTATCCCCCACCACCCGCCCCTGCAAATGGGTCGGGACCTTGGCAAACGTCTGATAGCTACCCGGAGGGATCTGATCCAGGCGGAAACGCCCCTCCGCATCCAGAGTGAGCTGAATCCCCGGTTTGAGGCGATCTTCGTCGTTGAGCGGCGACTTCAGGGTATCCCCCGCTGCGTCGATAAACAGCAGCGAAGCCTGAACCTCCAGCCGGGGGCTCTCCCGCCCCTTGAGCTGCATCTGTCCCAGCACCTGGAAATCCCGGGCCGCAACCTGCATGGGCCGTTCCGGGATAAAGGGCAGAATCCACTCTCCGCTAACCGCCGCGACAACGGCGCTGCGCCGGTTGTCATCCGGCTCGTCGTCGATCGATATGAAGGTCACCATATCCTTCTCGGTCCGGAACCAGATCTCCCCGAGTTCCACCGGCTCTACCCCGGGCTCCAACCGCAGTCCGGCCAGAGAGAGGTTCGCCCGATTGGTCGAGTTGGGGTGCAGCTGATTTTCGAGTACCGTCGCCTCCCCGAGGGTCGAGGAGATGCGGAACGGCATCCTGTTGCCCTCCGCTTCCGGCAGAATTAGAGAAAGGGCGCTGTCCTGATCTGTTGCAAAGGTCAAATAGAGCGAGATGCCGGCGATCCGATGATCGGCCGGAGTGATGAAAGCGCGCACCTTCAGGGTGTCACCGACGCTGACGTGCGACTCGTCTACCAGTTCCAGTTCGAAAAACGGCGCTGGCCGAGATCTCGCCCAGACCGTATCCGATGGCAGCGACTCAAGCGCCGCGTTGGCCGCAGTCACATAGTAGTAGAAAACATCACCCAGCGTCGCCGTCAGATCGACATAGCTCCTGAATCCGGAGTCCACCGTGTCGATCACCGCGAAGGAACCATCCTCCTCATCCGCCCGATAGACGAAATACTCGGTGGTGCGACCGATCTGTTCGTCCAACTCGGGCGCTTTCCAGCTGATTTCGATCCGCCGCCCCAGGTCCCGGTCCACATCGCGCGCCTGCACTTCGGTCGGTGGCCTGGGCGGATCGAGCCGCCGCGTATCCTGGTTGACGAACAGTTGCAGGGATCTGAGCCCCAGCACGACGATGTCGTTCGCCCCATCGTTGGTCATGTCGGCGATGGCGATCCTGCGCACCACCTCCTGAGTGGACAGGGTATCCCGACGGGTGAACTGCTCTCCCGCATCGTTCTCCCAGAAGGCGACTCCACCACCGCTACCGGCCGTCACCAGATCGCTGAAAACATCCGCCGTCAAATCCGAGGCGGCCAGGTCGACGACCGATCCATTCATATGCAGATTGGCGCTCACTTCAAAATGACTGCCGCCGCCGCTCAGCCGTTCGTGCCGGAGGATCGTCACCTCCTGGGACCCCTGGTTGCCCACCAGCAGATCGTTGTCCCCATCGGCGTCGAAATCGACCAGAGCCAGCGCCGTCGGTTCCAGACCGACGGCAAAATCTCGGCGCTCGGAAAAACCTCCGTTCCGGTCGCTGAATAGCACCGAAACCGTGCCCGCCTGACGATTGGCCACCACCAGATCCGGATGCCCGTCGGCATCCAGATTGGCCGCTCCCAGCGCCACAGGCCCTCCGCCGACCGGATGGGTAACGCGCGCGCTGAAGCGTCCCTGGCCGTTGTTGAACAGTAAGGTGAGCGAGGCTTCGTCTCCGTCGGCCACGGCGATGTCCGCATCCCCATCCGCGTCCAGATCCACAGCCATAACGTCCGTCACGCGATGGCCGATGAAGATCTCCTCGCGGCGATGGTCGAAACGCCCCTTGCCATCGTTTTCGAGGATGGAGATCGATCTACCGACCTGATCGGCCACGATTAGATCGAGCCCGCTGTTGTAGATCGGCGCGGCGGCCAGCGCCACCGGCGCATCCCACTGGGCATACACGGAACTCGGTCCCGGGTAGATGGCAGTCTCGACAAAATGGCCCTCGCCATCGTTGAACAGCACCTGCAGTTGCCCTCCGGCGCTGTCCGCCACCGCCAGATCGGACAGACCGTCCTGGTTCAGATCGGCGACCAGCAAATCGGCTGCCCCTTCGCCAATCGGCACTGCGGTCCGTGGCTGGAGCGTCAATCCGCCCCCGATCCCCTCCAGCTCGATGTCGAGCCTTCCGGATTCCCCGGGCGTGTCGTTGACGAGCCTCAACTGGCCGCGGTGGGTGCCGCTGACCAGGGGTAGAAAGCCAAGTTGGATTTTCTCACTCTCTCCCGGAGGGATGACCAGCGGCGGATTGATGGTGGCACTGAAAGGCTGGCCATCCAGCTCTGCCTCCTCGATGCGCAGATCGGCATTGCCCCCATTGGAAATCTCCAGCTCTATGTTTTCGAAGGTCGCCAGGTTGACGGTGCCGAAATCCACCCTCAGAGCCGATGCGGAGATCGCGGGCGCGGTGCCCACTCCGTCGACGCCGATCTCCAGCGCCGTTTCCCCCCTCGCCTGAACCACTACCAGCTCGGTCGATAGACCGCGCGCCAAATCGGGCGCAAAACGCACCGGTAGGAGCATTCTCTCACCCGGCTGCAGCACCTGGGGCTGGAAGACCAGCACGCGAAAGGCGCTCTCCCCAAAAAAGGCGTTGGTCAGCTCCAGGCTGGCGTTGCCGGCGTTGGTCAAAACCACGGTAGTATCCGCAAAACTGCCCAGGCGCACCTCGCCGAAATGAATTCTGGCCAGATTGGCGCTCAGCTCTCCCTGGACTCCCGTACCGCTCAGCGGGATCGCGATTCTCGCTTCGTCCGGGTCATCGCTTGCCAGGATCAGCGTCCCCTGCTTTTCTCCGCGGCTCTGGGGCACAAACTCCACCACTACCTTATGGGTCGCCCCGGCCGCAAGCGTCAGCTGCGACGGCGACACCGAAAAACTGGCGTTCCCCTCAATGCTCAGGCTGGCGATCCGCAGCGTCGCCTCCCCGGCATTGGCGATTTGCAGCTCTGCACTCTGCTGCTCCCCCACTGCGGTGCTGCCAAACAGCAGAGGATCGCGCCCTACTGTCAGCTGCGGCTCCCTGGTGAAGCTGATCTCCCATACCCCTCCGGCCGCGCTCACCCCCAGCACTCGTTTGGGATCCCCCACTTCCAGACCGGGCAGAACCGCCACCCTCCGCGCCGCCAGGCTGGGAGTGCTCTCATTGATCGGCCGCCAGCTCTCTCCCTTGTCGGTCGTGCGAAAAAAACCGCCCGTTGAAGTGGCCGCGTAGATCCGCTGGGCGAACTCTTCGTCCACCGCCAGGCTGCGCACCGACAGATCCTCCAGTCCTTCGTTGATCGGCCGCCAGCTCTCCCCTTTGTCCCGACTGCGCCAGATCCCGTCGCCAAAGGTGCCGACCACGATCTCTCCACCCTCTTCCACGCGCGACGGCACGTAAATGCTGCGCACACTCATTCCCTGCAGCACCGTCCCCAATGTCTCCCAGCTGGCACCCCGATCGCGACTGACGAACAAACCGCGCGCCGTTCCCGCATAGACCACCTCGGTCTCCAATGCGCTGGTGGCGAGAGCGAAGACGATGTCGCCGGCCAGTTCCTCACCCCCTTCTTCCCAGCTGCGCCCCCCGTCGAAGCTGGCGTACACGCCGCGCCCAAAAGTGCCGGCGAAGACGCCGGGGGTCGCCCCCTGTCCCGATGCAATGGCGAAGACCCCGACCTCAATCCCCTCGGCTGCCGTCCACGACGCCCCTCCGTCACCGCTGAAGAAGAGTCCGTCGCTCACACCGGCGAAAATCAGCTCGGAATCGCGGGAATCAATCGCCAGGTTCAGGACACTGCGCCCCACCAATTGCGCACCGGTCAGTTCCCACCGCTGTCCCCCGTCGCTGCTGATGTAGAGTCCATCCTCCGCACCGGCGTATAGCCGAGTGGGCCGGTCGGCGTCGGTCGCGATTGCGTTGACCGCGCTTACGAGCCCCGTTCCCGCCCGGCTCCAGGCGTTGACTCCGGCACCGGCGACGGCGCACGTCGCCAGCAGGAACAGTATTCCCAAAATCCAGAGTTGCGCTCTATCGTTTTTCTTCATTTTCCTTGATGCAATCGTAAAAAGTCCATTTAAATGATCTCGTCTACCCCATCTGGTATACAGATCTTTGACCTCAGTGGTTCGTCAAGAAAAAACCTTGACGAATTTCGATCAGGATCTTTCAGTAAATTAACATATTTACGTGATTCCCGATGTCCAGAAATTCAGTTGACAGACTACTCAGTGCGCTCTCTTGTGGATCGGTGAGATCGCGTCCACTTTTTACGAGATCGTCATACTTCGCGGTGAAAATCCCGCTGCCAATGCCGGGTCTCAGCGTATGAGGACAAGGGAACTGCGCGCCCGCTGCCCCCCTCTATTCAGCTCGTAGAAATAGACTCCGCTACTTACCGGGGCTCCGTTTTCATCCCTTCCGTCCCACAGCGTCGTCCACGTGCCCACCTCCTGGAATCCATCGACCAGCAGGCGCACCGGCTGTCCCAGGCTGTTGAAAAGTTCCAGTCTTACCTCTCCCGGGGCGGCGACCTGGTAGGCGATCTCCACCCCCGACGCGTTGCTGGGGATAAACGGATTCGGGTAGCAGTGCAAGCCGCTGTTGGAGCGCCTGTTCTCCTCGGTTACCGGTCCTAGCTTGAACAACCCCAGTTCCGTCACTGAAGCCGACAGCCATCCGCTTTCCTCGTCGACCACCGTCGGCAGTTCCTCCCAGGCCTCCTCCTCTTCGTTCCAGCGCAGTATTCCCAGATCGGGCTCGGCCCCGGTTCCGGCGAAAAAGTTCAGCGTCACCGGATAGGTCAATTCCTGCCGGCGCGCCAGGCCGATGGAGTAGACCGGCTCCGCTCCACTGTCTGCCGGCTTGTCCTCCTCCTCCAACCGGTAGAGCAGTGCCAGTTGCCCCGGCCCTGCCGCCCCTGCCGGCACGTTGAGCTGCACCTGCGGATCCGGTCCCTGGACGTTCCCTCCACCCTCGTCCATCCAACTCAGCGCCAGATTCAGTTGTCGATTCGCCTCGTTCCCTCCTCGGTCGAAAGCGCGCACCGCCACCTCGATCAGACCTTCCCCTTCCTGCGGTTCGAAAGGGAACGTAGCCAGATAGCTAGCCTCTCCCGATGCCACCTCGACCGGCTCCCCATCGACTCGCACCTCGGGCGCTTCGCGCAGCGTTTCGCTCGCCCGGATCTCCAACTCCAGCAGATCGCTGAATACCGGATGCCGGCCGACTTTCAGCGTCAGGACCGGTGCTGCGGAATCTTCCTCGATCAAAATCGTCATATCCGCGCCCATCCGATTCCCCTGCGGATCCACGGCCGTCAGCTGCAGCTTTCGGGTGCCCTGCTGGCCGGCCGGAACCGAGACGATCAGGCGGCTGCCTTCGATCCGTCCCGCTATCCCCGCCGCCGCCGCCAGTTCCCAGGAGATCGCCTCCGTCGGCGTATCTTCATCGCTGACATAAGGAGTCAGGTCCAGCTGTTTTTCCTCCCCTCCCGCAACCAGCAGAATCTGCGGCAGAGGAGAAATTTCGGGCGCCTTTCCCCCGCTGAGGATCAGCACCTCCATGCTGCTCGATACCGAGTTCCCCGCCGGATCGCGGACCAGCAGTTGGATCTGCTCCACACCCGGCAAACCGGCCGCCGCCCCCAGCGTCACCACGTGGGTCTGCGAATCGATCTCCACGGTCAGCGACTGCAGGCCGCTGACCGACCAGATGAGCTGATCGTCCGGGTCGTCGTCCACTACGTAATCGTCCAGATCGATCGCTTCCACGACCTGTCCCACCTCGATCTCCGCGCGGGGCAGAGCGCGCACCTGGGGGGCCAGGCCGGTTCCCTTGACGACGATGCGAACAGGGGTGCTCAGCGAACGCCCCGTCGGGTCGGTAGCCGTAAAAGCGACCGTTTCGCTTCCCTGAAAGACCGGATCCTCGGAGGCCAGCAGCACCGCGCTGGTTTCCTGGTTTATCTGGATATCGATGTGCTCTGTGGGACCGGCGGTCCAGGTCAATTTCATCTGTTCCTGATTGCTCACTGCAAAGTCGTCGAGCACCAGGCTGTTGTCGATCTGCCCGGCGATGAGTTCGACATCGGGAATGGGCAACAGCTCGAAGAGCGGTGGCAGCCCGACTCTGAGAATCCGACTCACTTCCTGTCCGGCCGTGTCCACTACCTTGAGCAACACCTGAGTCACCGCTGGAGGAATCCCTCCAGTCTCCGCTCGCTCCACTTTCAGCACGTGGCTGACCGGATCTACTGCGGCACTCACCCCCGGTTCCGGAATTGCCTCCCACACCAGTTCGGACTCGAAGTCCAGATCGTCGAAGGCGAACTCGTCCAGATCCAGCTGAATTTCCGCTTCCAGACTATCCAACCGCACCTCGGGAAAATCGCGCACCTGGGGCGGCTCCCCCGAACGGACGACCAGCACGAATATCGCTTTCTCGTCGGCCGCTCCGAGCGGGTCCGTGGCCACCAGCGTCAGTGAGGCCGGCTCGGCCAATTCCTCACCCTCCTTCAGGCGCAGGATTCCGCTCTCTGGATCGAACTCCAGTCCGGTGGTCGTAAAGGCGCTCCAGACGATCGCCTCGTCGGCGTCGTCCGGATCGGCTACCATCTCCCCCAGATCGAGAGTTACTTCTTCGCCCGCGCGCAGACCGATCTTTCCCGGATGGAATATCTTCGGCCCCAGACCGTCTTCCGGACGCAGTATACTCACCGTCAGCACGCCCCGCCCCTGATTCTCTTCCTCGTCCTTCGCCGTCAGCCGCACTTGACTGGTACCGGCGAAGCCGCTCTCGCCGTTGATCTGCAGTTGGCGATTCTGGATGGAAGCGATCAAGCCGCTATCCGCCTCGACCGTCCACGTCAAAGCCTCGATAGGCCCATCGTCCTGGACCCATTCGTCCAGCATCAGCGTTCCGCTCTGGCCCCCTCGGAGGCGCATCTCCGGCAGACTCGCGATTGCCGGAGATACCTTTGCCCCCGGCTCCAGGACCACGGCCACCTGGCGTCCCTTAGCGACTGCCCCGGCCGTATCCTGCACGGTGAGACCGACGATTCGGCGTCCCGCCAACTCCCCGAATATCACCAGCCGATCCGTCTCGATATCCACTCGCAGCCCTTCGTCGAGTTCCAGAAAGAACTGCAACAACTCCAGATCGTCATCCCGGTCTTCGACCAGTTCCTCCAACGGCACCGCCACCCCGTCTCCTCCCTGGATCGGATAGACCGGAGGCACTCTCTTCACCTGCGGAGGATCGTTCACCGGTGTAACTATCACCTGAACGAATGCCGTGTCGCGCAGTCCATCCCCGTCGCCGACGACGAAGGTGAGTCTTTCCGTCCCAAAAAAATCCGGGCTGGCGGAAAAGGTGGCTATGTGGGTATTGGCATCGACCGCCGCTTTAATGTCGCTCCCTGCGGAAACGCTCCAGGTCAGCTCCCCTGGCAGATCGTCGATATCCTCGACAAAGGCATCCAGGTCGAACTCCCGATGTTCCTCATCTTCGGGAAAGCTGATCGCTTCGGGGAAGGTGTCGGCTACTTTCGGCCGAGACAGGATCTCGATCTCCACCGTATCGGCGGCGGTCAACTCCTCACTGGTCTTGTAGGCGGTAAAGACCATGGCCCATGTCCCCACCGTCCCCGAAGGAGGATTCATGGTCACTTCACCGCTCCTGGAGTCGATCACCGTGGGCACTTCGCTCAGGCGGGAATGCGTCCAGATTACCTCTCCCGCGGTCGAATCGACGAAGCTTTCCAGATCGAATACCACCCTTGGCTCTCCCTCGATCAAGATCACGTCGGGCAGGGGCAGGATGCGGAAACCGGTGACCTGTATCATGACTTCCCCCAGGGGCTCACTGAAGGCTATCTCCACACCCGGACTTGCTTCCGTCATGTAGTGGGAGACTCGATCGTGCCCTCTGCTCTCGACCCGTATGCGCGTGGCGTTGCCCACCGGACGCCGCATGACCTCCAGTTGAAAACGGGCGACCACGCCCACTCCCGTTGCCGCCTGGCGCTCCAATCCTCCCGTCGCCTCCGTATAGCTGAGAAAACTCTCCCCGTCGATTGTTTCCTCCTGATTGACCAATACGATTCCCCCCAGGAAACTGGCCTGGGTAAAGGGCATCGCCCCGACTATCTCATCCTCGGCGGCGGGGATCAGGCGAAAAACCTCGCGGTCGTAGCTCAGAAAAAAAGTGATCCCGGTGAGCTCCTCGGCTCCGGCATCGATCGCCACCTCCATATCGACGATCTCCCCCAGTTCCGCAGGAAACTGGGTCGCCCCGTCGATGCGACGCACCTGTAGCGAGGCCGCATCGACCGAACCGATGAATCCGACCAGCGCCAGCAGCGCCGTTATGTAGAGCAAACGAAGAGACATCTTCACCTGACCAGTAGCATGCGTTTGATCTGAATTCCACCCTGGGGCAGCTGCAGCCGGTAGAGATAGACACCGCTGCCCAGCATCCGCCCCTTTGCATCGCGACCATCCCAGTGCAGCCGGTGTTCTCCCGCCGCCACTTCTCCATCCCAGAGAACCGCCACTCGCTGCCCCAGGATATCGAACACCTCCAGCCGCACCTCGGCAATCGCCGGCACGGCGAAGGGGATGGTAGTCTTCGGATTGAAAGGGTTGGGATAATTCTGTTCCAGAACGAAAGCGGTGGGCAGGACCTCCGCCGACCGCTCTTCGAGCAGGCGTGCGGCGACTTCTCCCTCCCAACGATCCAGGAATGTCCGGGGCTGCAGCATCGGCGCCGCCGCGCCCGTGCGCAGGGCACGCAAACGCCAGACAACCAGCTCTTCGGCGCTGCTGAAATCCCGCTCCCTACCGGGCAAAACCGCTGCGGTGAGCCAGCCTCGTGCATCCCCCCGCTGTGCGCTCAAGCCTCCGGTCGTTTCCTGGCCGACCATCGCCCAATCTCCCTCGGCGTAGCGCAGTTCCAGCTCAAAAGCTCTGATCCCCCGCATTCCCTGGCCGCGCACCGCCAGTTCCACCACCTGCCCCTGGACCACCTCTTCCACTCTTCCATGCAGGCTCAGCAGCACCTCTCCTGCCTCCCCTATACCCTCCTTGTAGACCGGCTGTGGACCTCGATCCCGGTAATTGGCCCCGACCAGCGATAAGTCCTTGATATCGATCACCCCGTCGGCAGTAATGTCCGCTCGCCCGACCTCCTCACCATCCCCTGCTGCAGCCCCATAGAAGGAGGCCACGTAGTCCCAATCCGCCAGCGTCACTTCGTTGTCGGGCAGACTGCTGCCATCGACATCCAGGTAACCGGCCACATCCCCGCCGAAAAGTTCCACCACTTGGTCTTCCACGATCTGCGCGGGATAGAGATCCAAACCGGCGATCCATCCGTCCAGATAACCGTCCAGATGCAGATGCACGTCCAGGCGCCCTATCGGCACCTGCGTCAACTCGAAGCTGCCGTCCTCGGCCAGCTGTATCTGCACCCCTTCCCTCTCGGGAACGGCGTCGTTGACCTCAAAGAGAGCGTCCGGCACGTCGGCGTAGCGCCCTCGCTGACGCAGCGATACGTCGACCACTGCGGTCATATCGGAGCGCCCCTCCAGTTCCACTTTTCCCCTCACCAGGCCCCGGCCGGCAACTAAAGTTCCCTCCGCCACCTGTCCGGGCGGCGGCGCGGCCACCAGTTGGCCGTCCCGCTCGAGACGCGAGAGCCCCTCACCATTGCCGTCACTTTCCAGTTCGACGATGGCCAGCCCTTCCTGCTCCAGAGCGACCAGTGTAAAGGTGGCCAGCGCCTTCTCTCCATCCAACCCGGAGATGCTCGCAGCCGTCGGTTCGAAGTACTCCAGCACCAGCTGCAGCCCTCCATCCTCGGTCTCCACCGTTCTGTTCGTCACCATCCGGGCGCGGGAAAAACCGTCGCCCACGACGAACGGCTGCACCCCCTCCCTCAGGCTGTCCTGGTCGGCCACGGCGAAGAGACTGGCATCCACCCTCAACGTCACCAGCACCAGATCGACCATTTCTCCATCGGCATCGATCCTCACTTCGGAGATCTGCCTTCCTCCGGCGGTGCCCACGGTGAAAACCTGGGGCAGCACCCGAATCGATTCATCTCCCGCCACCGCTTCTCCGACCCCCTGCACCTCGATCTCACTCCCTCCCCCCCAGGCCAGCGTCCCTGTATCGAACTGGCCGTCGGTGATCGCTACGTATGGGTAATAGGTTCCGTTGTCGATCCCCAGTTCGTCGACGCGAATATCCAGATGATCGATCGGATCGTTCTCGCTGAGATCCCATTCCGGATCCACCGCCGGATCCGCCTTGCCCGCTTCGGCATTGACCACGATCGCTCCGCCTGCCACCACCTCGGCATAGTCTGCAATCGGCCCCAAATCCGCCTGGCTCAGGAGTACCCGCAGGCGGGCATCCCCGTCCAGATCGATATCCTCCCAGGCGATGCGCCCACTGCGATCCGGCCGCAGCACCACATTCGCCACCGGCTGCACCAGACGCAGCGCCGGCGGGTGGTCGAAGACCAGACGCGCGGCGGCATCGTTCAATCGCCCTCCATTTAACTGCACCAGACGTCGACTGAACGCATCCTCTATGATGCCATATACGTAGAGCACCTTGCCCTCCTCGGGCACTTCATCCTCTTCCAGCTGCCATAGATCCCATACGTACTGATTGTCCTGCCGCCGGTCCGGATCTTCGGCGATGTCGGTGGCGATGCTCTGCACCTGATCTCCCAGCGTGGCCAGAAATTCGTCCACTCCTCCCGGCAGGGACCAACCCTCCGGCTGCAGAGGCGTCACCGCCGGAATGGGGCTGTAATAGAGCGAGATGCGCGCATCGTCGTCTACGTCCTCATCTCCGCTAAAGCCGCTGCGTCCCCAGGTGAAAGTGACGAAGCGCTGCGGCTCCACGCCGCCTGTGACGATCGTGTCCGCGCCGCTGACCACCTCGTCATTCAGCGCGTCGAGGCGCAGGAAGGGAGAGTGCCGCACCTTCACCTGGCCCTCGCTGCGGCGCAGGCTGTGGGTCTTGCCATCGCTGACGGCGGCGTAGATGTAGTAGTCGCCGGCGGCGATTAGCTCCGGTTCGACGATGTTCCAGGTAAAACTCGTCCCGGTCTCTTCCAGTCCCTGCCCTCCGGGAATGGGAAAAGCCCCTCCGATACCGCTCACCCCCTGCTCATCCAGCTGTATCACCGTCGTCTCCAGCTCCTCGCTTTCGCTGTAGAACAGCCCCACTCCGACCTCATCGTCGTGGTCGATGACGGCGAATTCGATCTCCGCGCTCTCCTGTCCTTCCCCTGTCGCCTCTCCCCGCAGGTTCAACAACCGACCTGAATCGAGGGTGATATCCGCATCGCCCGGACCGAGTTGCAGGATCACCGGCTCGTGTCTGACGACCAGTCCCCGACTGCGCGCCAGCGGAATTTTCCCCGTCAGCGGGGAGGTGATGTATAAGTAATAGGTCCCGGCCGGCAAATCCCGCGTCAGCAGCCGCACCGCCCGTTCTCCGCGCTCCTGCTCCAAATACAGTTTTTCCCCATCGACGCCGATGACCAGGGCTTCGATCTCCACCGCCTCATCAACCACTTCCAGATTGGCGGTGGTAGACCAGAAAAAGCGGTACTGCGTGTCGTTGTCGTCCAGCCCATCCTCGATTCCCGACGTGTTGGCATTCAACAGGTTGCTCAACGTACCCACTCCCCCGTCGAAGACCAGATCGGGAGGGGGCTGCAGCAGAACTCGGGCTTCTTCGGGAAAGAACGTCCCCAGAGCCGTCGTCGTCGTATCGCTTCCCTGAGCAAATACCGGATTCAGGCGCACGAGATCCATCGCAGCCAGGGCGCTGAACTCCTCCTGGACCACCAGATTCAGCCTGGGTCCTTTCACCTGATCCACCTCTATCGGAAAGGCGAATTCCACCCGCCCGTAGTCCACCTGGAGCTTCGATGGCACCGCGGTGACGACGATGGGGAACTGTAGATAGATCACACCACCGGAGGCCGCGGGGCGAGAACTTTTGAGCACGATGTGCACCGGCGTCGTCGCCGGCGAAACCACAAATCCCGGAATTTCACTCTCCACCGGGTCGTAAACCACTCTCACCTCTTCATCGACGCGATCGTCTCCATCTGTATCGGCGACGACGATCCCGGCCGGCATAGCCACGCTCACCACCGAGTCGCTGGCGGCATCGGCGTGATCCAGGACGATCCGCAGTTGCTGCCAGTAGCGCCCCGATCCCAGAGTCGAAATCGGCACGCGATTCAATTCCGGTGGGAAGATCTCTACCGTCTGTCCTTCACACCTTTCGGCCACCGTCAAACCCATGCCGAAAAGCAGGCATAGCGCGATGATGGGATACTTTTTCATCGATCGTCTCGTTTCCCGGATGCTGGCACAGGGGCGACTTTCTTCCAAATCCCCTTCATTGGAAAAAAATTCCGCATTCTTCTCTTTTCCTCTCGACCCCATTTCGGGGATAGGGAGAATCCTCTCATACCATATAATGGGGTTTGCCCCTTCCAGAATCCACCTGTGGATCCATCTCTGAAAAAAGGGGAGCAAACCGCGTTCCATAGCTCAGTGCAGCAGGGTGACCTTTCCCGTATGTCGCTCTCCCTTGGCGTCCACCACATAGAGATAGATTCCGCTGGCCACCGTTTTCCCCAGTTCATCCGTTCCGCGCCAGATCGCCGTCCAGGGGCCCTCCTGCTGCAGCTGATCGACGAGGACGCGAATCCGCCGGCCCTGCGCGTCGTAGATCCCGACGCGCACCGGCCCCTCCTGGCGCACCAGATAGCGAATCGTCACCTCCGCGTTGAAGGGGTTGGGATACGCCAGATGCGGACGCACCGCGGCCGGGCCGCTCGCCACTGCCGCTCCGATCCTGAATATTCCCAACTCTTTTACAGAGGCCTGTAGCGAGTTCTCCCCGACGAAACTCGGCAGTTCCTCCCAAGCCGCGGCGGACGCATCCCAGCGCAGCACCGCTCTCCCTTCCAACTCCTCCGGAACCAGATCGCGAAAGATGACTTCTACTGCCTGTTTTCCCTCTTCTCTCCCGGATAGATCGACGTGATAGACCCGCCCGCCCATCGGCGACGGATTTCCATAGAGCAGCGCCAGATGCCCCGTTCCGCTCATCCCCATTGGAATATTGAGCTGCACTTTCCCGTCCGGACTGACCACCGTCCCTCCTCCTTCCACCAACCAGCCGACGGCGACCTGCATCGTCGCGATCCCCACATTGCCGCTGGTATCCGCGCCGCTGACGCCGATATCCAGCAAACCGTCCAGCCCTACCAGATAAATCGCCCGGTAGTGATCCCCCTCTTCCTCCACTGCCAGTCGCTCCCCGCTCACCTCCACGATCGGTCTCCTGGCCAGCGGTTCATCGGCGTACACGCGCACATCGAGCAGTTCGCCGAAAATCTGATTCCCGCTCACCTCCAGGCGCAAATTCGGTGCGGTTCTGTCGACCCGGATCAGGCGCACCCGGATCGTCCCCTCCGCCCGATTGCCCTCCGGATCGGTCACCATGAGCAGCAGCGACAACGGCGCCTCCACAAAACTCGGGGAGAAGAGCGTCAGCGATTCATTCCCCCCGCCGAATACAGCCTGCAGACCATCCCCGCCGAGAGCGCTCCACAGCAGGAAATCTCCATCCGTATCCGGATCCTCCACCAGTGGCGCGAGATCCAGGCTCATCGTTTCGCCGACCGGCAGGACGATCTCCGCAGGCAGGCGCAAAACCGGTGGTTCGGCGACGATCGGCACTCTGACGATCAGGGAAACCAGACTCTCCAACGCACCATCGATGCGGCGAACGGCCAGCTGGCGGACCTCCTCTCCCCCGAATCCCGCTGGAATCGACAGGGTGAGGATATGGGTCAACGGGTCGATCGACAGACCGATCTGTCCCTCTTCGACGACCCTCCAGAGCAGATTTCCCGCCTCTTCGACCCCTGAGAAACTGTCCAGATCCAAAACGTCGGTCGTCGTCCCGGCATGCCCGAAGAGTTCGGGAAGGGGATCGACCTGAGGCGGCACTTCAATCTTTGCCAGCACCTCTACTGCCAGCGCTACCTGCCGCTG
>Ga0233429_1001811_pt1 | contig 24015 bp, 9 predicted proteins | sample SI_118_April2016_3_FD_179879 | JGI IMG/M metagenome (GOLD analysis project Ga0233429, IMG submission 179879) | Seawater microbial communities from Saanich Inlet, British Columbia, Canada - SI_118_April2016_135_MG | ecosystem: Environmental > Aquatic > Marine > Inlet | place: Canada: British... | reverse complement strand
TATCTCCGGCGCTCCCTATATCCCCATACCTGGTTGTGTATTCCAAAAGGTTTGTTAAAGATTCTACTCTACCAATTTTATCTCCCGCCTCCTTCATATGCTCTGCTATTTTTTGGGTGAGCATTTTGGGGAAAGACACTTGAAATTGTTCAAATGTAATATGTATTCCATATTTATCTCGAGTGTATGGATGTTCAACTGTAGCACGTAAACAATCCTCCAATTCAATAAATATTGACTCCCAAAAGTCCACACTCCTTCTCAGAATACTGATTGCCTCATCATACATTCCATGTTGAACCATTTCATGGCTGAACCGTATTATTGTGTTGTTTATATCTTGATTAAAAAGAAGTGCATATTTCTCATCAAACATTTGATCGATAATCTCTACTACTTCATGAAGTAGATCTTCATCTTCTTCCCGAGTAAAGTAAAGGCAAATAGTACTCATCAAGTGCATTTCCTTACTATCACTCCCGTGTTTCAGGCCGATTTCCTCAAGAATCCTTGTACTTTGAGAAAAGTAATTTAATGCTACCTCAAAATTTCCATCGTTTAGGTTATAGAATCCCAATTTTGAATAATAATTAACATAAGCGGCAGTGCTTATAGCTGATTCATGCTGGCTGGAAAACTCATCTATTTTTGTTTTGTATTCTGCTTTCGATTGATCGCTGATTGAATTATTCCAGATGTATATGAGTGCTACCATTTTATTATCATTGCTAATATCTATGTCATTTCTCTCCACTAAGGATTGAATTTCCTCCCTGATTGATTGGAACCCATCCGTATAGTCTCGAATAACTAAATGAAGAAATTTATAGAAGAACCATTTATCTGACATACCATAGGAAGCAGCTTGTTTGGCCAAATGGGAATAATTTTCCTCCATCTCGTCAATCAGGACCGAATTACCAACAGTTACGGCTTCTTCAATTTTTTCCTGAATTAGTGTGATTGCCCCATCGAGATAATCGATCCCCTCACTAGCATTGAGTAGATCATCAATCTGCGGGTGTATCTTGTGGGATGTACAATAACTAAGATCAATAGAAAGTGATTCTATTTGTTGATTAATAGCAATTATTTCTGTCTGTGCAAAAGAGGGAGAGGGGACATGAATAAATATTAGCCAAATAATCGAAAGTTTGAAGAATCCATTTAATTGAAAGTTCATCATTAGATCATCGGGACCTAGTTAAGGGTTTTTTAAATATCTACTTTATATTATTCTTGCTGAGGTTTCATAACTCAGAAAATTGATCAACCTTTGTAGGGAACAGTAGATTCAGGCCATCCATCACCATCTTCATCGACACCATGTTCATCAAAATTTCCATCCTGGTCATGATCAAAATAGAAATGTTCAAATCCTTCTTTTCCGTCTTCATCAAAAATGTAAATTTCAACACCACCATCATGATCTGCGTCAAAAATCATAAAATCAATTGTTCCATCCTCATCACCATCAATTTTGGCAAAATCATAGTAACCATCATCCTGAGAATCAGTCCGATAACCATCTATAACCCCATTCTCGTCAAGGTCCATTGGCAGCCAAACAATTTCATCTGAATCTGCAGTTTTATTTTTTGAGAGATCTCTGTATTTACCTACTTTTGCGCCAGAAATGAAATTAGTCACTTCCTCAACATGAACAGCAAAATTTAGTCCTTGGCCCTCAGAGCTGAATGAGTTAATGCCAACCAGTTGGCCCATTCCATTAAACAAAGGACCTCCTGAATTTCCTGGATTTGATGGTGTTTGTGTTTGAATGACGTCTGCTTCAAATTCATTACTATTTTTATAGGCCCATTCAAAATTAGAACGTAATTGACTCACAACTCCATATGTAAATGACCAAATGTATCCTTCAGGATGCCCAATTGCGAATACATCGTCTGCAATGGAAATCGATTTGGGACCACTAAAAACTATTTGGGGCGGAATTTTTTCTTTCGACTCCAGTTTTAGTAGCGCTAGATCCCTTGAAGGATCAATAGCTACAACATTCGCGAGCAAAGCTAATTCAGGGTCAAGGTCAGTTAGTTGTGATAGACCTTTGTTATATGGCCAAACTAACATTTGATCATTCCCATCTACGACATGCCAATTAGTGATTATATTTCCTTCAGAATCTACAACACTTCCAGAACCAAGGGAGGTGGCATCTATCGAGACTAAGAGCACAACGCTTTGTACACATCTCTTGTACAAGTGTGAGGCTCCTGTAAGCTGTCGGGTCTTAATGCCCGAAGCCATTGGATCATATCCCATAGATCTATTTTGAATTGACTTGCTTGAATTTGCATAAAATGCTTTTGTAGGATTCATGTTGCTAGAACTATGATCTAATGATGAGGGTGTGATTTTGGCTTCATAGTTCGATTGGGATAACTTTTTATCATTTAGATTAATATCAAACAAAAAATGTTCTGCCCCTTGGCTGTATCCGCTACCAACGATAATTAGTGATTGTACCAGTATTAGTATTCGCATTATCCCTCCCTGCCCAAAATTGAAAAATTGTTTATTAATATAGGAGATTATCATCCCTATTGTACAACTAATAAATACAACTACAAGTTTTACTGAATTGGCTCAATTAAACCTCTCCATACTATGGTATCAAAGGTAGTAATTTCTATATAAATTTTATCATTTTTCACGAATGGTGGTAGAGTTATTATGTTTGAGAGATCTGAAACAGATTGCTCTGCTATTGGGTTTTTTTGACTATCATAAAACATCACTTTTCGTTTGATTTTAACAGGCTGACTTATGTTTAGAGTGTCACCTTCTACAGTGATTTTGAGGCCGCCTTGCATAATTTCTTCTGTAGGATTCATCACATAATTCTGTTTAAAAGGCTTAAAATTAATAGCTGGTGAGGCCTGGTCACCCTCAGAATTATTTCCAATGAATATGAATATTATTACTGCAGCGATTCCAAAGGCCAGTAACTCTGTCGTTCTTTTGGGTAGAGACCAGACTGGTAATAACCTCGTTTTGGGAATTATCTTTCCCACTCTACTCCATATAGGAGCCTTATTATCATCTGGGATTAGGGAGAACTCATTATCAGCACGCTTAATGAGATCTTCTGGAGTAACCTCAAACTTCATTTCTTGCAATTCATCATAACTCAAACTGTATTGGCTAAATTCTAGAAAGCATTTGTCACACTTATGAATATGCTCCTCATACTCCGAATTTAACTCTATGGATAGTGAACCTTCCAAAAGGGCCATCATCTCTTCTGTGTTTAAATGTTTTACGTTCATTATTTACTCAATATTCTCAAGCTCGAACTCTGCCAAATACACTTTCAATAGTGTCTTTAATTTAGCCGTATCGATCTCATATTCTTCCACCATATTGGTGAAACTATCTCGGGCATTCATGACCATTTTCTTAATTAATTTTGTAATGAAAGGGTAGATTTCACTAGAAGCATTAAAAGGGAGTCCCTCAAATAAAAGTATCCCCCGAGTATTCTTTGTTAGCTGAAAAATTTCATCCACACTATAATTTTCTCTCCAATAAAGGAGCATAATTCGTCTTTCATCCGCAGATAGATTAGCAATAAGAACCTTTAATAGATCGATTGTATCCTGAATTTCTGGAGCTGCTGCAGGATCATTTGAGGAGTTGTCCTGAAGTTGTCTTACCTCGGACCCATGAGTTTCGTCATCTTTGTCTGTATCTATCGAAATAACTGAATGTCGAGTGATCAAATCAATCAATCCATCCTTGGTAAGTGTAGATCTAATTTCTTCGACAATATCAATTAGCTTTTCCTCAGTGATGGATACCCGCTCCGCTATTTGGTCAATGCTTAAATTCCTGCGAAGATGGAGGAAAATTTCTGCATGAGCTTCAGAAAGAGCTTGAATACACTTCGGGATATACCCAGTGTCACCAGTTTTCCATCGCAGCCAATCTTTAAAAGTGAATGATGAATTTAATATAGATGTAATGTATGTTCTAAAAGATGCACCTGCCCTACCCCCGTATGAGCAACTCTTCTGAATAGCCTGTTTAATTAACCAAAGGTAGGTATCAGCAACATCATCATCTACTCGAATAGAATAGCCTGTTTTGGTTCGGTATTCCCAACTATCCTGATGGATACCTCGATTGTTAAACTTGGAGGCAACAAAATATACTTCATCACAATACACGTTTTGAAATTCTGCTATTGCTTTTTTGTCCTCAGCACAGATAGCTGAAGCAAATTTGGTGTCCTGGTTAGAGGCTCCACCTTGGATGTTTTCTGATTGATTCACTTTTATCGAATTTACATTCATATGCATTATAAACAACCAGATTGATGACTCCCTAACAAAGGATATTATTAAAAAAGAGATGATCCCCTCTGTAGCAAAGGAGACCATTTCTTTTTTCTGAGTTAAGTTTGTCATTGTGCTAATTATTGAACCTATTAATCATCCCAGAGACTTGAAGACTTCTTTTTGGGCGTGATTGAATGGTATGTAGTGTTTCCACCATAATTGCTGGAAGTGCCGGAAAACGTATCAAAGTCATGAGTAGTTGTACTCCCACCATAATTGCTTGAACTCCCTGAGTTACCATCACTGAAGGAAGAGTAACTTGTACCCCCACCATAATTTGATGTGCTTCCTGTAGTTCCATTACTTGAAGAGTGATATGTAGTACTGCCACCATAGTTGCTAGAAGTTCCAGAAGTTCCATTACTAAGTGTATGATATGTGGTGCTGCCACCATAATTCGATGACGTTCCAGTAGTTCCATCACTAAATGAATGATGTGTGGTGCTGCCACCATAATTTGATGATGTTCCCGTAGTGGTTTGAGCCATAATTGATGTTGAGATTATCAGGGTTAAGGCTACGATCAATTTCATTGTTTTCATTTTCTTTTCCTCTCGGTTTGATTTGATGTTTTTCATCTCAATTATCTTTAGACGGACACGAAAATGGTTTTTTTCATTTTATTATATTTTTTTTTAAAAATAATTCTGGACTGGTAAATATTGGTAGTTAGACACGCGGACTATGCGCCAGGATTGAAAATATGGAGAATAGCAAATTCCATTTTTCACATTTTGTGTAGATATAGGCTAATAAGTATGAGTGAAGGGGATTCCTCGCTTGCCTAGCTGAGGCGTACTTAGCCGGACCAAACACAGCCTGCGGAATGGTACTTCTGTCATCTTATGGAAAAGTTGATAGATAGGGTTAAAACAAGCAAGCCTCTAACTTTTGAGAGTTAGAGGCTTACAGTTTAAAAAATATCTACTGTATTTAATATTTCTTGTACCAGGAATCACCGTCTGAAGAACTATCGGTCCGATAATATGTATCTCCAATTTTTGTGGTAGAAGATTGCCATGTCTTCCCTTTTGATGTTGACCCTGTTGTGTAAGTATTGTCACCAATTTTAGTTGTAGTTGCTCTGGCACTGTTACCGTTAGAGCCACTCCATCTAGTAGTAGTCTGATTCCCAGTTTTTTGAGTGGATGAAGCACTCCAACCACCATTACCATAGGTTGTCTTTGATGTAGTATACGTATCACCAATTTTGGTAGTAACCGTATTATAAGTTGTACCGCTTTTAATACTACCTGAGGTGTATGTGGAATTTCCACCATAATTTGTAGATGTACCGTAACTAGTTTGACCTAACACTCCTGTTGAAATTATTAAAATCAGGGTTAAGATCAGTTTCATTGCCTTCATGTCAGTTTCCTTTCGGTTTGATTTGATGTTTTCCATCTCAATTATCTTTAGACGGACACGAAAATGGTTTTTTTAAAATTTTATTTTCTTTCTTCCGCGCTCAATCCAAAACCTAACCCATGAATTTTCCAACTGGTGCATCAGAGCTTGATAATAGAATATTGAAGGGGGGTGCACCCCCTTGCCTGGGTGAGTACCCTCCTACCCATCCAATTTTGTGAACTGAATAAGATAACGCTATGGTCGCTAAGTGTTGACCCCCTGCGTAGTAAGCAGGAGTTCAAATCGTAAGAGTCTTACTGTATAGGGGTTTATTAGGGGTGATGTGATTTTTTAGCCTGCAGAATGTAGCCTGCCCACTAATCGTTCATTGTTATATGCTATTATTTAATATGCACTTACGTAACTTTGCATAATTGAAAAAAGGCCAGTCAATCACTAGCCCTGCAGTTCTAAATTGAAGATTTAACCGGTTATTTAAGGATCAAAGCTTTCCGCGCCATCCTGTACTCGGGAGTATGCAGAACAATAAAATACAATCCTGATGCAACGTTCTGCCCTTGATCGTTGTGACCATTCCAATGTGTCACATGATATCCAGCCTGATTCTCACCGGAATAGATGTCTCTCACAAAGCGACCCCGAATATCATAGATAGAAATGGAAAGATCACTATCCTTTGGGAGACCATACTCGATGGTCGTACTGGCGTTAAACGGATTCGGATAATTCTGCGATAAACTGAAGCTTGTAGGTATAGGTAAGAGTTCTACCAGGCTTCTCTTCTGAATGACGTTAGCGTCCATATCAGAGCCCTGAATCGCTATTTCAATGGAATATCTCTGCTTTGTATCAGGAATTAGTTTCAAATTCAGATCATCATCATTGGAATCTGTGAGATGACTACTGGTAATCAGAATGAAGCCGCTGTCAGGATTTACATCTACCATAGACAAGCCACTTGATGAGACTTTCGCTAAACCATCATCCGCTACCATGATTTGTACAACACTTGGATCGTACTTTATAATGGTCTGAGAGGCAACATAATTACTAAGGGGTACGGAAACCTCCAGATCATTTCCACTTTGCTCCGATATGAATTCTTCAAATGGATATGACTCAGTTAAAGGTGCTGCGAGAGAGATCCCGGCAGCCCAATTCCACATGGATGCAAAGGTTGCCAGATCATAGATGTCAAAGCTTGAATCAGGTTGAATACTGACGTATGGGATTACACCCTGATGTGGCGCAAGCTCATAGCTAGAGACACTGTTGTTCCAGGCAATGACAAAGTCGTCGAAGTCATCGAAATTAATTACACCATTCTGATCATAATCTCCAGCGGCGTTAACCATTGTGTAAGAGGTATCATTGTCAATGCTATTACCATCATAAGCACCGTCACCATTCCCATCTAGGCCATAACCATATCTATTAGTCCAAGCTGATGAGTTTAGAACGAGCTGGAGTGTATCCAAGGATACGAAGCCGTCTGGTGTGGAGATTGTTGCATCATATCCACTCAATTCCCCTTCAATCTCATAGCTACCGAAAACTGACCCAATGACTTGGGCACCCGTAGAAATATCAAGCGAATCCATTAATTGACTAAACTGCAAGTGCAGATGGCCGTTTGGTTTAATTTCAGCAAGGCTGGCTATTAGCCTTGGATATTCAATGAATATGCTGAATACATCTGAATATGCTGTTGCCGTTAATCCAACCTCATCAGTAACTACTGCCCTGACTTGACAATCACCAGGTACATCTGGTATCAACCATGAATATGTAGGACGACCTTGAACTGGGTATAGATCATCTACAATAGGAATCCATGTTGCACCTTCATCAGTAGAATAGTTAAGATCTAGTCCAGTGACTTCCACATTGTCTGTGGCTATCACGCTTATATCCATCACTGTTCCAATCCCCCATTCCGTTGTATCGGGGATCGAGAAAAATGATATAGTCGGACTCGTGTTGTCAGTTATTGAGAAATACTCGGAATAGTCTTCAGCAAGGTTTCCGGCGACATCCATGACATCCATCTTAATCCTGGCGCTATCTGATACACTATTGTCAAGGCCGAAGGCGAAAGTGGTATCCTCACCTGAAATCTGAACCACATTTTGAAAAGGCTCACTTGGTTTGTTGGAATACCAAAGTTCGAACCATTCTATGCCAACATTATCAGATGCCTCCCATTCAACGAATAGCGTATCCCCTTCCTTCACTGAGGTTAGCTCAGTTGGATTTAGAATTGATATAATTGGATCAGTGCCATCGTCGATAGCGAAGGACCCTATCAGAGTGTCTGCTGATACATTCCCAGCTAAATCACTGACCCATATGGCAAAATTGCAGCTATTGGAAATGACATCAGGGGCGATCCATTCCAGCTCTCCCAGATTTGCATCCACACTATCGTAGAGACTGAATGATGCTCCACCATTGGACGTGAAGAAGAGTTTAGCCCAGTCTAGAGCTACGTCATCTGATGCGGACCAGGTAACTGTCAGTGTATCTCCATTTTCTACCACCTCCGTAATATCGGGAATATTCAGCTGGACATCGGGGGGGATTAGGTCTTGAAAAATAATACTCATCGTTACAGGAACTTCAATAGTGCCACTTGAGGGATCATTACTGGTGATCGTAATTATATCTGAATAATCACCCAATTCCAACCCGTCTGCCGTTACTGTAACTGTCACCTCAGCGTCTCCGCCAGGTTGAATAGTGAGAATGGTTGGCGCGGTTGTGAGCCACCTATCATGTGTGTCCCTTAGAGATTCTGAATTAGGATCCGCTCCATTCTGAATACCATAATTTCCATTATGTGTATCATCAGATCGCTTCTCTGAATTCTCAACTCGATACACAACCGAATCCTTAACGCAGCGGATAGAGAGGCCTGCAAAATCATTGTATGTAGTTCGATTAATATTTGTAACGCTGGCATTCAATGCTCGGATCCATGCGTTATTAGGTTGGTCCTCAGTCGCGGACCAGAAGTACGAGTTATTACCGAGATTGGTGAAGAGACTTACATGGGAACCTCCAGGCAGAGCAGTAAAACCAGATGTCCCGAACTCAGAATTGTTTACCAACGCTCCATTTGCCCACAAATCGGTATCTCCTGCAAGTTTGCTGCCTTCATTCGTGCCACGCCAGTAAGGAGCATCCGCCTCTAATTGACTCATACCAAGTGCCATTTCCAATTCTTTCCATTCAGCATCTGTTGGTAAATGCCAGCCTTCAGGAGCTATATCACGTACATCAACCGCTGCATACCGATTGTACAAATTACCATACGTTTCGCTCTCGTTGGAGATATTGTTATCGTGTACACAGTATGCTTCAGTCGTCAGTGTTTCCCATACTCCAGCATCGATTATATTTGTTATTGCAGTACCATCACGGAAATGGGTCACCTTCAGGTTCTCAGCCATCCAGATTTGGTCTCCAATCTGCACCGTTGGATAAATATTACCGTCTATATCAGTGACACTATAAGAGTTTATGGTTATAGTTGCCTCCAGCGCTGTCGCACCAGTATTAGAGATTGTTAATGTCTGCGATTGTTCAAAGCCCTCAGCCGTGTTTACAGTAAAATTCAGCGAATCAGGTGAGATGGAGATTTGGGGAGAATGCGCTATTTGATCAAAGTAGTATGCTCCCATATCAGCTCTGGTATCATCTGGGTCTAGTGGTGATGTTGGATCGCCTGTGTCGATACATGGAGATCCACTTTCGAGATGGAAATTGCCGACTTCTGCGTCAACAAATAGTGGGTCCTCGTCAAAATTTCCGATTCCCTCCCATCCATTTTGAATGTCTGAGTAGTTAATCGAAAGTGAGCCAAGCTCTTCATAAACTTGGTCAGGACTATTGCCCCAAATTATGCAGTTGCTGACAGTTAAAATTGTATTGACATGTGATGATATTAAACCACCACCGATCACAGCAGTATTTCCTACAATAGTAACATTGTTTAGAAAGGTCTCAGTATTTTCAGTTCCATGGAAGTAAACACCGCCAAAAGAGTTGGCAGAGTTCCCTTCAACAAGGACTCTGTTAAATGTCGGGTTGGCTTCTGTGCAATAGAATCCACCTCCAAGACTGGTCGCAATATTGCCCCGAATTATAACATCTGTAATTTTAATATCAGAATTAATTTCACAGAAAATACCACCACCCAAGGTTGCATCATTGTTATCAACTATGCTATTTTCAATTCGTGCTTTAGAGTTCACATCAAAGAATAGTCCACCACCGAAGGAGGTAGCTGTATTTCCTGATATACTACAATTGACTACTCGAGGGGATGCATTGTAGCAGTTAACACCTCCCCCATTTAATGCTCCCCCATTTCTAATAGTGAAACCTAGTAGAACTGCAGTGCTATCTTCACCTGATCCGAATGTGACCACACTACCATCTTGGTCGCCATCAATAATCGTCTGGCTAATATATGAGTCATCTTCAGAGATCAACCTAAGCGATCCTAAGACAATGTTTTTCCCGTTGTAGTTAATAGTTTCAACATAAGTGCCTGGTTGGACAAGAACCGTATCATGATTTTGTGTAGCATCAATCCCAACCTGGATGGAGGCAAATGGAGAATCTTCAGATCCGTCACCTATTTCATCTGATCCTTCTGTTGAAATATGCCAAACTGGACCCTCATATGCAGGCGTCTGGTGATAATAATAAGCGCCAATATCCATACGAGTACCATCAGGATCTTGGTCATCTGGATCAATTTCCCAAAGATTGCCATCACCGTCTAGGTCTGGATCACCAGCATCAATGCAACTAGATGAACTTAATAGATTATAGTTCCCGGTGTCTGGAAACGCAAATTCTGGATCAGAGTTGTCGATTGTACCTAACTCTCCCGTATTTGTACCACCAACATCAGAAGGCATGAAACAATATTCTGCCGCGTATTGATGGTCGATCTCTACACCACCCCCCTCGCTATGCCATATGATACAGTTCCGATAGTTGGAATGATTTGCGTAATCCAGTATTTCAGCAGTGTTTGAAGCGGTATTGTTTGTAATCGTCAGATTTTGAAAATAGGGATCATTATTGTACCCTCTTAGAACAATACCTCCTCCATTATTAGTCGCTTGATTATCTGAGATGGTAGTATATACTATCCTCACACTATCGTTGTTATGCAGATAAAAACCACCACCTTCTAATCCAGCAACATTACCTCTCACCTCGGATGAGTCTATATTCAGAATAGTTCCTTCATGACAGGCAATACCACCGCCATCATCTTCAGTAGTGTTATTATTGATGATGGAATTATTAATCGTAAGCTGCCCGCCAGAAGCCCAAATCCCTCCCCCTTTAGTTGTTGCGGAATTGCCTGAGATGAAGCAATCTTCAATAATTGGATTTGACGTGGATGTTATTGACACACCTCCACCACCGCCATTTGCGATATTATTGGTCACACTAGTATTTACAATATATGGGGCCGATTCCAGGATGTAAATACCACCCCCGTTTGCAGCTGAATTGTCAGAAATATAAACATCTGACAGAGTGGGACTTGAATCGTCGAGGTATATTCCACCACCATATTGAAAGGCTTGATTGTTACCAATTGTCACATTAATTAGTGATCCATTTGATTGATGACATTTGACTCCACCGCCATAACCATTTCCACCAACACCATCTGTATTCGCTGTATTGTCTATAACGGAACAATTTTCAACACGCACGTTCGTGCAATTATTCAAATACAATCCACCACCATCGGTAAGAGCACTATTTGTGGTGATCTCCAAGTTGAGTAATCTTGAGCTCGAGTTTTCGAGATATACTCCTCCACCATAATGCGCTGTATTTTCAAGTATTCTCAAGTCCGATAATGTGGGAGATGTGTTCTCACAGTAGATACCACCCCCTTTGAGATCGGGATTCGCAGTGCTGCTATTTATCCCGTTGAATAAAGTAAATCCATTCAAAACTGCCGTTGAATCTTCACCTGTTACGAAAGTAGCAACTCTTGCAACCTGATTCCCATCAATAATGGTTGAGGATATATATGATGTATCACCCGTGGTCAGAGTTAACGAGCCCACAGCAATGTTCATTCCATTGAAGTTGATATTCTCAAAATATGTCCCGGGCTGAACTAATACTGTGTCACCATTTGCTGAGGCATCAATTCCAAATTGAATTGAAGCAAAGGGTAGGTCATATGACCCATTACCAGATTCATTTGACCCATCACTCGCGACATGCCAAACAGGTCCTAGGTAAATTGGAGTAGAATGATGATAATAATATGCACCCATATCCTTACGTGTTCCATCGGGGTCTTGGTCGTCAATATCTGTTTCCCAAGAGCTGCCATCATTATCCGTATCGGGGTCTCCAGAATCGATGCATGGACTATGGTTAGTGAGGCTATAATCACCGCTAACCATATCCAAGAACAGCGGATCATCATTTATATTTCCAACCCCCGCAAAACCACCTTCTATGTCACTGAAAGTAACTGAGCCCCCATTGGCAATATTGTAGCTATTAGGGATATTATTCCAGATAATAGTGTTTACTAGTGTGGGTTCACAGTCTAGATCGTATCTATATATCCCTCCCCCAGCATTGGCAGTGTTATTTACAATCGTTACATTTGTTAGTGTCGGGTCTGAATTGGATTCTATTAAGTAAATTCCTCCTCCGCCGTCACCTGTTCCGGTACCTGTTACAGCATTATCGGAAATAAGAACGTTCAATAGCTCTGGGTGGGCATCCCAACAGTAAATGCCTCCACCTCGTCTAATTGCGGCGTTCCCCCCTATCCGACTTTCGGATAGAGTAAAATCATTCACACCTCGAATGTAAATTCCGGCGCCATATTCATTACATTCATTGCTGGTAATGCTAATATTTGAAGCTAGAAACGATGAGTTAATGTCTCTACCTATGTATAGCCCACCGCCAAACTCATTAGCCTGATTCTCACTTACAGAAACATTTTCCATCGTGATAGAGGAGTTAGTTGTAAAATAAATTCCACCACCATCAAAATTATCGGATCTATTTCTTTCAATTTTACTTCTGCTCAGGGTAATTGTTGAGCTGTTGATGTACATGCCACCACCGAAGCCGTTAGTCGAAACATTGTCAGTGATTTCAACACTATCTAACACTGCTAGACAACCAATCAGATTTAACCCAGCTCCGTTTCCAGCCGTATTATTTTGGTCTATAACAATATCATAGAAGTACAATTCAGAGTCTGTACCTTCAATACCTCTTCCGTTTCTGGTAAGTGTTATATGCGAAAGTGACGCCTCTGATCCGTTGAATAAAATGCCATTGTTGCTGTGATCCTGTATTTTCAAATAGCTTAGATTAGGGTTCCCCTGACAGGTTATACCAGTTGTGCTATTCTGAATTGTAAATCCGGAAAGGAGGGCTGCACTATCAACCCCATCATCGAAGGTTATTCCACCATTTATTTTCGTGATATTCACATAATTTGTATCACCGGTAAGGAGCAGTTGTGACCCAAGAACAATACTCATATTTGCGATATATAAGTTCTCCGCATAGACTCCTGGGAAAACTATGACAGTGTCTCCATTCCAGGCAGCCTCAATACCTCTACCAATTGTTGAGAACGGATCAATAAGACCGCCGAAGGTGGTATCCGATCCAGTCGATGAGACAAAATATGTATTCCCTGCTTCACGAACTGAGAGTGGGCTCTCGAAGGCACCCATATCAGGTGCTGAACCTGCGGGGTCTGGACGAATGTTGCCTTCCAAATCCACTGCTGTTATTGCTGTAGAATCCCCAGCCCCGATACATGGGCTACTGTTAGAAAGATGGTAGTCCTGGTTGTACATATCTACGAATAATGGGTCGGTATTGAGATTCCCTTCACCCGGTAGGCCATTATCCTCAATATTGGAATATGTAGCAACAATACTTGGACTTATGCTTGGAGAATTATGCCAGATAATGGAGTTTGTAAATACTGTTCCGCTCCCTCCATAAATTGCTCCTCTATTTGGAGCCCAATTGTTAGCAATAGTGACGTTAATGTATGGTCCCAAGCCGGGATTATAAATACCGCTCCCCCCATCATAGTTTCCAGTATTTGTGACTGTATTGTCAGTTATAAGTACATTCGTCAGCGTTGGATTTGCACCATCGCAGTATAATCCTCCCCCGCGATTAGCGACGGTGTTTCCCTGTATCTTGCAGTTCACAAAGGAATAAGGTCCAACATCCCCAATCAGAGATACTCCTCCACCATATCCTGACATTTCATGCAGTGTTATATTTTCATTAAAGTCAGTACGAGTTGCATAGATTTCACCACTATGAATATTAATTCCACCACCATTCTCGGAAGCTTGGTTTCCAATAACCTCAACGTCAATCAAAGTAACCCCGGAGTTATTTTGACACTGAATTCCACCACCTACTCCAGCAACATTATTCTCGATTAAAGAGCTGCTGACAATTGGGTGCGAACTATGATCACTGTAGATTCCACCACCAAAGGTGCTTGCGGTATTTCCGAATATTTTGAGGTTGGTTAATATAGGAATTGCGCCATCACAATAAATACCACCACCGGCGAGAGCGGATCCATTAGTAATCGTAAAACCGTTCAGAATGGAGGTTGTATCCTCGCTGGAACTAAACGTGATAACACTTCCCGACTCATTACCATCTATAATTGTTTGGCCGATATAAGAGGTGTCTTCAGAAATCAATGTTAGGGATCCGACAGTAACGTTTTTTCCTTGAAAATTGATATTTTCTAAGTAGGTGCCAGGTTGTACAAGAACAGTATCTCCATTTCGAGCAGCTTCAATACCAAATTGGATAGTTGCAAAAGGAGAATCTTCCGAGCCATCACCTGATTCATTAGAACCTGAAGTTGCTACATTGTGTAGTGAAAGATAATCGATCGGAGTGGGATTTAAATTTGACCACTGCCCCCCTGATAATGCTCCGTCAGTAGCAAACTCACTTTCGCTTTCATCCGAAATAGATATTCCACTTCCTTCATCAAGGCTCCAATGACCAACCAAACCCATATCCACGGAATCTGATGGTGTTGAAGAGATCAGATTTCGTAATTCAGAAGGCTGCAACGCCCTATTCCAGAGTTGAACCTTATCTATTAAACCTGGAAAAGTATAGTTAAATTCCTGATTGGCTAAGTGACTACCAATGACTAGCGCTGCATCTCCCCCTGTAGAGGTGGGATAAAAACCTGTAAAGGATTGAGATCCTTCTTCAAGACCATTTACATACAATCGTAAAGTATTTCCATCAAAGACAAGGGCCAAATGGTACCATTCACCAATGATTGGAGTGGTGATTCCACTTGCTACTGTATAAAGTGGTGGTCCGCTGTATCCAATAGCTTGAAACTTTGGATTTTCAGAAAGTTCAATGCCAATTCCACCCCAATGAGAACCAGAATAGGTGGATGTGATCTGTTGAGTGATAGCGCTAGCGTACGCAATTTCACCTGTTTCACCTGAGCTTTCTGCTCTCGGTGTAAGATCCTCAATTCTTATCCACGCAGCCAGTGTTCTGTGTTGACCTATATTTGAAGGACCATACTCTCGAGGTACAATTACATAGTCATCAATTCCATCAAATGCGAGTGAATTATTGCCTGGATCCTGATCTTCTTGTGAAAAGCTGAATGCGCCTATATCTAATCGTGTGCCATCCTCGTCTTGATCATCCAAATCTACTGCCCAATAATATCCATCTTCATCCAAATCAGGATTTCCGGTATCAATACAGGGAGATGATTCTGTAAGTAAATAGTTATGATCAGGTCCTGAGACAAATTGAGGATCATAGTCAATAATCCCTTCACCGATTAGGGCACCGCCATCTTCGACACAGGAATAATCTACATCAAGCGTTCCTAAACCGTATAGGGATTGCCCATGATTACTCCATAGAATACTGTTTTGAATCTCTAAATAACCATATGGGTGATATATGCCTCCCACATTTTCGCCGCCAGCAACGATATTATCCACCAATGTTGAATTAATAAAGCTTAAGGATCCAGATGACTGATAGATACCAGAACCGTTATCGGTAGAATAGTTACTATCAATTAGACATTTGATTATCTGGAGATTGGCGACACTTGAGTTTAGTCTCAAACCACCACCTTTATCCGAAAGATTATTTGTGATTCTTACTTCATCCAGGACGCCTGTAGAAACACCTTCAAAATACAATCCACCACCGGTAGTAATAGCTTCATTGGACTCGAAAATACTTTCTGTTATTGAAATTTCTATATCACCAGCATAAATGCCCCCACCTTCATCCTCTGCTAAATTCTCCCGAATTATTGATTTGGAAATAATAAGATCTGATTCACGGGCATAAATACCGCCTCCAATATAGGCTGTATTATTTCTAATTATGAGATGAGATAACCTTGGGCTTGCATCTCGGCAGTAAATGCCCCCACCCCTTAAAATGATTATTTCAGTCCCACTTCCATTGGTAATGGTGAATCCTGTCAATACAGTAGTAGTATCTTCGGATGTAGCAAATGTAACCACGCTTCCAGATTGGCCCCCGTCAATAATTGTTTGAGATATATAAGAGGTGTCTCCAGTCGTCATTGTCATTGATCCAACAACAATACTTTTCCCGTTGTAGTTAATATTCTCTATGTAAGTACCTGGTTGAACAAGAAGTGTATCACCACTCTGTGAAGCATCAATTCCAAATTGGATGGAGGCAAATGGAAACTCAAATGAACCATCACCTGTTTCATCAGACCCATCTACGGAAACGTTCCACACTGGACCAGAATACTCTGTGATCGCATCCTTAATACAACGAATAGCAAAGCCATCTTTCCCATTGCCGACGCTGTAACGCCAGACATCTGAACGGTTGTAATACAGTGTACGGTACCACTTCTCGTCACTAATGGTCGCGGTAGCAGTCCAAAAGGAAACATTACCCCCTAAACCGTCGTACTCACCATTGGCACTGCTACGAGCACCACCTGGGAGCGCATTAAACCCGCTCGATCCAAACTCTGCATCATCCTCTAATTCCCCGCTGTCCCACAATCCGGAATTTCCCGCTAATTTACTTCCCTCATTGGTACCCCTGTAACCAGTAGCATCCGCTTCACTCTGGCTCATTCCTATGGTCATCTCCAGCTCTTTCCACTCATCATCAGTAGGTACATGCCAGCCTTCTGGGGCTATGTTTCTGTCATCTGCAGCTGCAAGCCAATTATAAAGAGCGCCATATGTTTCAGCTTCGTTTGAAGAGTTGTTGCTGTAAGAGCAGTAAGCACCTGAAATTGTCGTTGTCCAGACTCCAGGATCAGTCACATGGGAGATAGTGCTACCATCACGATTATGCGTCACCTTCAGATTTTCTGCCATCCAAACTTGGTCACCAATTTGAACTGTCTCATAGACATTACCATCAATGTCTGTTACTGTTTCAGTTGGCTCTGCAGGTTCTCTAATTGTAAGGAACTGATTAACCTGAACGTTAGTTGTGTCCCAAACGATGCCTCCAGGCCAATTAATTCTAATAGAATCGATAATTGATGCCTGACCCAATCCAAATGCCGCCCGAAGACTATTTTGGCTATAGGCACTCTGTGAGCCAGAACTGATATCTCGCCTCTGCCAAAAGCTACCACTATTATTGGTATTTGCTTTCACCCAAATTTTTGCCCCAATCCCCGACACACTGCTCGATGTCCCTACTAACTGTATATTTAGCCAAGTATTGGAATTTCCACGATTGATAAACAGAGTATTATTTTCTGATGAAGAGTTTGAGACATATAAATCCATATCTCCATCATTATCATAATCACTCCATACAGATCCTTGTGAATGGGTTATATCATCTCCTATAATGGTGTAGTCAATGTTATTGAAAGACCCATCACCATTATTTACATACAACCAGTCGCTGGACTCATGATTAGCCACAAATAAGTCAATATCTCCATCATTATCATAATCAGCTGGGCTACAGCTATGTGACCATGCATTATCTGTAACAATCGATCCACTTACAACTTTAGTGAAAGATTCATCGCCGTTATTGAGATATAAACAATTAGGCTGAGTGTTGTTATTTACAAATAAATCTAGATCACCATCGTTGTCACAATCGAACCATGCACCACCATATGATGAACTAATATCAGTAACAATAGGGATGCTAGATTGGGATACGAAATCGCCATTCCCCTCATTTTTGTACAACAGGTTGGTGGCTCCCCCAGTAACAAGAAGATCAATTAACCCATCATCATTGTAATCCGCCCAAAGACCGCAAATGGAGGTCATTCCTCCACCAGAAGAGATAATCGGGTTGTCCGCTATGGCAGTAAAGCTACCGTCGCCATTATTATTAAATAACGAGTTACTCCCAACATTAGCTACAAATAGATCCAGAAAACCATCAACATCATAGTCAGCCCATGAGGCGCCATAAGAAGTAATACCATCAGTAACAAGTTCACCTGAAGTTATTTTTGTGAATGACCCATCACCATCATTGGTATACAGATAATTATCAACACTACCCTCGTTAGTAACATAGAGGTCGATGTGATTATCATTATCATAATCACCCCAGGCCATCCCTCTTGAAATAGCATTATCTGTAATTATAGCCCCCGAGATGATCTCTGAAAAGCCACCGGAACCATCATTCTGGTACAAATTATTCGGACCCCCATTTGCTACAAACAGATCCAAATCTCCATCATTATCATAATCAATAAAAGATGATCCACTAGCCGATATACCATCGGTTACGATTGGATCCCCTGTCAGCCTTGTAAACTGATCCCACCCACTAAGATGGTAGAGGGAATCTATCTCGGAGGTAGAAAGGGCATTGTCATATATGTGTATATCGTCAATTTTCCCATCAAAAAAGCGTAAGTTCCCCCTTAATGACCCGACGATCCAATCTGCGCTATCCGAAACAATATTTAATCCAGATTGTACTATTGTATCTTGTAATTCGTTATCTATATAAAGTTTGGCGATAGAGTCATTATATGTAACAACAACATGAAACCACGTACTTGTGGGAATATTAGCTGTATATAATATCCAATAGTCATTTGTCCCGTCATCAACAGTGAATCCTATGTATTCTCCATCAGAAATCAAACTGAAATCACGATTCATTCCAAGCATATCCTTTGTCAAAATATGATCAGGTCCTGAAAAACTATGAGCATAGAACCACAATGAAAACGAATATTCACTAGGTTGAAATACCTCTAATCCCAAATTTATATAATCATCTAGCCCATCGAAATTATATGCACTATTTTCGTTACCGAATCGGTCATTCGTTAATGATGCACCATATTCTAATCCATCATTTCCGTTCCCACTTTCATCATCGGTATTTCCATTCAGAGGGTAATATGCAACTAACCCATCAGTGACTTGACCAACCAGCGCGATCGCTACCAGATAGGTAAGTACGAACATAAAACGCCTACTGGACATCGAGGACTCCACGACGAACGGTTGAAGTACTAATCGTTTCAAGGTTTATGTTTAAGTATTGCAGGTCTGCGATTATCAGGGCTGTAACTTCAACATTTCGAGGGGTTGTAGATTTGACACGCAATTTCAACGTTATGATAGATGAGGTACCTGCATATGAAGTGTTTGTACCTTCTACCGAGACAATAGATAGCAGGATTGTCTGACCAGTGATTTCTTGAATCACTAGGGGATTTCCGCCCCATTCGCTTTGAAGATTTCCATCAATCACGCCAAGGAGTTCCAGATTGTTATCAATCTCTATGTGACATTCTACAGCAAATAATTCGGTTACCTCTTCAGCAACGATCTGATAAATCAGAGTGTCTCCAGGATTTGCAGAGTATTTGTATGGATAAACGAGCGCAGATGGACCCGCCACGGCATCAACAGTAAAGCTCAGTGAAGTTGGCGACTCCTGCGAATCCCCGTTAATACTTGTAGCCTTTACTTTAAATAAATGATCCCCTTCATCCAGGTAATCAATCTCCACAGAAGTGTCTACACTCCACTCAGACCATACTGAACCATCGAACTGATAGCTGTATTCAGTAGCAGATTCATTTCCCTGCCATTCGAATGTAACTGTGGTTACATCAACAATTTCATTCTCACTGGGGCCAACTATTATTTCAACGGATGGACTCACATAGTCTGGATTACCAGGATCAAATGGATTGTCGGGGGGTGGTAATTCTTCATGGGAAGAACAACCCAAAACAAGAGCCACAGCAAGCAAAATGATTAATCGAAAAACACTCATGGGAGTTCAACCTTCAACTGAGCCGAGACAGAACGACCATCAGAGATTATTCCAGTAGACCAATTACTCTCTGTGCGCCTGGGCATAAACAACCAGGCATCCACTACATTCCACAGATAGGCTCCTACCATAAGCCCCATGGTGATCTGTTGTTTCCGATAATTTGACTCTGATTCGTCAAATGCGGATTGAACTTCAGCCCAAAGTTGAGTTAACTCATCTTGCGAGCCCTGAAAAGATAAATAAGTGTTTCTTTTATTCAGATAATCATTGTGAAGATCATCATATTCAGCCCGCTGAGTCGTAAGCATGTAGAACAGTGCAGCTTGACCACCGAGATACACACCTCCCATTAGTGTTCTGCCTTCATAGACCTGACCAAGACCTGGCAAGACGGCCGACCGCCAAAGAGCCTGCTTACGAGGTTTCAAGTAGATTAACTTATTTAGCTCAACAAGCAGAGCTTCCCGTTTATCTTCAGTTATTACAATTGTTTGGTCAGATGGAGCGTGGCCATCAAATCTGAAGGATACTTGATGTTTGCCCACCCACATTTTATGAACTGTGAATGGGGTCTGAGCAATGGCACCTGATGGATTCCTAAATGGTTTTCCATCGATATAAATATCTGCACCGGGCGGATTTGTTGATGCAATTAAAGAGCCTGTCAATTCCTTTAAGTTCACCTGGACCCCAGTGATATCATTGAGTTTGATAAATATTTCCTGAGAATACTTTTTGTAGTGTGGTCCTGCGTCAATGATTAGTGCGTGGGAGCCAACTCCTATTGGTTCTATAAGAGCTGGAACAATACCCCTTAGTTCTCCATCAACGGAGATTGTAGCCCCTTCTGGAAATCCTTGAACTGACAATTGACCGAAATCAGCCATCAGCGCAACATCGTTAGATAGGTTTTCACCATCATTAATGCTGATCAGCTCTTGATACTCTTTATAGAAATCTCGCTTTACGGTTAAAACGTAATCTCCTGAGGGTAGCCGATACTTTGGCAATGGACTCATGCCAATTTCTCTGCCATCAATAAGGACTGTCGCATCTTCTGGATTTGAATTTAAGGTGAGCCATCCGAAGGCTGGTGTAAGTTGAGCATTTATTTTTGTCTCGACGCCATCGCTAATTGTTACACTTTGCTCATAATCGCGATAATCTGCTAAGGATAAAACCAGCGAATATTGCCCAGACTGGATTGGTGATACTGTATAAGGCGTTTTCTCTAGCTCTTGACGATCATTCAGCGTAATACGAGCACCAGTTGGATCAGATGATAAGGTTATACTTCCAAAATTTTGTTTAAGATCAGCTTCAACCTGAGCAATATCACCAGGCTCCAGATTTACCTCCTTGATATATGAATAGTACAAGGGTTTTGACAATTGGATAGTATGTTTACCAGGAGAAATTTCTAGCTGTATGAAGGATTGGCCATATTCAATTCCATCTATGACCACCATCGCCTCATTGGGTGTAGATGATATGGTTAGGATGCTCCAATCGACAATTTGCTCTATTTCCTCACCAGTAGCGTCAATTATGATTTCACGCGCTGTAGTTGACTTTGGCTGAATAGCGACAGTCGTACTATAAGATTCATACCCATCCTTAAGAATCTGAATTGAATGCTGCCCTGGAGCGAGTTGAACGATAATCTCCTTGCGAGAGATCGTCCCTTTGGATTTTCCATCTATAATAAGTTGAACACCTAATTGGGAGACTGAGAGTCGCAACTTTCCCATTTCAGAATCATCTACAATAGCTGTAGCGCCACCAATTATCAGACCCTTCTTTTCAACGAATTGCTGCATGACTAGATCCGCCAAGTCGGGGGCCGCATCCAAGAGAGCCCCAATATCACTATTCTGGACAATAATATCTTGAGACGCCATGAGTTTTGAAGTTTCGACATCTATGATCCTAGCAGCTACAAATATTTTTGTGCCAAGACTGCGAACATCGCCAGAAACCATATATTGAACTCCAGCGATTTGCCCGACTTCAACAATACAATCCTCAGCGCAGATGCCTGAAATTTGTATTTTCTGCTCCGCCATAATCGCTTCAAACTTTTCTCGTTCCATGACTTCAAATTGCGAATACCCAACTAGTGCGTTTCTGAATCGGTCTGTAAAGGTCTTTGTCTGTGTGTTATCAATTCCTTCACCCTGAAAGTCTAAAATGGCAATTCTGTCAGCTCCGAAAAGCTGAAAAACCATCAGCAAGGGAAGTAAAAGGTGTAAGATCTTCAATCTAAGGTCTCCAGAAATTGGCTTAAGACTTTCTCGTCTCCTGCTTTGTATCCTGTATGTTGATACACGATTGATCCTGCTTTATTGATCACAAACAAGGATGGTAAGCTAGCAACTTCAGCACCAGTTTCACTCTCACCGATGACATTAAATTTTTTCGCTGCTCTCCCATACTTATCCAAGAGAACCGGGAGTTCAATTTTCACGTCATTAAGCCATTTTAAGATCAGCTCCGGTTTGTCCTTAACTGAAACTAGATAGAATTTTATGTCGGGAAATTTATTTGAGAGTATTTCTAGCTGTGGGGCTTCGGCTCTGCAGGGGATACACCAAGTGGCGAAGAAGCTCAAAACAACTACTGAAGACTGTTTAGCATTTTCACCATATACTCTTGATGCAAAGAAGTCATCGCCGCTCAAATCCCTTAGATAAAAGGTTGGTGCTAGATTAGTGTTATCTTGTCCAAAGAGGAGTGAAAGAGCTATCAGTAGATAAATTATGATAGCATATTTTTTGCTGACATACCCCCTAGCGGCCAATCGTTTCAAGTAATTCTCCCCGAAACATGTTGTTTAAATAATTCCGACATGATAGTTTAATTATTAATTGCTAATTAACAAATATATGACCATTTCTATCATTATTTAATCATGAAGAAGATTTTACTTCTAGCATTATGAGTTATAGCTAATGGATAGGTCACTTCCTGTCTGATAAGCAGGGGTTCACAATTTGAAAACCTTACTGTATAGGGGTTTAAAGGGGGTGTCTGAAAGTGTGGCCTGCGAATCGTGGCCTGCGTTAAAACACCAACAAACCTTAATCTATTGATTAACCTACACTTACATCCTGAGTTGGATATATTGGCCTAAGCATTTTTTTCTGCACTAGGTCTGGGAAGTCTTGCTCTAATCTCCGGGGATCAAAATTAGCATATTTTTCGGTCATAACGACACTGGCGTGTCCCAACAAGGTCTTGACGGCATATATGTCTCGTGTCTTTAAATAATGCCTGACAGCACACGTATCTCGGAGGTTGTGGAATCGATAACCTGATAATTTGGCATCTTCCATTGCTTGCGCGAAACACTTACTGTAGTGTTGGGCTTCGTGCGTACCCCGAATTGGATTTTTCTTGTCGGTGGTCACCAAGTTCTTACTGTGACTTTTCTCCTGTAGCTCAATTAGTATTTCTTTAAGCTCTGGTGTTAGGAATATCTGGCGTTTCCTCCTTGACTTAGTTGTCTCAGCATTCGTAACAAGGAAGTCACCCTCCAAGCGTCCTTCAATAGGCTCACGAAGACGGCAGCCTGTCTCCCTGTAGAACCAGAACACACGCTTTAAATAGTCGTCTACTTCATCACAAATTGCATTGAAAACATCGTTACTCAGGTACAAGGGGTCTGATTTGGGTATATGGAGCAACTTTATCGTGGGCACTTCATCAATCTCACCACGGTCCTTTAGGTAACGCAAGAATGTTTTAAAGTTTCGTAATCGGATCTGGATTGTGGTTTTTGTGTACTTCTCTCTCCTAGTGGATTTGTACAAGTCTATCTCTTTGATGCTGATTTGAGAGACTGGGTAGTTCTTCCCCAACAACTTCATCAGATCATTGGCTGCATCCTGGAATATATCCAGTGCGCTTTTACTTA
>Ga0233429_1001801_pt1 | contig 24105 bp, 18 predicted proteins | sample SI_118_April2016_3_FD_179879 | JGI IMG/M metagenome (GOLD analysis project Ga0233429, IMG submission 179879) | Seawater microbial communities from Saanich Inlet, British Columbia, Canada - SI_118_April2016_135_MG | ecosystem: Environmental > Aquatic > Marine > Inlet | place: Canada: British... | reverse complement strand
CAAACGAAGTATTACATGATACGCTCTCTAATGAATACCTAAATCTTTCGTCGCTTCTTCTGATCAAAGGTTTTGATACTGGAAAATATAATATGTTTTTTCCTATTGAATCAGTAGATGAATTTTTTGGAGAAACAATTCACGATAAAACAACAAATGTTCTTGTCACAGATGATTCTATTGAAAACATCAGGACAATCAAAAAATATCTAATTAATACACCGTTCAGGGTCATTGATTCTACTAATGCTAAAGAGACGTTTATGATTTTACAAAAAGAGAAGATACACTTAATTCTACTCAAATTAAATTTGCCGATCCAGAACGGTATTGAAATATGTAAAAATATAAAGAAAACACCATATACCAGAGGAATCCCATTAATAATGATCTCTGACAAACCGACACAAGAGGATGTTATTAGCTCATTACAGGCAGGTGCAAGGGATTTTCTTGTCAGGCCTTTTTACAAAGATAGACTCTTACAAAAAATTGATAGATTTAAAGTTAAAGAAAAGCAAGCAACTCTATATTAAAATAGTAATAAAATGAGGCACGCAACATATATACTTTGCAACGAAATCTATAATTCAATGACAATGCTCTTGTGGTAAACTTCAAAATCATAATGAACGAAAGGAAGTGATTAAAATGAGTGAATCGAAAACAGATAACAATGATCTTACTTTGGATATTAAGGAAGATTCAGAAATATTTCTAGAATTTTTGTCAGAGGTACTTGACCATCTAGAAGATTCTGAAAGCAATATACTCAGTATAGAAGGTGAAAATTGTGATTATGAAGTAATCAATGCAATCTTCAGAAGTATTCACAGCATAAAGGGTAGTGCAGGATTTCTCGGACTTACAGATATGCAGGGTCTTAGCCATGAACTGGAAGCGCTTCTGGACAAAGCACGAAAAGGTGAAATATCTATTACACAGGAAATAATAGATATTTCTTTAAGTGCAATAGATGCGTTGAGAAAACTTCGGGATAATCTGGCAATCAGGGTAGATATTGAACTAGGTAAAATCACAAATTCCGATTCATCTCCTAAAGAGCAGCCTATAGATATTAAGCCATACGTAGACAAGATAACATCCATACTAAACGACGAGTCAAATTCAAAAGGAATTGATACAGAACCAGCAGCACAATCAGATACAAGTGACTCAGAAAATGCTGATGACTTCTGGCCGAAGGAGAGTGGCAAACCGTCGGGAGAAGGATTTCTCGGAGAGATCCTTCTGGATGAAGGGACAATTACTCAGGAGCAATTGGACAAAGCTCTTGAAGATGGAAACAAAAAAATTGGTGAAATTCTAGTTGAGGATGGAGTAACAACCTCTGAGAAAGTTGACAAGGCTCTTGTTGATCAGAAACCGATAGGAGAAATACTCGCTGATAAAGGTGAAATCACAAAACCAGAGCTTGATAATGCACTCAAACAACAAGGTAAAAAAGTAGGAGAAAGACTTATAGAGATTGGTGCAACAACTAGCGAAAGTATTGATTCTGCTTTAGAGTCACAACAATCTCAGCGGAGTATGAAAGTTCAGTCAAGGACGGTCAAAGTAGATACCGGCAAACTAGACAATCTATTTGATCTGGTAGGAGAGCTTGTAATTGCGAATACCCTCATTTGTGGAGAAATGAAATCCGTAAGTAATAATGGTACCAGCAAAAACTTGTCTCAGTTAACCAAAATCACCAAGGATATACAGGACCAGGTCATGTCAATGAGGATGGTTACACTAAAGCAGACATTCCAGAAAATGTCCAGGCTGGTGAGAGATGTATCTCAACGTTCAGGTAAAAAAGTTAAGTTTAAAATCTCTGGTGAAGAAACGGAGCTTGATAAGAACGTTATTGAAGAAATAGCTGATCCGCTCGTACATATTCTTAGAAATTCAGTAGATCATGGTATTGAGGCGGAAGAAGACAGAAGTGCTAAAGGCAAGCCAAAAGAAGGTACGGTGTCATTAAGCGCTTTTCATCGCGGTGGAAATATCATTATAGAGATCAAGGATGATGGTAAAGGGCTGCAAAAAGAAAGAATATTAAAGAAGGCTATTGATAAAGGACTCGTAAACAGCCAGGCGTCAATGACAGATAATCAGATATACAACCTAATCTTTGCACCTGGCTTATCAACTGCGGATAAGGTTACTAATATCTCAGGTCGTGGTGTAGGAATGGATGTTGTTAAGAAAAATATAGAGAAGCTTCGTGGCAAGGTTGAAGTAACGTCAAAAGAAGGAGAAGGCTCAACATTTACTATAAAACTGCCACTGACACTTGCAATAATAGATGGCATTGTAGTTAATGTCGGCGATACAAAATATATCATACCAACTGTCTCTATAGAGGAATCACTGCAACCGAAGGAAGAGGAGATCAGCACAGTTAAAGATCAGGGTGAAGTAATTAACATCAGAGGAAACCTGTTATCTCTGGTACGACTACATAAGCTTTACAACATTAACACAACAAAGACAATCCCGTGGGAATCAATTGTTGTTGTAGTAGAGGGTGCTGAGGGGAAATATGGAGTCTTGGTAGACGAACTCCTGGGGCAACAACAGGTTGTTATCAAAAGCCTTGGAGACAGATTTAAGAATGTAAAAGGTATTTCAGGTAGTGCTATACTTGGAGATGGAAAAGTCGGCTTAATTCTTGATGTCACTGGAGTAAGAGAAGCATTTGTTGGACATGGTCACAACTAGAGGTATTTATAATTCCTGTCTTTACTCGTTGTGAGTTATGGTGGATAGAAAAATGCGTCTGATCGAGTATTAATTCTCATCACAGGGACAGAATAACTATAGAATAGATATTGAAAACCATCGATGATCTGTTTTGGTTATAAGTAACTGAAATAGAACGATCAATGTACATCATACATATTGGTGTACTGGTGGGAAGTGCTGTCATTAACCATTTATTACAAATAGCCAACTAACCGATTAGTCGCGGCTAATCTGGTATTTAAACATAAAATATGATATTAAATAATAATGGGAATATTGTTACGGTAGGCGTTGGAGATCTAAAAGTAGCACAGTCACCTAAAGTAATAAAGACGAGTCTTGGCTCTTGTGTAGGAGTAGTTTTGTATGACAACATACAGAAAGTTGGAGGAATGCTGCACCTAATGCTGCCTAATTGTAATGACAGGGAAGGTAAGCCAGGTAAATATGCTGATACCGGAATTCCTTTATTATTAGATTTAATGGTAAACAAGGCCAAATCAAAGAAGAATGTACTTACTGCAAAGATCTTTGGTGGCGCTAAGATGTTCAGCGTCAATAGTGAAGTATTTGATATCGGAAAATCAAATATTACAGAAACGCAGAAAATCTTAGGAAATCTTGGTATAAGGATAATAGCCTCCCGGGTAGGAGGTACAAAGGGGCATCAGATTTCACTTGATACTCAAACAGGTATTGTACAAAGCCGAATATTCGGAGAGAAAACGGAGCAATACTAATTACAATTTATTATTGAAGCATATCTCATTATGCCATCAATCGTAAATTATCAGAAAGGATTATAAAATATGCAGATATCTAAAGAACATCTTAAAATATTAGATATTATTGTAAAGATCAGCATGGACAGCGCCTCTCGATCTTTTTCCAAGACGATTAAACACGCTGCATTGATAGAATTAGTTAAAACAGACCTGGTGGATATCAGTGAAATTACGGAAGAGATGAATAATGATTTTCGCGAGATGGTAGCATCAATACTACGACTGGAAGGCTCGCTTAATGGAAAACTAATGTTCATGATACCGCTTGATGGTGCACTAATGTTACAAGACTTCTACTTACAGGATGAGCCCGGTACAGCAAAGGAGTTTGATGAATTCACAGAAGGTACTGTACAGGAGATTGGAAATATTCTTGCAAGCGCTATTGGTAATTCCTTTGCAGCAGGTTTTGGTTCAATGCTTCTACCCACTCCACCACAAGTTTTATGCGACTTTGCGGGATCAATATTTGGTCAGCTTATTTTTGAGGAGAGTATGGATAATGACAAAATACTTCTAACTGAAACTAAATTTAAATTGCGTAACACAGAAATCGATTGCTACTTTTTCTTACTTCCTGATTTAAACACACTAGAAGAATCGTTAGATAAATATGAGAAGGCTAGTGATACGGATTCATTATAATAGTTAATAACAAAGGTAGGCTTTTAAAACATATTAAACCAGAAATATAATTTTCTAAGTATAAAGTTATTGTCGGACTAATAAATGGAGTAAAACCATGAATAGAGTATTAATAGTTGATGATGCGAGTGTTGTCAGATTACTGATTAAAAAGGTTCTTAAGCAAGGTGACTTTGAGATAGTTGGAGAAGCCGTTAACGGAGTTGACGCACTGGCAAAGTATAAAGAGCTAAAACCTGATATCGTCACAATGGACATAACGATGCCTGAAGCTGATGGCATTCAGGCAACAAAGGACATAATAGCATTTGATCCAAATGCAAAAATTGTAATGTTGTCCGGAATTGACCAAAAAGAGATGTTATGGCAGGCAATCAAGGCTGGCGCTTCTTCATACATTGTAAAGCCATTTGAGAATGACAGAATATTGTCAACACTGCACGATGTTATTAATGGTAAATAATTCAGTATTCTGATTAAATAATTAAGAATTAGTTTTTCTAGTTGCTTAATCTGAATACTGAATATGACAATTTTCTGAGGAATAAATAATAATGCAATACGTTTTATCAGATAAAGAGTTTGAGATGTTCAGAAGTTTAATTTATGACACTTGTGGAATAAGTCTTGGCATATCTAAGAAGGAATTGGTTAAAGCAAGGCTAACAAAACGTCTAAACAAAACAGGAATAAAGACGTTTAACGAATATTACAATTTTGTCACCAAAATTGACAAATCTGGTAAAGAGCTAATCCAGCTACTTGATCATATTTCCACAAATAAAACAGATTTCTTTAGAGAAAAGAAACACTTCGATTTTCTAAATACAAATCTCTTACCTGCTCTTATTTCAAGCAAAGAGCAGAGTAGAAACAGGAAGCTTCGTATTTGGTGTGCAGCATCATCATCGGGAGAAGAACCTTATACCCTTGCGATGACCGTCTTTAACCATATAAAGCCGAACAATGGATGGGACGTAAAGATTCTTGCTACAGATATCTCAACAAGAATATTACAAAAAGCTATGGACGGCACATACAAAATGGATCTCCTTAATGATGTTCCTCCTGGAATAGTCTCGTCACATTTCTCTAAAGTGCTTGTAGACAATGCTAACTGTTACATGGCAAAGCCTCATCTTAAAGACATCATAACATTCAGAAGATTCAATCTTATGACTGAACAATTTCCTTTTAAGCACCCCTTTGACTTTATCTTTTGCAGAAATGTTATGATATATTTTGATCAGGAAACTCAAAATACACTTGTAAAAAAGTTCTATGGTTGTTTGCCAAAGAACGGTTATCTTTTTATAGGACATTCAGAGACATTATCTAAAACTGATAACGATTTTAAATATAAACAGCCTGCCATCTATCAAAAATGATCTGTATTTAATTTTGTATTACGGAATATAGATCAAAATTAACCTGAAAATTATCTTAGTTTTATTTGTCTCTTCATGGAATAAAATGAAATACATAATAATTGGTATAATATTCTTAATTACACTCTTAAGTAATACAATTTATATGCTCTATGCCCCTGGTACAGGAGAACAGGCGAATCAAACAGAAAATATATTCACTTACAGAACACCTGATAATGAAATATGGACAAATAAGGACAGAATGTCTCTAGAGCGAATGAGAAATCACTACATTAATGGAAGCGATAGTATAATCGACAGTTTAGAGGCAGAAAATCAACAGGTAACACCGCTGCTGCAGCTTGAACCAGATGTACAAAACATGTTAATAGCATCAGAAGTTAAGGCACCTTATTTCTTAATTTTAAATAGTCTAGCAATTCTCACAGGATTTTCACTCATTTGCATTCTTGCTCTTAAACGAAAACATAGTGGGCACTCTGAAGCACTCTTTAGTGGTAAAACCAAAACAGATATACTTAGAGTAGAGACTTTAGAAAACATTCAGAGTAATAAGCCTTTAAACGGTGACCAGATCCTCAACAAATCAAAAGAAATAATTTGTGAAATTCTTCAAATAATCAATAAACATTCAGATAACAATATTATTCCAAGACAAGACGCTCTTGATAGTTTTGCAAATGAACAAGTATCTAAGATCAAGACATCTTCAACTCTGGAGGATCTACTGACAGTAGAGGAGAATATTAATAAAACAATTCCTAAGCACTTCGAATCTACAAAAAATTTAGTTAATACAAAATTTAATGAATTAAGGGCGATGCTAAATGAATTAGCAGAAGACTTTGGATCGATAACAGAAGACAATACTAACTTTTCAGGTCAAATTAAAGACAGTATGTCACATATTGAAAATGCTATTGAATTGGACGAAATTAAAGAGATCAGAAAGAAAATAACACAGGAAACATCCTCTATGCGAAATGTAATTGCTAAAAAGCAGGAGAAAGACGCTATCATCATTGATTCACTAACATACAAAGTCAAAACAATGAAAGTTGAGCTTGCATCAGCGAAAGAAGAAGTGATGATAGATGGTCTAACACAAATTTATAATAGAAAAGCATTTGACAGGAAGATAAACGATTTCTTTAAAAAAGAATCAAAGATGAAATCACAATTTACACTTGTAATGATAGATATAGATTATTTCAAGAAAGTAAATGATGAATATGGTCACACGGTGGGTGATGAGATATTGAAGAAGATCGCCAGAACAGTCAAAGATACTTTCAGATTAAATGATTTTGTAGCAAGGTATGGGGGAGAAGAATTCTCTGTACTGATTGATAGAATTGATAGCCATTATATTATGGATGTATGCGAAAGGCTACGTATTGCAATTGAATCAATAAACTTTAAAGTTCATTCTGAAAGGATTCCAACATCTGCAAGTATTGGAATAGCATTCTCCAGAGAGTCAGACACACCTAACACGTTAATAAGCCGGTCGGATAAAGCTCTCTATCTTGCAAAAGAGAGTGGCAGAAATACAATTAAATCAGAAGCTGATCTATCAGAAACCGAACTCGAAAAAGCTTCGATCTGAAAAGGTAGCTATTGGGGATCAACAATGAATAAAAAAATAAAAGTATTAATAGTTGACGATTCAGCCGTTGTTAGAAAAATATTATCTAGTGCCTTGGGCAAGTATAAGGATATCGAAATAGTTGGTACTGCACCAGATCCGTTTATAGCAAGGAATAAAATCCTTCAATTTAAACCTGATGTACTAACACTTGACGTTGAAATGCCAAAAATGGATGGAATCACATTTCTCCACAAATTGATGGTTCACTATCCAATACCTACAATCATGGTGAGTTCTCTTACCCAGGAAGGTTGTGATGCGACATTGAAGGCTCTAGAGGTTGGAGCTGTAGACTTTGTCGCAAAACCATCAAGCCGCCTGGGCAGTGATGTTGAACATGTAATAGAGGAACTATATACAAAAATAAAACACGCAGCAAAGGCAAAAGTAAGAGTAAGACAAAAAGATAAGGTTGGAGGAAATGGCAATAACAACCATTCACTATCAACTGACTCCAAGGCGCCTTCCAGCATACAAAATAAGAGTACAAGAAATTATACCGTATTCAAAGGAACCAATAAGATTATATTCATTGGTGCTTCAACCGGTGGCACAGAAGCATTAAAGGAAGTATTGATAAAAATGCCTCCTGATTCTCCTGCAATAGCCATTGTACAACACATGCCTGAAATGTTCACAAAGGCATTCGCAACAAGACTTGATTCACTGTGCTCAATCACAGTAAAAGAAGGAAAAGATGGAGATAGCCTCATACCTGGTCAGGCAATAATAGCACCAGGAAATTATCATATGAGCGTCAGAAAAAATGGAGCGATGTACCGCATTGAAACAAATCAGGACTCACCTGTACACCACCAAAGACCTGCAGTAGACGTTTTGTTTGATTCTGCTTCAAAATATGTAGGTCCTAATGCTATTGGAGTCATTATGACTGGAATGGGATCTGATGGTGCTACCGGACTGTTAAATATGAAAGAATCAGGAGCTAAAACGATTGCTCAGGACGAAGATAGTTGTGTTGTATTTGGTATGCCGAAGGAAGCAATTAAGCTAGGTGCAGCAGACAAGATCGTTCCATTAAATAAAATCCCTGAAAGTATACTCACTCTCTTAAAAGACTGATGGAAGGCAACAACCAATATCCAGGCGAAATTGAGATTATTAAGAAAGCCGATACTGTTATCATAGATAATATCAGTGATGGTGACAAGACAGTAATAAATATTTTAAGGGATGAAGTTTCTCAACTAAAAGCGACTAATGCTTCCCTGAATGTAAAGCTACAAACCATTCGTAAAAAACACCTACCCCATATTTTTATAGTTGAGGATGATTATGACACTACTCAATTAATCACAGAAACCCTCCAGGATGATTATAATATAATTGACGTTGGAAATGGCATTGAAGCATTAAGCATCCTACGTAAAATAGGTAAAGTAGGAAGCGATATTGAGCGAATTGATACAATACTTTTAGATATTAATTTACCCGGTATGTCTGGATTCGCATTATGTCATGAGATCAAAAAGAAAATGAGATTAAATATTCCAATCATTGTCTGTACGGGAAGAAATACTAAAAGTGATGTTATGAAGGCTGTCAGTGCCGGAGCTGAAGACTATATTATCAAACCGTTTCAAGAAAAAACGTTAGTAAGTAAAGTTGGAAAGTGGTCAAAGACTAGAAGAAAATTAGCCGTGAGATGAACTGAGCCTTATCTGTATGGCATTAACTGATCATCTTGAAAATGGTAGTGAGTTCTAGAAACTTCAGTCTATATAGAATATCTTTATAGCGAATCCACTAACTTAACGATACATACTATTCTGCAAATTAAATCATCTTCACCTCGTACTGATTGAGACAATACACCAGACCCTTTGTCCAAACGGTAGCGACCAACTCCAGATTCAGCCCGTAAATAATTTCAGGATAAACTCAGCAACCGAATTCATGTCTAAAAATTGCTCTTAAACAACAGAGAAAAAATCTTACATAAACTCATAATTTCCCATATTATTTTTACTGAGTTTATCCTAAAATATAATCAAAATGAAGAAATCCAATGAATACCTCATAGAGGTAATAATACACAAACATCTTTTATATTCTAAAGGATATTAGAGACGGAATTGTCTCAATTACTTTCCTAAAACTTGTATTTCTAACATATTTCCACTCAGCATCGTCTTCCTTTCCTTCGGGCTTTGTCAGATTATTGATAATTGGCAAACCCTTAATACCCTTTGCTAAATTAAAGGAACGTGTCCTCGCAGATGCATCGCCACCAGGAATGACATCGGTTACAAAATCCATAGCTACTTGAGTATTATCAAAAACAGCTGTTGTAAGCTTCCTGCCGGCTTTAAAGTTTCCAATCGTTGCATCCGGCACAGCTTCAATTGCATTTAAGCCTGCAAACATAATATCTTCACCAATATGTATTGCACTTTTTGGAACTCCCTTTACAATATCACCAATCAATGCATCTTTAACTATTTTCTTAAATACATGCTTAACTCTGCCGACCGCACCTTGAGGCTTTACCTCACCTTTCGGGCTATATACCCCAAACGATAGACCACTTGCGACATCTTTAAAGAAATTTACAACGGTTCCTGCAAGTCCGACTTTTCTACCATTTTGAATATTGCCGTGTTTATCAACATATTTAACCTTAGCACCAATTCCCAAATCCTTTACCGCATTTAAAAGGTTACCACCAGCATCTGCCAAATCCTTACCCACCCTCTTTGTAATCTTGGAGTGATCATAATTATTATCAATTACTTCACCAGTTTTACTTAAGAAAAAATTGTCACCACCCGGGTTGGACATTAACTGATCCTCTTTATAAGTCTTATATTGTCCGACTAAAGATGATCTTGGAGGCTTGCTTACTTCATTATTTACAAACATCTTTTCAGGAAATTTATATACTTTTGAGTTATTTAAAGGCATAAAGTGTCTTGCAGCACGTCTAGGTGTATGAATGTTGTTTGACCCTACCATTTCGCCATTGAGAACTTTATCAAATGGCAATTTTGATGATATGCTCTTAAATGACGAAAGAGATGGACTGTTAATCTTGTCCATACCTTTTGCAAAAGCCTGTGTTATAATCTGTGAATTGTTAATTTTAGTATTATTCATAACCGTAAATGTAAAAATTTAATAACTAATCTCTTCTTACTAAATATAATCCTTATTAGTAACCCAAACCGATAGCCATTGTCCTATATCAAGCAAAAGGTGTACCATGAAAGCATTATATTGTTGCCATAATACATACTTGCTAAGTCATGACATGATAAGATGTTACTACTAATGAGCTTATTCAATGAAAAATGCTATAAATTTCATCTTTATATTACGGAAGGAATTAACTGGTTTCAGGTAAAAAGAGCATGTTGATACACGAGGAGCTCTATTGGATTAAGGAAAAATTGGAGGCTTGCTTTGTTCTTAAGAGAGTAACATTCCTACTTACTCTCTTCTTCTATCCTTGCAGTTGAGTAATTATTGATTATTTTATATAATGCGTCAAACTCTATTGGTTTATTAAGAATAAAATCCACTCCTTCTTTCTTATAGTCTATGTTATCTGCATCTAACTCATAGCCAGTAATCAATACAACTGGCGTTTTAGTTTTTTTCCTTACAGAATCATATTCTTTAATAAACCTGGCCACCTGCCAGCCATTCAACTTCGGCATGGCAAGATCACACAAAACAATGTCGTACTCGTTATTTTCATACATCTCTATCCCAATACTTGAATCCATAGACACAAATACATTATGTCCTCTAGACTCAAGGAGAATCTTCATCATATCTAAAATTACATCTTCATCTTCAATAATAAGTATGTTAGCGCTATGAGACTCAACAACACCGGTATCTTCGTTATCGCACTGTTCAATTTCGTCTTCAAAGAGAGGGAGTTTTAAGTGCATCGTAGTTCCTTCTCCAACACAACTATCTACCAGGATTTCACCATCATGCCTGGCCATAATACTATATGAGAGACTCATGCCTAAACCCGATCGTTTTACTCCTTTTGTAGAGAAAAATGGATCGAAAATCTTATCTTTAATATCATCACTTATTCCAATTCCATTATCTGAAATAGCTATGACCACATCATCCTCAACAGTTTTTATAGAAACTCCAATTTTACCGCCATCCGACATAGCATCAATACTGTTATTAATAATGTTTATGATTACCTCGCGTAATTCTGATGGATTACATCTGACACGATACTGTGAAGTTGTAAAGTTGTTTTTAGTAATTTCATATTCAACACCTTTTGATTGTGCCTCTGTCTTCCACCTTGGCATAGTAAACTCTAGCGCATCATTCAGCACATCAACCAGATCAACAAGCTCCTCCTTCTTTTCGTGATCTTTTTTAATCCTGGAGAATTGCTGAATTTTATCAACAATAACTGATCCATCTCGCGCTGCCTTTTCGATTATATTGAGGGCGTCTAAAACTTTTTCACTCTCCCCCCCCAGGTCCCCTTTCGCAATTTCAAGATATCCAAGTATTATCCCAAGAATATTATTAAATTCGTGGGCAACACCACTTGACTGTAATCCTAATGCATTTAATTTATCAATTTGAAACAACTTCTGCTCAAATTCTTTTCTTCCTGTAATATCCCTTACGACACCTTCAAAACCAGTTACATTACCACTCTTATCATAGTCCACTTTAGCATTCAGCTGGACATCCTTGATCCTGCCATTACCTGTCTTTATCCTAAACTCAAATCCTTCTAGAAACTCTCTATTGCCAGCAAAAGAACCATTTACACAGTCAACAATTTTCTCTCTATCTGCATCAAATATTAAATCATAAAAATTTAAACCTTTAATATCTTCACATGAATTTTCAAAAACTCTCTGTCCGGCAAGATTAATCGAAATAATCCTCAACTCCTTATCAGCCGTAAAGACAACATCAATCATATTATCAATCAATGTCTTATATTTTAATTCAGACGCCCTCAGATCGTCTTCCGCTTTTTTCTTCTCTTTCTTTAGTTTTGGCTCCTGCATCACTTTAATCATAATTGAAGCTAATCTTTTCAGGTAATTATCTGATTTGACAATATAATCAAAAGCCCCGAGTTTCATAGCTTCGACAGCAACATTTTCGTCACCAAATGCAGTTACCATTACTGACGGAGTTTTATATTCTTTGTCGCTCATACTTCTCAACACTTCTAATCCATCCATATCAGAAAGATTAAAGTCGACAATAACAGCATCATAATTCTCTTTTGACAACTCAAGTAAACACTCTTCACCAGTACCAGCAAATACTACATTCGTTTCATCAAGGAATTGCTTCAGGGCTTCTTCCATTAATACTTGATGATCTTCATTGTCATCAACAATTAATATATTTGATTTCATAATACTCACTTAGATTGAATCCTCCAATTTGCCACACTATCTAGTACAGTTGTCGTTCATGATTCTATAGTAATATTCCAATCTTATCAAGGTCACTCTTCCGTAGACCACTCTTTGATTTTATATTCGATCTTTCTGGTAGAAATGCCTAGTATCTTAGCCGCTTTAGACTTGCTGCCATTAGTCGTCTGAAGTGCATCAAGGATAACCTTCTTCTCGATCTCCTTCATCGTTGTACCTGATGGTATTCGGAATGTATCTTTTTTTGTCTTTCTTAAACTCTGGCTTATGTTTGATGGAAGATTACCTGGTTCTATAAATTCAGTCCTGGCCATTACCACTGCTCTCTCAACCGCATTTTCAAGCTCTCTCACATTACCGGGCCAGTCATAATTGCTCAATATTCTGGAACTCTGCGAACTGAATCCCTTAATATCCTTCTTGTTCTTTGCTGCGTATTTTACCAGGAAACTATCTACCAGCAACCCGATATCCTCTCTTCTCTCTCTTAGTGGAGGAAGCTCCAGATTAATTACATTTAACCGGTAATACAGATCCTCTCTAAATCTTCCTTCTTTGATCTCCTCTTCTAAATCTTTGTTTGTCGCCGCAATTATCCTGACATCAGATTCAAGCGTATCTTCTCCTCCTACCCTTTCAAAGCATCCAGTCTCAAGAACCCTTAATAGCTTTATCTGTACATGCAAATTCAGTTCTCCTATCTCATCAAGGAAAAGGGTGCCACTATCTGCCAACTCAAATCTGCCCCGCCTCTGATTCACTGCACCTGTAAAAGCGCCCTTTTCATGCCCAAACAGTTCGCTCTCCAGTACACCCTCAGACAACGATGCGCAATGAAGTGCTATAAACGGCTTATCCTTCCTGTCGCCATTGTGATGAATCGCATGGGCAACCAGCTCCTTACCCGTTCCGGTTTCTCCATATATTAACACCGAAGCAGCAGTAGGCGCTATCTCGGTAATTGTCTTAAAAACATTCTGCATCTCCGGTGTATTGCCGATGAACCCCGAGAAACTGTACTTATCATCCAGCTGCTGCCTTAACTCCTTATTCTGAAATATAAGCAGTTGTTTCTCCCATATCTTTTTAAGTATCAATTCCAGCTCTTCAATGTTTACCGGCTTGGTCAGGTAATCATCGGCACCCTTCTTCATTGCGTCAATTGCCGTTTGCAGAGAGCTGAATGCCGTTATCATTATTACCGGTATATTTGGATCTTTCTTCTTAACCTTCTCTATAATGGAAATACCACTGATATCCGGTAACTTCATATCAGTAATAACTATATCAAAGTGTTCGGTATCAATTAGGTCTAACGCATCATTACCGGTATACACGCAGCTGGTATCATAACCATCCTGTATGAGGATTTTCCTCAGACCATCGGCTGCATTTTTATCATCATCTGCCAGCAATATTTTTGGCTTCTTCATTTTCTTAAGATAAAGGTAATTCAATTATAAACTCAGCACCCTCAACCAGCTTTTCAAACCTGATATTACCACCATGGGCATGGATAATATTCTTTGTAACTGCCAGACCTACACCCGTACCGCCACTCTTGGTAGAATAGAAAAGTCCAAATATTTTATCATGCTGTTCATCGGGAATACCAGGGCCTGTATCTTTTATGGATATATTCAGATAACAATCTTTCTTTGATACGTTTATTGCTATGTCTCCCCCATCTATCATTGCCTCTATCGCATTAAGTATAATATTCATAAATGCCTGTTTGATTTTGTCTTTGTCTACTAATATCGGTGGACAGCTGCCCGTCATTGTTAAGTAAATATTAACACCATTCAGGTCTGCATGTGGATTGATAAGGGAGAGCAGTTGCTCAAGTATTTCTCCAATCTCCTCTTCAGTGCGATCTAAATCACCTGATTTAGAAAAGGTGAGACAATCTTTAGCTAATTTATTCAACCTGCTTATCTCTTCTTTGACCACTTTTACAACATCCGCAAGCTCTTTCCCTGTACCCAGATCATGCTTGGTAATCTCCCTCTCTAACAGTGACATCTGAATGTTAATTGCATTTAAAGGGTTCTTAATCTCGTGTGCCAGTTCGTTACTGTATTGACCAAGGGTTGATAGGGTCTTAGATCTGACTAATTCATCATTAAACATTTTTTCTTCAGTTATATCACGTATTACACCAACTACATATTCAACCTTATCATTTTCATCCTTTATAATAGAGTAGTTTGTTATTACCCGTTTCTGTTTACCCTCTTTGGTTTTGATAAGGTATTCGCGTGCAATCTTCGTCCGTTTTTCCTCAAATAAGTCGAGTCCCGGACACATCTCCAGACAATTACCGTCTGAGGAGTGGCATTTGAATATGTCTAAACAAATATAATCATTTTTTGTGATCTCTTCTTGAGAATAACCGACAATTTGTTCACAGGCAGGATTGAACAAAACTATTTTTCTATCCTTATCAAACATGAACACACCATCATCCAGGTATTGTAATGCAATTTCCTGTATATTTTGATTGTTTATAATCGTGCTATTCATATTAGTCCTTCAATGTAAACTCTTGATATTTGCTCTTATTACTAAATTTCAGTAGAATTATTATGATAATATACTCGATTTTAAAAACTCCCGGTTCATGCGGGCGATGTTTATAATGGAAATCCCTTTGGGACACTCTGCCTCACACTCTTTTTCATTTGTACAATTTCCGAACCCCTGTTTATCCATCTCCCCTACCATTGCAAGTGCCCTTTTTTTTGCCTCTGGATGCCCCTGGGGAAGCAGGGCAAACTGAGAAATCTTGGCACCAGTAAATAGCATAGCTGACGCATTAGGACATGCTGCTGCACAAGCTCCACACCCAATGCACTCAGCAGCATCCATAGCTTTTTCAGCTACCTCCTGAGGTACAGGAATAGCGTTTCCATCAGGTGCTCCACCGGTATTAACCGATATGTACCCACCCGCTTGAATAATCTTATCAAACGCACTTCTGTCTACGACAAGATCTTTAACAACCTTAAAGGCCCTTGATCGCCACGGTTCAATCACCACTGTATCACCGTTTGAAAAGTGCCGCATATGTAACTGGCAAAGGGTAGTTCCCTTTTCAGGACCGTGAGCACGGCCGTTTACCATTGCACCGCACGATCCACAAATACCTTCCCGGCAATCATGGTCTAAAGCGATTGGGTCTTTACCTGAAAGAATTATCTCTTCATTAACCACATCAAGCATTTCAAGAAAGGACATGTCTTTAGATATATTTTCTGCCTTGAAAGACTCTAACCGGCCATTTGATTCCTCTGCTTTCTGACGCCAGACTTTCAATTTAAGATTAATGCATTTTTCTCCGCTTGCTTGTTTCACTTATAACTCCTTTGTGTCAACTCAACATTTTCAAACTTCAGAGGCTCTTTGTGTAATTTTGGCTTGCGGCTATTTCCTCGATACTCCCAGGCAGAAACGTGGCAGAAAAGCTTGTCATCACGTAGAGCCTCATTTTCATCTGTTTGATAATTCTCATTAAAGTGCCCACCACACGACTCTTGCCTTTCAAGTGCATCTGTAACCATAAGTTCTCCAAATTGCAGAAAATCTGCGACTCTCCATGCCCTTTCAAGGCTCTGGTTGAAATCATATTCAGAACCTCCTACTAAAACGTTTTCCCAATACTCTGCGCGGAGATCTTTGATAAGCTTTTTAGCCTTTTTAAGGCCATTATTATTTCTTGACATGCCACAATATTCCCAGAGAATGTTCCCAAGTTCTCTATGAAAATTATCAACGGTTCTCTTACCTTTTATAGAAATGAGTTTTTCTATACGTGCCTCAACCTCATTATAAGAAGTATTGAATTCTTTATGATCCTCATCAACCTTATCATGAGATGCCTCTGCGAGATAACTGCCAATGGTATAAGGTATAATGAAGTATCCATCTGCAAGGCCCTGCATCAAAGCGCTGGCCCCAAGACGATTCGAGCCGTGATCAGAGAAATTAGCCTCTCCCAATACAAAAAGGCCAGGTATAGTGCTCATCAGGTTGTAATCCACCCAGAGACCACCCATCGTATAGTGAACAGCTGGATAGATCATCATGGGTGTTTCATATGGATCTTGTGCCATTATCTTTTCATACATCTCAAAAAGATTTCCGTATTTTCTGGTAATAGCATCGTGACCGTCTCTTTTTATTGCATCCTTAAAATCAAGGTATACAGCAAGCTGCGTATCCCCTACACCTTTCCCTATATCACATTGATGCTTCGCATTCCTAGACGCCACATCTCTTGGTACTAGATTTCCAAAACCTGGATACTTTTCTTCAAGATAATAATCCCTCTCAGATTCTGGAATCTGTGCCGGCAATCTCTTATCTTCGGGTATTTTTGGCACCCATACACGGCCATCATTTCTGAGACTTTCACTCATGAGTGTCAATTTAGACTGATATGTACCTTTAACAGGAATGCATGTAGGATGAATTTGTGTAAGGCACGGGTTTGCAAAAAGGGCCCCTTTTTTGTATGAAGCAAAAGCCGCTGAAACATTTGACGCCATGGCATTGGTTGAAAGGTAGAAGGCATTTCCGTATCCTCCTGTTGCAAGAACAACTGCATCAGCTGAATGTTTTTCAAGTTTACCTGAGACAAGATTCCTAACAATGATACCTCTTGCCTTTCCATCTATTACAACAAGATCGAGCATATCTCTTCTTGTAAAAAGTCTGACCTTTTCAGCTGCAATTTGGCGCGAGAGTGCTCCATATGCACCTAGTAGAAGCTGTTGTCCTGTTTGCCCCCTGGCATAAAACGTTCTTGATACCTGTGCACCTCCAAAACTTCTGTTTGCAAGCTGACCCCCAAACTCTCTTGCAAAAGGAACCCCCTGAGCAACACACTGATCAATAATACCATTACTGACCTGTGCCAGACGGTAGACATTTGCCTCTCTTGATCTGAAGTCGCCACCCTTAATGGTATCATAAAAAAGACGCCATATGCTGTCCCCGTCATTCTGGTAATTCTTGGCAGCATTTATCCCTCCCTGAGCGGCAATGCTGTGTGCACGACGAGGGCTATCCTGAATACAGAATGTCTTTACTTCATATCCCAGCTCAGCAAGTGTGGCTGATGCCGATGCTCCGGCGAGACCGGTACCCACAACTATAATTTCAAATTTCTTTTTATTTGCAGGGTTCACCAGGCCCAGTTCAAATCTGTGCCTATCCCACTTTTCGGAGAGCGGACCATCTGGTATTTTTGAATCGAGCTTCATTATCTCACTTTGTTAAGTAATTAACGTGATAAAAACTGGAAGAGAACCAAACCCAATTCCCACAAACAGACTGAATGCTGAGCTAATCACACGAAAAACAGGCATACACTCCAAATTATCAATCCCCAGAGTCTGTAACAGACTCCAGAACCCATGATCAATATGTGTTGCGACTACAACCATGGACAGAATGTAAAAAATAGTATATCCGGGGTTTGAGAACGTTTCTAATACAATCTGATATATAGATCTGTCTGCTTTTTCTACGAAGTGAAAATCAACAAGATGAAAAACAATAAAAATGAGTATTAAAAAGCCGGTATATGGCATAGTACTTGAACCAATTGTTCTACCCCCGGCATTTCTCTTTTTTTTATACCTTACAGGCCTTGCACGAAAATTCTGATAGAAGAGATAAGCCCCGGTGGAAATATGGACTATACCCAAAAGAAGTAGGCCAATTTCAGCAAGAATTAAGAGTGGACCTAAAGTGTGAAGACGCTCGGCATAAGAGTTAAAGGCATCGTTACCGGCATATATTATCAGATTTCCTGCAAGATGGCTTATCAGGAAAATGCAGAAGCCGAGTCCGGTAATAGCCATAACCAGCTTTTTACCGATTGAAGAACTCAGCAAAAGTATAAATCGGTTTGAATTCCAATGCATAATTATTCCAACAAAAAAGCCCACCAATAAGGTGGGCTTTCAGGATACAACATTTTTTCACATGAGAAAAACTCAAGTGATATATTAATAATCGATACTCAACAAACCAACATTTCTATTAAAATTATGGTGGTTGTATGGATCACTATGACATGTCTGGCATTTTATTTCAGGCTTACCTTCTCTCTTCCGTGCAGCAAACAGACTACCATGCATAGAGTTAGCTGCCAAATCTAACTGTGCGTGAGACGGCCCACCAACATGACAGTTTTTACACACCTTCGATTCAGATGCTTCCGAACGTGAGAATAAATGCTTCGGATGACAGCCTTCACAACTTCCCCCAGCCCCATCATCCCATGACTGGTTTAAACCAAGCATATGGCAATTTCTACAGTCCTCTCGCATTGTTACATTCTTAGTACTCGCTATTTCCGCAACTATACGCCCGTTAAAATGCTTACTGTTAGCAAAATCATTGTACATTGTCTCGTGGCATTCACCACATTTATTAGGTAAAACTTTTCCGCCTCTTTCGACAATCACACCGTGATCATTTCCATGGCATGAAATACATGAGACACCACTTTTTGAGTGTGGGCTACCCGTCCACTCTTTCACAACTTTTGGTGTCGCGTGTCGATGACAGGCATAGCAGTCATTATCAACAAATATTCCAAACGGTGGAATTTGTTTCTCCGCATATTCTTTATACACATCCGCACTCCAACTTGGATGAACAACCCCTATGTGACAGTCCGTACAGAAGAAATCCTCAAGATTACCATCTTCTCCCACTCTCTTTGACTGAGCAACAAACTCCAAGTGTTTCTTATCCTTCGTAAACTCTTCATGATCAGTATGACACCTGGCACAGTTGGCATTTACAATAGGAACACTGTCTTCAGCAATTGCAATAAACAGGCCTGAATTTTCACTGGTTTGGTAAGTCTTTCTGGAATGTTCAAACGAATCGTGTGCGCCATCACTCAACTTTGCATGCAAAAAGCCCTTTATTCCAGGGCCAATATGGCAAGTATGACAAGCATGTACATGTTCGTTATGATGCTTCGAACTCATAAACGAGTCATAATGCACGTCCATCTCATGACAACTACCACAAAATTCACTGGACTCAGCATAATGCCAGAACTTCCTACCTCCAACAATGCCGACAGCTACCAATATAATTAAAAGAACACCTATTAATTTTTTTCGCTTGTTTATCTGCCCAAATACCACTTTTATGGTATTTACCACTTTATCCGTAAAACATTCACAACCCATAAAGTCCCCCTTAATCTGTTAGCATTCGTTGACGGTACCACAACACTGATCTATATACAAATGTAGATTTTCGAGAATATTACCAAAAATGAGACTTAATATCAAGACCTTTTTAACATAAAAGACCCAAATCTATTTGATATTGATTTAACTTATTACTGATTGTATAATAATAAATCGTACTAAATAGATTACTATTATATTTCTTTAAGTATACACGAGATTTAGACTTATTTTTGAACTAAGGAGGCAGTAATTGAAGAGGATTCTTTTTCCCATTATCGTATTAATGTTTTATGTACCAAGCTTATATGCGCAAGTACCTGAAAAGCCGGCTGAAAAGGCTCAGGAATCAATAAACCAGAAAGGTAAGATTGAAATAGAACAGGATACTCAAAAAGCATTAGACAAAGAAGCCTTTCGTAAGGCTGAAAAGGTAGACAAATACATACTAACTGCAAATACTTTGCGTGAAGTACAAAATGATTACAATGGCGCTTTGGGTTTTTATAAGAAAGCTATAGAGCTTGATCCGAACAGATCTTCTCTTCACTGGTACACAGCCGGTGTTTACTGGAAGCTTGATAACCATGCAAAGGCAATGGAACATCTGGAATTATGTAGAAGCTTGATGCCACAAGAACCTGAAGAGCTCAATGAAGTTGATGATTTCATTGGCAAACTCATGGATTACCTAACCGTAGAAGAAAAAAGAGAGATTGCTAAAAGAAGAGTAAACGATAGAAGGCAACTTATGGAAAATGCTTTAGATGTCAGCAAAGGTAAATGGGAAGAGATGACACTTGTTGCATCCGGTGAGTTTCTTATGGGAAGTAAAGAAGAGGATTTTATCCCTGAAGAAATGCCTCAGCATGCTGTAATCCTTGATGCATTCTACATTGACAGATATGAAATAACAAATGCACAGTATTGGAAATTCATGGATTACATTATGAAGACCGGTGACCACAGCAAATGCTCTCCATCAGAACCAATCAACAAAAGCCATCTACCCGGCAACTCTTTCAGAGGTTACGAGTATAAATACTATAACTATCCTGATTATCCTGTCACCAGGGTTGACTGGTATGATGCTTACGCTTATGCTGCATGGGCGGGTAAACGCCTACCTACTGAAGCAGAATGGGAAAAAGCAGCAAGAGGCACAGACGGAAGAAGATTTCCCTGGGGCAATGTATGGGAAATCAAATTTTGCAATGTTGGTACTGATGGCAATTTACCTGTTAGCGTTGGAAGCTTTGAGGACGGAAACAGCGTTTATGGATGCTATGACATGACTGGAAGTGTCTCAGAGTGGTGTGAAGATTGGTATCATCCTGAATACTACTTAGGCAGTCCTAAAAAGAATCCTAAGGGGCCGGTAAAAGGTACGGGCAAAAGAATTATCAGGGGTGGATCTATGTTTGCCCAAAATGTCTACAAACTACGCTGCGCAGTAAGAATGTTTGGGGAACCTGCTGATAGAAACAAAAGCGTAGGATTCAGATGTGCAAAGAACGCTGACTAAATCATTGAAAATGTGAGGCATGTCAAACGCAGTCCGGTGGAGTAGACGTGCTGTCTACTTCACGTGATCCATATCGTGACAAGACCTTGTACATTAATTGTCCGATATTGATTAATCAGGAATCTATAATTCCAATGAAAACAGAAACCTGTTGAATGTTTTCATGGAGATTGCATATGACAAGATTGAAAGACTATGCATGAACTTAAATCTTATGACAGATTAAGGTGCAAGGTCTTGATCCCTGAGGAGTGAGACAACTTAGATAATGATTCTCCTGTCCATGGACGGATGGAGCAATAACCTTCATGTTTCTTCAAGGGGTACCAAGGGCAGAATGCTTTACAAGAAGTTTTTGTCTACCTTATTTGCATCTTCAATACATAAACTTGCGTTACTTAGTTATGAGCCCCTGCTGCTTTTTCTTTTTGCTCAAATGCTTTCGCTTCTTCCATAGCTTCCGCTGCTATTTTATGTTTTTGAAAGGCGTCGTCCTTTTCAGCAGCTCCAGTAAGCTTCGCATCAAACTCTAAGAGACTTGGCGAACCACCGGCAGTCTTTCTTATCATCCTATATTTTTCAAATTCATCATGCGCAGCAGGAGCATCGCCTAACTTCTCTAAGGCCGCAGACTTATTATAATAAGCATCAGCATAACCACGATCTATCTGAATTACTCTATCATACTCTTCTATCGCCTCTTTAAACAATTCCTGCTTATGGTAAATAGTACCAAGATCGAAATGAGCATCCGCATAATTAGAATCTACCGCAATTACCTTCTTGAACGCCTCTATTGCTTCATTATATTTATTACCACTAGCAGAAATCACACCAAGATAGTAGTGTGCATCCGCTTTCTCCGGATCTATTTCCAAGGCTTTTCTTATACTATTAACAGCCTCATCCATCATGCCCTTAAGGTAATATACCAACCCGAGATTACAATACGTATCAACATTACCCAAGTTTAAATCATCAGCTATTTTCAGTTCCTTAAGTGCTTTATCATATTTATCCAATGCAATATAGGCAATTCCCAGATTGTAATGCGCCTTTTCATATGCAGGTTTAAGCTCGATAGATCTTTCATATGCAGGTACCGCCTTCTCAAGCAAGTTAAGATCCTGATATGCGACACCCAGATTATAATGAGCACTCGGGTTATATGGATCATATTCCAGCACTTTTTTATACTGTTCAAAAGCCAGATCCATTCTCCTCAACTGTTGATAATAAATACCGAGCCTTATACGGGCGTTTGAATCTTTCGGATCACTCTCTACTGCAGCTGTATATAACGTAAGCTTATCATCAGGAACACCAATTTTAGTGAAAACCTCAGATAGCTTCATATGGGCATCAAGATAATCCGGCTTTAGATCAATCGCCTTTCTATATTCTTTTGCAGCCTGATCCAACATTTGCTTTTTGAAATAGATATCTCCCAGCTTACAGCGAATTTCAGCCGCGTTTGTATCAAGATCTACAGCCAACTTATACTCTTCTATCGCTTTATCAAGCTTACCCTCAATAGCAAATTTATCTCCAAGCCCAATATGGTTTTGCGCATTATCACAACTTATGGCAACACCAACTATAACAACTACAAATAAAAAATTATATCTTTTTAGAAATCTTAAAATCATCTACATCAATTCCTTCCTGTCACAGTAATTAAGACAACCGGCTCCCACATAGTGCATGAACCAGTTTATTTATTGAAATGTCATTTTCAGAAATTATTAATCATCATATTCTAATAACCAGTCCTTGAAACTTGGAATCATATATCTCTGAACTCTCTCTTTATCCTCTACACCTCGCAACGCAAGAGCAGCTGCCTCAGAACCAGTCTTTGCCTTTACAATCTTACTATAGGTTATGTAATCATTATACGCTTGCGGTGTATTTCCCATTGAAGCATATATCTGACCTCTATTGTAGAATGCATCCTCATAGTTCCTATCAATCACTAATACCAAATCATATTCTGCTATCGCACGGTCTAATTTACCAAGTTTGTGATAAACTACTGCTATATTGAATTGAGAATTAGTATGTTTCGGGTTAATCTCCAACGCCTTTCTGTTCATCTTTAATGCATTATCATATTTTTCCTGGAAAGCATATACAATACCCTTTTGATAATACGCTTCAATCGCAGTCGGATCAATCTCTATAGCCTTATCGTAAAATGCAATTGCCTCTTCAAACTTCTTTTCCTGTAGTTTGATCATACCGTAATCTACATAAACCGAGGCATATTTCGGGTTAATTTCTAATGTCTTTTTATACTCGCTCATAGCTCTATCTAGATTATTAGACTTCAGGTAAGAGACTGCAAGGTTATAATGCGCATCATCATATTTTGGATTCATCTCAATAGATTTTAAATAGAGAGGTATTGATTTGTCCTCAAAAAGTCCCATGTCCTGATAAGCTACTGCTAAGTTGTAATAAACAAAAGGATTATCTGGGTCTAATTTAAGCGCTTCTTCGTATTCTTCAATTGCCTTTCTAGTCTGATCCCATTTGTGATAGAAAACGGCAAGATCAATATGAGCCATTGGATCGTCAGGGTTTTCCGCAACAGGATTATACTTCGTCTGAAAAGCGTCATCAGGGTTCCCAATTTCTATGTAAGCGTCTGAAAATCCTTGATAAGCTTCTACAAATGTAGGATCCAGCTGAAATGCCTTTCTATAATGGCCCGCTGC
>Ga0233429_1001800_pt1 | contig 24107 bp, 18 predicted proteins | sample SI_118_April2016_3_FD_179879 | JGI IMG/M metagenome (GOLD analysis project Ga0233429, IMG submission 179879) | Seawater microbial communities from Saanich Inlet, British Columbia, Canada - SI_118_April2016_135_MG | ecosystem: Environmental > Aquatic > Marine > Inlet | place: Canada: British... | reverse complement strand
TCGGGGACGAGACGTGCTCACCCAGTTTCTGGTCGAGGCGCTGGTCCTCAGCCTGACCGGCGGCCTGATAGGCATCCTCATCGCCGTGGGCATCGCCTCCCTGCTCACCCAGCTGTTCGGCTTGAATACGGTAATCGATCCGTCGATCGTCCTCTTCGCCTGCGCCTTTTCCGGAGCGATCGGCGTCTTCTTCGGCTTCTACCCGGCGCGCAAGGCGGCCGCCCTCAACCCGATCGACGCCCTACGCTATGAATAGCTTCATACAGATGCACCCAAAGAGCTATATTTCTCAAGGAGAAATCACTTCAACTCCTCCAGAATTCGCTCTGGAGGAACATCTCTTTGGCGGAAAGGAACTCTTCATGAAACTCTTCCAGAGCCTCATCCTGCCCCTCCTCCTGCTCTTTGCTCTGACCCTCTTCTCCGGCTGTGGTGGCACGAAGCTGGAGAGCAGTTGGCTCGACCGCGAGGTGATCATCGACGGCAAGGATATCGAATGGCACGGCGCCAGAGTGATCCTCGAAGATGCCAACCTGGGCATGGGTCTGATGAACGACGACGAGAATTTCTACCTCACCCTCAGCCTGACCGACCGCATGGTCCAGATGCAGGTATTGAGGAACGGCTTCACCGTCTGGTTCGATTCCCAGGGTGGAAAGAAAAAAATCTTTGGTATCCGCTTCCCCCTCGGCATGCAGGACTTCGCCGACCAAAGGGGTGAAGGTTTTCCGGGAATGGAACAAGAAGGCATGGGAGGCCGCACGGGTCGCATGGACGACAGAAGACAGCAGGATCCCCGCCAGCTCGAAGCCATGTTCGACCGCCTGATCGAAAAAGGAGAACTCGAGATTATAGGCCCGGAAGAAACCCCGCTCCGCCGCTACTCCCTCGTTGAAAACCAGGACGTCAAACTCGGCATCACCTTCAATAATGGTCGCTTAGTGTACGAGCTGAAGGTGCCGCTCGCCAAAGCCGACGCCCTGTCCCTGGGTATCGGCACTATCCCGGGGAAAATATTCGGCCTGGGCTTCGAAACCCCCGAACTGGATATGGCGGCGATGAGGCAGCAGATGGGCGGCAGGAAAGGGGGAGGACTGAGAGGGGTTGGTGGCGTGGGAGGTGACGCTATGGGAGGCAGCGGTGATATGGGAGGTGGGATGAGAGGCGGTGGGAGGGGAGGGATGAGAGGCGGAATGATGCGCACCTTCGAGCCGTTTCAGCTGTGGACCAAGGTCAAACTCGCCCTTATTGCAGAGAGATGAGAGATGAATGTGAGACAAAGAAACTGGCCCGTGCCATCCCGCAGTATAGTATTTCCGCTGTGCGCCGTCGCCTGTATCTCCCTCCTCTTTGCCATCCAGGTCCGGGCGAATGAAGAGCAGCGCGACATCAGCGGCTACGTGCTCGACGACCAGAGCGGAGAGTCCCTTCCCTACGCCACCATTCTTCTGAAGGGACAGGACCGGGGTGCCCTCACCAACGCCGACGGCTATTTCGTCATCGTCAATGCCCCGGCCATTCCCTGCACCCTCGAAGTATCCTTCATCGGCTACGCTTCCAGAACGCATCTCGTCGACAACGCCCAACCCGCCGTCGAACCGATTGAGATCCAACTCCAGGTGCAGACCATCGGCCTCGAGCAGACTGTGGTGACCGCCGAAGAGGAATACCAGGTCTGGAAGCGGAGCGACCAGGTGAGTCAGATCACCTTCTCTCCCCGTCAGATCGAAACCCTCCCGAATCTCGGCGAGGCGGATATCTTCCGCTCTCTGCAGCTGCTGCCGGGCATAAGCGGTGCCAACGAAGGTTCCGCCGGTCTCTACGTCCGCGGCGGCACCCCGGATCAGAACCTGGTGATCTACGACGGCATGACCGTGTACCACGTCGATCATTTCTTCGGCATGTTCAGCGCCTTCAACGCCGACGCTGTCAAGGATGTCCAGCTCTACAAAGGTGGCTACCCCGCCAAATTCGGAGGCCGTCTCTCCAGCGTCGTCGAACTCACCGGCAAAAGCGGCGACGTCGACGACTTCCGCTTCAGCATGGGAGCCAATCTGCTGAGCAGCCACGCCTTGATGGAACTCCCCCTGGCCGGCAAAGGCAGCTGGGTGCTGTCCGCCCGCCGCTCCTACACCGATTTTATCGAGAGCGGTCTGTACACCTCTCTCTTCAACCAGGTCGAGGAAGAGGAGAATTCCCCCGCTGCCAGCTTGCCGATGGGCAGGCGAGGCGGAGGCAGAATGCTCTCCCAGGAAGTGGGCCCCCTCTTCTACTTCTACGACCTGAACAGCAAGCTGACCCTGTCTCCCACCCCCAACGACGTCCTGGCACTCAGTCTCTACGGCGGTAGAGACAATCTGAACGAGTCGAGCGAATTGGAGGGATTGAGATTCAAGGGTTTCGGCGCAACCGACGGTGTAGCAGAGGAGGATCCGTCCGGCACCCGCACCCAGGAGAACGAAACCGACTGGGGCAACCTGGGCGCCAGTCTCAAATGGGCCCGCCAGTGGCACAGCCGGCTCTACACCAACCTCCTGCTGTCCACCTCCACCTACTCCAGCACTTACTTCAGAAATCAGTCCTTCACCGGCAGCAATACCGGCGAAGGACCCGCCGGCGGCAATGCCTTCCGCTTCGCCTCCGCATACGAAGAGGACAACACCGTCGAGGACCTGACCCTCAGCTTCACAGGAGAATGGCACGCCCATTCCGCGCACAAGATCGACTTCGGCGCCTCTGTAGCGCGACTCAGCACCGACTACCTCGCCGCCTTTGGAGATACTGTCGAAACCCTGGATATCGACGCACAGGCCCGCCAAACCAGCCTCTACTTCCAGGATCGCTGGACCCCTCTGAGGCCGTTAGAATTCACCCTCGGCATGCGCGCCACCCAGTACGACCAGACCGACGAGTTCTACTATTCGCCCCGCTTCTCCTTCGGCTGGTTCCTGACCGACAGGGTGAAACTGAAGGGCGCCTGGGGACAGTACTATCAGTTCGTCAACAACATCAGCAGCGAAAACGTGCTCCAGGGAAGCCGCAGCTTCTGGCTGGTGGCAGATTCGGAGATGGAGCCCAGTTTCTCTGAACACACCATCCTGGGCTTGAGCTACGAAAATCGACAGTTCTTGTTCGAAATCGAAGGATACTACAAGGATCTGGACGGCCTGATCGAGTTCTCCTCCCGAGTCGGCAGACGCCGTCAGGCCGACTACCTGGGCTCGTTTTTCTTCGGCACCGGCATCGCCCGCGGCGTCGAATTCCTCGCCCAGAAGAAAGCCGGCTCACTGAACGGCTGGATCAGCTACACCCTGGGCGAGGTTGAACACACCTTCGAAAAATTCGACGACGGCGACCCGTTCCCCGCCGATCACGATCGCCGCCACGAAGTGAACGCCGTCGGCAGCTACCGATGGGGACCGTGGAACCTGTCCGCCACCTGGATCTTCGCCACCGGTCGCGCCTACACTGCTCCCGAATCGCAATACTCCATCCAGTTGGCCAACGGCGGCCTCACCAGCTACGTCCACGTGGGTAAAAAGAACAGCTTCCGTCTACCCGACTACCACCGGCTCGACCTGGGCCTGTCGCGAGACTTCGAGACCAGCCGCTTCGACTGGACCGCCGGTCTGACCCTCTTCAATGCGTACAACCGCACCAACGTCCACTCCCGCGAATACGACTTCGAGGTCATCCCCGTCGTCGTCACCGACGCCACCACCCTCGGCTTTACGCCAACCCTGTCGATCAAGGCGACGCTCAAATGAGAAAATCATTCCCGATGGACAAGACAACCGGCACCCTCCTGATCGCCGCCCTCTTCCTCTTCGGCGCCTGCTCGGAAGAAACTCCGCTCGCTCCCGAAAGCGACCTGCTGGTGGTTACTGCCTACCTCTACACCGCCCAACCAGTGCGCGACATAAAACTCACCGGCACTTTGCCCCTCGACACCGAGGAAACGCTGCCCCCTCCCGTCAACGACGCCCACGTCTCCCTGATCGAGGACGGCCACCGCTACCTTCTGGAACTCGCGCCCGGCGACAGCGGCTACTATCATTACATCGGCGACGATCTGAGCATCGATCCGGGCGACGAGTTTCTCCTGGAGATCGACTACGACGGTCAAATCATCAGCGCCCGCACCGTCGTTCCCCCGGCACCAGAAACCCCGACCCTCTCGGCCGTCGAAATGAGCGTAGACCCGGAAGCGCCCCCCATCCCCTTTTTCCGCGGGGAGGAGGATACCGATCAGGCTGAACCGCTGACCGCATCCTGGCAGGGAGAGGAAGAGGCTTACTACTTCGTCGAAGTGGAGAGCATCGAGCCGGAGCCGATTCCGATCGAGTGGGCGTTTTCCCGAAACACCCCGCTCAATGCCCTCTTTCTCAGGGATAACTCCTTCACCATTCAACCGCTCCAGGTCGCCTACTTCGGCGCCCACCGAATTCGCATCTTTCGCGCCAACCAGGAGTACGCCGACCTCCTCCAATTCGGCACCCAGGATCCGAACGAGCTGAGCGAACCCCCTTCCAACATCGACAACGGCGTGGGGATCTTCACCTCCTTCAGCAGCGCCGATCTGCTGTTCGATGTAACCCTCGCCCAGGAGGAATGAGCGAAACAGGAATCGATAATGGAATACAACCGCCAAACAAAAATCTCGGCAGGTTTGATCCTGCTGCTGGTCCTGCACTGCGCCTGGACCTACGTTCATTTTGAGCCAGCGATCTTCAGTCCCGATGCCCACGGCTACCTCCTCCAAACTCGCCTGCTGGCCACCGAGGGCCAGACCTGGTTCGTCCCCGAATCCGACCTGCAGCACGTCGGCATCCACTGGTACGAAGCCGAAGACGGCCGCTACTACAGTCATTACCCATTCGGCATGCCGATCCTGGCCGCCCTCCTCTACTGGCTGGGCGGTCTCTCCGCGGCGCTGTCCATCAACATCCTCCTGGCGACCCTGACGCTGCTCGGTTTCTTCCTGCTCTGCCGCACCTGGCTCGGCGATGGTTGGTCCCTGCTCGCCGTCGGCGCCATGGCGCTGAATCCCATCTTCAACAGCCACGCCCTGAACAGGGACGCCCACCTGGCCGTCGCCTGCTTCCTCATATGGGGATTCTACCTTCTCGTCCGCTGGTCGAATACTCGTTCCCCTGGACTGGCCTTCGCCGCCGGTCTGGTCTGGGGCGCGCTCCCCACCATCCGCTACCCCGCCGTTCTCTACTTCCTGGCGGCATTCCTGTTCCTCCTCTGGCAGCACCGCCCCGACCGCAAAACCTGGTGGAGCTACCTGGCCGCCGCCATCGGTGGGCTGATTCCCATCGGCGGTCTGCTCTGGCACAACCAGATCGCCTTCGGCGCCTTCTGGAAGACCGGCTACAGCCTCACCAACGAACAAACCGCCTTTGCCTGGTCCCACTTCGTCCAGCACGGATCTCCCTACATCCGCGCCATCCTGGGCGAAGGGGCCGGGCTGTTCTTCCCCCTGGGCATCGCCGGTATAGCAGCGCTCTGCGCCCACGCTACCACGCGCCGCTGGGGTCTCCTCGCAATCGCCACCGCATTCCCGATCACCTTCCTCTACATGGCCTACTACTGGAGCGGCGGCGGTCCGGGAGGCGGAGGGGCGTCGATGCGCTTCCTCATCCCGACCTTTTTCCTCTACACCCTGCTCGGCTTCTTCCTTCTGAAGACAGTGGCAGCACACTGGCCCCGAATCGCCCCGGCCGCAGTGGCGTCCCTGCTCCTCCTCCACACAGGCTGGGCGATCGCCGACAACCTCCAGAACCTGCGCCGTGCTGAAGAAAACGGCGCTCGTCAAATATCCATCTCCAGTTGGCTGGCAGAACGGGTAGAACCGGGCAGCCTGATCATCGCCCAGAGCAAAATCCAGGAACAGCTCGACCTCCTGGGCGACTGGCACCTTGTCGACGATCGGGTTCTCCCCGCCGCATCCCCCAGGATGCGTCAATTTCGACCGCGGCAAGAGCAGGAGGCTGCCGCAATCGGGCCGCGCGCGGCTACCGAGAAACGCGGCCAGCGCTATCGGAACCTCTCTCCGCAGCAGCAGCTCGAGCGCGTCAACGCCGACCTCTCCGCGTGGACGAATGAAGATCGCAAAATCTTCTGGGTCGTCCCCGAAGAACAGTTTAGAATGAGTCGGCGCGAACTGGACGACATCGCCACCTTCGCCGTCGCCGACACGCTGAAGCTGGCGGCAGAAACCCCGAGTCGAAGTCGCTTCGGCAGGACGATGCCGGGCGGAGCCGGTTTCCCTCCGATGATGCCGGGCGGCGGCATGCCGAACATGGGAAGAATGGGCCGTTCTGCCGGAGGGGATCTCCTTCTGGTCGAGTGGACCCCTCTGGTTTCTCCGGAAGAAAACTGAAAGATTCCCTCCTCTTTTCATGCACCGGCGCAATAGATATCTGGACATGGTTCAGCTCAGTCCGGTCCCGGGTTACACCTCCAAGACAGACGCTGGCGTCCAAACCGTAAGGGCGACCGGCCGGTCGCCCCAACCCCGGTCGGAAACCTGTAACCCGATTTTGAACCATGCCGATATCCGCATACCATCGAGATGTTCTGAGATTCATCTCTGAACATCCCGACATCAGCAAATCATAGCGATTTCCCTCGTTATTTACCCGTTTACAAAGTGTTACACTAGCCCACAGTAATCTTACATTTCACCTACAGAACTCTTACAGACTTTTCCCCTCCAGGCGTCGATATTTAAAACAGCAGCAGAGACGAACCTGCTTCTAAAAGATCTCAACATCGCGTCCCATTATCACTCCTGAAGGAGGAAAGCATCATGAAAGCACGTCACGCCTTTATCGGAATCCTGGCCTTGGGCATCGGTTTCGCCAGCCTGGCCGAAGCGCAGCGCGGCGGCCGCCGCGGCGGAGGTCGCAGCATGAAGGGTCAGGTCGGTGAACAGACCGAGCAGTTCCAGGGAAGGGGTCAGCGAGGTTCCGGAGAAGGTCCGTTCGCCGCGCTCGAACTGACCGACGAACAGACCGAAGCGCTCCAGGCCCTCCGAGAAGCACAGCAGGCCGACAGGGAGGCACAGCGCGAAACCGGCGAGCGTCCCACGCAGGAGGAAAGGGAAGCCATCCGCGAAACCCGCCAGGCCGCCGTCGCCGAGATCCTGACCGACGAACAGATCGCACAGCTCGAAGAGCTCAGGGCCAATCGCCCGGAGCGTTCCGAAGGCCAGGGGGACCGGGGTCGCAAAAGCGGAAGGCGCGGCCAGCGAGGTGACCGTCCGGAGAGAGGTGAGGGTGCCTTTGCCGAGTTGGAGCTGACCGCAGAACAGACAGAGGCAATCCAGGCGCTCCGCGAAACTCAGCGCGCCGACAGGGAGGCACAGCGCGAGACCGGCGAGCGTCCCACGCAGGAAGAGATGGAGGCCATTCGCGAAGCCCATCGTGCCGCCATCGCCGAAATCCTGACCGACGAGCAGCTCGCACAGCTCGAAGAGCTCAGAGTCAATCGGCCGAACCGGAACGATTCGGAAGAAGAGGAAGAGATCACGCTGGCGGCCAAACCGGTCGGCGCGGCGATCGAGTCCAGCAGCTGGGCCAGCATCAAATCCCAGGTGCGGTGAATCTCCGAATAAAATTCCAGTTCAACTGATCACTTTACCCCCCGGCCGGTGGCGCCATCGGCCGGGGGTCCTTTCTTTGTATAGAACATCTCGTGTCGATCGGCATCCCGGCTATCGCATGTTGCGCGAGCATCATCCAGAAAGCGCATCTATCGCCGTTCCCCGGCGAGCGACAATCACCCGAACCAGAAAATTGGCCTTCATGATCCCGCGCCCTATCATCCTCTACCTCTGCCTTCTGCTGTTCGCCTGTGGCGGAGATACCCCCAGTATTTCCGGTCCGGACGGCACCCGGCTGACTCTACTGTCCAACCACTCGCTGAGCATCGGCGAACCGTCCGGCCTGGCGCTGGATGCTTCGAGGAGTTCCCTGTGGACCGTCGGCAACGATCCCCAGCGGATCTACCGACTATCACTGGACGGTCAAATTCAGAATATCCTCGACTACGAAGGGGATGACATAGAGGGTATCGCCGCCGATCCCCTGGACGGGACGCTGTGGATAGTGGAAGAAGATCGGCGGGAAGTGGTACACCTGAATAGCAGCGGCCGCGTGCTCGAACGGCATCAGCTCGACCTGACCGGCGAGCAAAACAGCGGTCTGGAGGGGATCTGTCTGGACCCGGATGGCGCCACATACGTCCTCAACGAAAAGAACCCGGGCCTGTTCATCTCACTGAACGCCGACCTGTCGATGAAAAGTCAGCGCCAGCTCGATTTCGCCAAAGATTTCTCCGGCCTCAGCTGTGACAGCAACCGCAGTGCCTTCTGGGTGCTCAGCGACCAGAGTCGAACGCTGTTCCTGTGGAGTCCGGAGGAAGGTGTTCTCGGCGGCTACGCTCTACCCTTCACCAAAGCAGAAGGTGTCGCGGTGGATCCAGTCGACGATCTCGTCTACATCGCCAGCGAGTCGGAGAGCATGCTCTACGTGTACCGGATCGAGTAATTTGTAATTACCACAATCTGACCTTCCAGACGGTGCCAGATCAGATCTCGATTTATTTTTTCGGAACCCCTTCTCTGATAATCCGTTTAGTATCGATAGCCCCGTCTATCATTAATATCGAGCCGTTCGCGTATTCAGGTGATATACAGAATGGCAAGAGGTAAAGAGAAATCCCACCAGATCGTCCCGGTAGTTTTTTATACTCCGCGGCCATCCAGACCTTCGCTGATTATATTGGATTAATGGAAACCACCTCCACCGCTTGCAGAGCAATCGATATATCAGAATTCGAAATCTAAAGTAGCTTATCGATGACTACAGATCCGACGTGCCATAATCTAGGATCTGAATTCTTCCCTCATCAATACGAATCCCCGGCTTCACCAGAATTCCAAGCCTGATATGCCCGGAGTCCACATAATCGTACTCACCGATGGTGGCGTCAAGCGGAATCCAGCCGGCTGAATCCATATAGACCTCGTTCCAGGCGTGCTGACCAAAACTCCCGCCGTATTCCAGCGTGTACATATATCCCCAAACAACCCGCGCCGGGATGCCGACCGCCCGGCAGAATGCAGCGGTCAGCAGGGACTTCTCGCCGCACAGACCTCTCCTGGAATCATAGGTCTCACGCGCCGATCCCGAAGCCAGGCCTGAGATATTATCTCCTACCCATCGGGCAATGCGGCATGCGGCATCCCACCGGCTGCCTGAACCGGCGGTAATCTCCTCGGCCTTTGCAACCAGGACCGAATCATCCGATTCAATCCGAATTTCGGGACGAAGATATGGATCCAATGCCGAATCCCGTTCAGATCGGTCGGGGAACACCGGTGCATTCTCCCCTTCATAGCGGGAGTGGGATACGTCAAAGATGCCGTCTATTACGCCATCTTTGACCGTGCCGGAAAACCGCTGCCCGGGGCAATTCAGATCTGAATGGGAGATTCCGGGGACCGGACTGAGCGTGACTTCGGTTTCCATATGGCTGATACTGCGAAATTCGGGAATATGTCGATTGGTTTTGACAAAGAAGGCTTTGTCATAGTCATATGTCCCTGTTCTTTCGACTACGGTTGAATCGGTGAGCATCATCGTCAGCTGGTTTGCCATCACGAGTTTCAGTCGCATACCGGTCGCTGCGTCGATCCACAGTTTTGTTTGCCCGCCCATGGCGGGATCCGGAGATGTCAGAGCGATCGCCTCATACGGTCTCCCCGCCAGTGTGAGCGTCGTCTCGCCGGCTCTGGTATAGACGGCATCCTGGACCTGCCCCAGACGCGGATTATAGACAGAATAAACCGCTCTTTCCATTCCTCGCTCCCCAAAATCTCTTCTGAGGTGTGGAAAAATTAGAGTATTGGGCAGGATGACATCTTCCGCCAGCGGGATCAGCTTCTCTTCTGCGCTGTCAGATGACTGAATCCGGAGGGTGTCATTCCCGACTGTTACCGCGTTCGACATCCTGGTTTCCCCCTGCTCGATATAGCTGTCGTGGTAGCTGAAGTTTCCGGTTTCGGGATCGATATGATAGATGAATTTCTGTCTCTGCTGAACATCCCTTCCGAGTATCGCAAGGGAAAGCGCGGTCCTCTGTTCCATCAAATGGTAGGCCTGATCGTTGGAACCAGCCAGCCTCAAATCGATCCTGGAATGGCCGCACAGCACACCGTTGATCTCGATTCCATAGAAGTAGGTTTTCTTCGACTCATCCGCCCCGTCAGGCGTCGGTGCCTGCTCTTCTTCAGAGGCATTTGATTCATCCGCCTGATAGAGAATCCGGCACTCGAAAGCCTGATTGGCCTGCAAGTGCTTTGCGTATGTCAGAACTGTTTTCCCGTCCCGGACGGACACGCGTGCGGGGTCCGGTTCGCAAAAAATAAGATGCAGATCGGGATTGATGGTGATTGTTTCCTCATAGTCAATTTCAGCGCCCGGGTAATGTTTTTTGCCGTATGCATAGACGCCATTTTTGCCCAGATAGGCCTCGGCTTCCCGGTCCACCAGACGGAGTCTTATCCGCTCTCCAGGTTCAACCGGCTGCCGCAGTGCGACGCGGACTCGAAAGCCGTCCCTTTCTTTTTGCACCGTGTATTCGAGCGCATGCCCATCACCGTCGAACGCCGACTTCAGGGTGTTCCAACTGCCGAAGAACGTATAGTGTGTGAGCGGATCGGCGCCGATGTTCTCGGATGTCATTACGGTCGTCTTGCTGTACCGGCCGTCCGATTTCAATACGATAGTCACCTGCTGGCTGAGTGGTCTTCTGAATCCTGTCTGGGTTTGTCCCCGGCCTTCAGAGACGACTGACAAAAGCAGCACGACTATCATGTACATCGCTGCGGATTTGAGCGGTTTCATGGTTCCATCCCTCCAAGCATTATAGATTTTTCCAGTTGTAAATGCGCACGGAAAGCCAAAAAGACACGAACATTGCCAGAAGTGACGATGCTCCGGTGATCATAACCATCGGCAGATCGGACGGCAGGAAAAAATGCACATAGCTGAGTTCATAGGGGAAAAAGAGCAGGGGAACCGTGCTGATGGCCGCTGAGAGTGCCGGGATGAATGTCAGGATAAGCCCCGTTTTTCCGAAAGCAAACGAAGCCGGCAGGAACAGGCTGGTCATCGCCGCGAAGAAAACGAAGGCGATGAATACTCCCTTGAGATTGAATGCCTTTGAGAAATCGGTAGCCGCGTCGGGAAAAACCAGAGAAGCGGCCTTGCCGTTGAGATACCAGAGCGCGAGACCGAGCAGGATGCAGAACAGGGTGGACAAGTACCTGGCCGAGACGATGTCGAACCGGGATACGGGCAGACTGGCAGTGAGGCCTTCGTTCAGAGCGCTCTTCTCAGTCATCGCATGAAGGATGAGAGCGGTCGAGATGCAGATGAATCCGTGCACCATGTACGCATTCCAGGGAAAGTATCTGAAGACGAACAGAGCACCTGCAAGCATGGTGGCGGGCATGATTCTCAGAAAGAAGATCCGCTCTATCACTTTGATATCTTTCCAAATCAGTTTTCCGATCATTGTCAGCCTCACAGTTCTTTTTTTTTGAAAAGAAGTCCGGCTGTGAAAAAGGACACTACGGCCGCGAGCAAGGCCGTGAGAGCGCTGCCCATGAGAGGGTGTTCCCTCCCCTTGCCCAGTATCCAGTCACAGATTTCGTCGATCAGCACGGCGATCCACGCGACGTCCAGGCTCCAGATTTCCTGAAACAGCAGGGCCGTCTGCTTGAACAGCTGAACCAGGATCAGCAGGCCGACCGGCAGGATGCAGATTCTGAAGATCAATTCTCCGGCGGGGTATTTGATCAGAAAGGGCAGCATGTAGGAGAGGGTGATGCAGACCGCCACATAAAGTCCAAACATCACTTCCGGTGTCAAAAGCAACTCCAGCACCGGATCGGAAACATGGAAAACCGCGACATTGACAAAGATGGTCAGAAAAGCAGTCGCCAGGGTAGCGGCTGCCATCAGGAATGCCGAGACATACTTGAACAGTACCAGGTTGAAGCGGGACACCGGTAGGGAAGCAAGCAGCATCTCTTCCCGGCCGGCCCCGTCGTTGCCGAGAAAAAGCATGGAATAATTCGAACTGAGAATTATGATAATTAGTAGAATAATCTCCGGAGTCACACCGCCGAAACGGGTGACCATGGTCGAAATCGCTATACTGAGGATGAAGGGGAAAAGCAGGACCATACCCAGGATATGGTACCTTCCCACGCTGATGTCCTTTTTGATAAGCCTAAACATCGTTCCCCTCCGACGCCGCTAAAACCATGATCTCTTCGAGACTGGCCTTTTCGATGAGAACGCCCGAACCGAGCTGTCGGTCGGCGGCCTCTATGTCGGCAGTCAGGGCCTCGAAACCGAAAGCGGTCTTGCGCACACCCGAGAACAGAGACCGGTTTTCCGGAGTCAGCAGACCGGGATCCCCCTTGACGATCCCGTAGCGTTCGCAGATCGAATCTTTCGCGTCGGAAAAAACCAGCTCGCCATCGAGGATGAAGGTCAGATAGTCGGCGATTTTTTCCAGATCGGAAGTAATGTGGGTCGAAAACAGGATGGACTTCTTCTCGTTCTGCAGCACGCTGTAAAGCAGGTCGAGCAACTCCCGCCTGAATACCGGATCCAGCCCGGAAGTCGGTTCATCCATGATGATCAGGTCGGCACCATGGGAGAGGGCGACTGCAATGGCCGCTTTCATGGTCATGCCCCTCGAGAACTTGCTCATCCGCTTGCGGAGCGGAAGGCCGAAGCGGCCGACAAGATCCTGAAACATCCCCTCATCCCAACCGGAATAGAAGGGCGCTATTAGATTTCTGAACTGCTTCAGATTCAAATGATCGTAGTAGTTCGGATTGTCATAGACGAAACCGATGCGGCTTTTGATCGCCACACTGTCGTTTTCGTGCTGTTTTCCAAACAGCCGGATGCTCCCACCGTCGCTCCGGATCAGGTTCATCAGCAGTTTGATAATCGTCGTTTTTCCCGCTCCGTTGGGACCGATCAGTCCCATGACGTATCCTTCAGGCAGCTCGAAAGATACATCCCGCAGTGCAAAATCGCCGTATTGCTTGGACAGATTTCTGACTTCGATCACTGGCTGCATATCCCTACTCCTCTTCATAGAGTAAATTGAGCATTTTCCTGAGCTCCCCGAGGGCGATTCCGAGCTTTTTCGCGTCTGTCACTGCGTCGCTCAGCTTGTCCTCGATACTTTTCATTTTCTTTTCCTGAAGAAGCGACTTGTTCTGCATGGCCACGAAGCAGCCCTTGCCGCCGACCGAGTCGACGAATCCTTCCTTGATCAGCTCGTCATACGCCCTTTTGGTAGTAATGACACTGATCTGAAGATCGCGGGCGAGGGCACGGATCGACGGCAGTTCATCCCCTTCTAGCAGATCTCCGGAAAGGATCTGCGCTCTGATCTGTTTGCATATCTGCTCATAGATCGGATCTGAAGATGCGTTGGAAATCAGTATTTTCATTTATCTTTCCAATCGGCAATCGTTATTATTGTTATTACTGTTATTACTGTTATTATCGTATATACTGTATATATTCTACCGCAAAGTTGTATCTCTGTCAAGTTATTTATTGAAGTATGAAACCGGGAGGGAGGGAAATACAAAAAAAACCGGCCGAAGCCGGGCTGAAAATGCAGGTTCTTTTCCCTTTACAGCGCCCCATCAAAACTCCACGATACTGGGGGAGGATCAGGGTTTCAAAACAGCCAATCGAGCAGAAAAAGCCAACCCGTTCTCGGACTGGCCTGCTCCAAATTCCACCTTCCTAACCGGTGATGATCCGTTTCCGGATACTCAGAATAGACTAGCGAGAATCCCCCCACCAGATAGTCAAACGCAATCTAAAGATCATCCTCCACGCTCCGCTTGCCACGGCCCCTGCCGTGAGTTTGCTCCTGCATCGCTCCCCCGAGCGTATCCACGCGGCGGGCGGATTTCAATCGATCCGCCCCGGCACCGCCACCTGCCACATCGCCACCTCCGGAGGATCGAGTGTGATCGAGTAGAGTTTCGTTCCCGGATAGATGTGGAAGCGCAGCTTCACGTAGAACTCCATCGGCGACAAGTCCGGATACCGCCTCCGGCGTTCTTCGTTCACTGCGGGCCAGCCGGCGGACCCATTCCACGACAGCACGCCGTCGAGCGCATCTTCCCGAATCGGATCGCAATCTTCCACGCTGTACCCGGGAATCGGCTCGCCAGTATCCTCCAGAAGTTCGTAGCACAGCTGTCCGGCCGCAGCGTCCACGTTGACCCTCACCTCTCCCCCGGCTGCCTGGCGAAATCGATGCGTCGTCAGCAACCCCGGAGCATAGGAATCCGCCTCGATCCCGACGTACCCGTCCGGACGCAGCACCGCCACCCCCTTGCCCCACGACTTCTGACCGGCGTACGGAACCCCGCCCAGTTGAGCGGCGCGGCCATTGTGCGTCAAACTGCACGCCCCATAGAAGAACCACAGCTGCCCGTCGTGCAGAATCGGCGCATCTGCATAGACCATCCCCCAGTCCCAGGCACCCGCCTCCCCGCGCGGAATGAACGGCTCCCGGTAGCGCGTCCAGGCGACCGTGTCTCGACTGACCGCCAGCTGGCTGTCCACGACCCCGTCTACTCGCGCCGGCAGGGCGCCGGGGCCCGATTCCGCCCCCCAGTACTGCTCCGGATCATCGATCCCGTACGGCTCCGCCAGATCAGTCAAAAAGGCGTGGAGCATGAGGACGTGCAGCCCTCCGTCCGTCCGATTCGCCAGGTCGAAGCCGGCCGCGTAGAACTCGGTGCCCGGCGGATCGTCCAAATCCTGATCGATAACCGTGCGCAGCCCGGACCAGCGGAGAAAGTCCCGACTGTCGCGGCGCCCCAGCACGCGGGTGCGCCGCCCCGAACCCCGCTGCGAGTAGTACACGTACGGCGCATCTGGATCGATCACGCCGCCGAAACTCTCGGCAGGAGAGCCGAAGTTGAAGAGCATCTTCTGCTTGCCATAGTCACCGGGCGGATACGGCTGCCAGTCGCAACCATCCCTGGAATGGAACGCCCGCCACACCGACTCGCCGTCCTCCCCCGTGCCGGTCGGCTTGTTGTCGATCCGCTTCCAGCGATACGCTTCATCCTCCTCGTGGGGATCCCACAGAATGGACAGACCGCCCGGAGGGCAGTTGGTGATATTGTTCTCCCGGCTCCCCTCCCATTCGACCAGTCCCAAACAGGGGCGTTGCCAATGCATACCGTCGTCCGAGTCGAGCGCGCACAGCAGTTCCCTGCCCCCGATCCAGACCCGGTAATACAGACGAAAACGCCGGTTTTCCTCGTCGTAAATCGCCCCGGCGAACTGCCCCCCCTCCGCCTCCCAGGGTTGGTCCAGCGGAATATCCAGAGGCCGGTCGACCGTCAGCTTCCGCGGCCGGTTGAGAACGCGGTGCGCCCCGATCATCGACTCGACGAAAAAATCGTCGATAAACAGCTGCTTCCCCGGATGCTTTTCCATGCTATTGCACTCCTGTCTGTGGCTATTCGAATTGGCGCGGCTCTTGTGAGACCCGCGCAACCATCTCATTCACATAGACCCCGAACCATCCCGACGGAAAGCTCTCTCGCTACATCGAGATCTCGGCAAGACGCTCAGGGGCACAGGCGGTCTGTTCGAGGGTGCCGGAATGCACCGGATCGCCCTGCGGTTCGAAGTTCATATACCCGGGATAGTCGACAGAGCGCAACATCCGCAATAACTCCCGCCACTGAATCTCGTCTCCTGCGGCCAGCGGCGGAAAGTGGTCCCTGCCCTCCCTGAATCCGTGCAGGTGAATGTGGCGGAGACGATGGCCGCACAGCTTGAGGACCCGGGTCGGTCCTCCTGAAAGGCTCATCGGATTCACCCCGTTCTCGTCGCGCACGTGGCCGATGTCGAGAATCATGCCCACCTGCGGATGGTCCAGCGCGTCGAGAAAGCGCACTCGATCTTCGACGCTCACACCCTCGTGCGTGAAGTTTTCCACGGTAACGACTGCATCCGTCCCCTCGACGTGTCGAGCCAGTTCCTCGTACGATCTAACAACGACCGCATCGGCAGCCTGAGCGTGCGATCCCCAAACTCTGCCTCCCAGTTCGAGCATGGTGTCGATCTGTCGCCGACAAAAATCCACCCGCTCCAGCCGTTTCGCCTCGGTATCGAGATCCGAAAAATGCGTCCTGTGCGCATGGTACGCCCCTATCTCAATTCCGTGTTCTCGACACGCTTTCCCGATGATCTTCATCGACCCTCCATCGGTCATGTCGAACTGTTCGGGACTTTCGAGCAGTTCGATTCTGCGAAACCTGTGTCGGGCCAGCTCCGCAAGTGCACTTTCCCCCAGAGGCCGGTACCCGTGGAAGACCAGAGTCGATATCGACAGGCGACTCCTGATCTCTTCTGCCGTGTAAAAAGAACCGTCGGCGTTCATATGCTTATGCTCCCGATTTTAGTGAACAGCCCCAAGTAGCCTGGAATGAGCGAGGATTCCTTCAACCCACCGGCGCCCAAGATAGCACGATGGCAGGAGAGAGGCAAGAATCCGCTCCCAGAGACGATTTCTCTTGCCTTTCCTCTCCCTCGGCCCCCCCTACAAAATGTTACAATCGCGTTACAAAAATCCTACAGACATTCTCCCCTTTCCCTCTTAGCTTTTAAAACAAGAATACACCAGTTAGCGCAGTAAAAACCGAATCATTTTTTTACCTCTTTCCCCAAATCCGACACATGTCTCTAAAAAAAATGGCGCGCCTCTTACCCCTGCTGTTCGCGATCCCGCTGCTCGCTATCGGCCTGTTCTACGTTCCCGCCGAATTCCCTTGCCGCATTGAGATGTCCGGCAAGATCGTTCCCCACAGAGAATGGTTCCTGATCCGCGGCGAGGACGGACAGATGGTTTCCACCCTGCGCGACCATCTGCGCGGCACAGTGGACGGATTCGAGGTGGCCACCTTCGAACGAGCCGACAGAGTGGCGTTCAAAAGACACTCTCTCTTCATCCCCGGAACCGCCATCGCCGCCGGAGATACCGTAGGCAAAATCGACTCGCGCGAACTGGAGCGCCAGTGGAAGCAGCTTCGTGGAGAACTGACCGTAGAACTGGCCGCCCTGGAGATGGATTCCGCCGGAGACGAACCAGCGGCGCTCAGAGAAGCGCGGCTGGAACTCGACTACGCCCGATTGCAGGAGACGTATCAGGAAAAACAGGTCGAGCGCGTAAACGCCCTGCTGCAGCGGGAGGTGGCGACCCCGATCGAACTGGAAACGGCCGAAAACGCACTCGCGCTGAGCGGCATCCGCATCGACATCGCCGCGGCCCAGCTGAAAATCGCCTCGACCGGAGCCCGCGAGCAGGAACAGGACTGGCGACGCGCCCGCATCGAAGCGCTCCGGGATGAACTGAAACTCTTCGCCGCCCGCCTGGAAGACGCCGTCATCACCGCTCCCTTGAACGGACGAATCGCCGCCGTCGCCAGCGGGGACACGCTGGCCGCCATCCAGGACACCGCCAGCTACGTCATCCTCCTGCCCGCCCGCTGGAGCGACCGCGGCTATTTGGCCCCGGGCCAGCAAATCGAAATCCAGGTCGACGGCAGGCAGGAGACCATCACCGGCGCCATCAAAGAACTCGGCCATACCGCCTTTGCGTTCAACGGCAAACAGTTTTTCAAAGTCAAAGCGATAATCACCGACGACTGTGGACAGCTGGCACCCGGTCTCGTGGTGCGCTGTTCGATATCGACCGATCCCCTGGAGCCCTGGGAATTTGTCCAGAGAGAATTCGCCCTGTAGGCATTCGGATCGATTCTTAAAAAAAGACAAAAGACAAATGGACCGCCTCGAATACAAATACCTCGTACCGACCGAAGAACTCTCCCGCCTGCGCCAGGTGCTGGCACCCTTTGTGGAGACCGATTCCCACATCGACCCGGAGCGGGGAGAGTACACCGTTCGCAGCATCTACCTGGATACCTGCGCTCTGGATTATTACTACCAGAAACTATCCGGCATCCAGCACCGCCGGAAGCTCCGCATCCGGGGCTACGATCAGCAGTTGGACGACTCGCAGGTATTCCTGGAGATCAAGCGCAAAAACGATATGGCGATCTCCAAAGCCCGGGCGCTGCTCCCTTTTCGCCAGACCGGCAGGTTCCTGACCAACGGAGCCATCGATCATTACTTCGGCAATACCAGGGATCGCCGCGATGCGCGCAGCTTCCTCTATCACCTGCACCGCTACTCCCTGCGTCCGGTTGTCCTCGTCACCTACGACCGCGAGGCGTTTTTCCGCAGCTACGACGACTCGGTGCGCATCACCTTCGACAAGAATCTGCGCAGCTCCCCTTTTCCCAATCTGAAAAATCTCTACAGCGAGCGGGGCATGCTCCATTCGCTATCCGGGAAATTCGTCCTGGAAGTGAAATTCTCCGACGGCATTCCTCTCTGGCTCAAAACGATCATACGCGACTTCGGCCTGGAGCGCAGAGCCGTCTCAAAATACGCCATCTCCCTGGAAAGACATCGCATTCCACAGCGCTCTTCCAGCCGTGCGACCTTTGCCTTTTCCCCCTCTTTCCGCATGGGCGAACGCCGGCCCGTGGCGATGGAGGAAACCCGCTACCGGTTGGCCGCCGGTTAGGCAAAATCCAGAAATAAACTGACGCTTTCAAAGCATCCGCTGACCCGGAAAAACACAGACTAACGATCGATTAATTTCCGGACGGAAACTCAGTAGAAACAACAGAGAAAGAACCAATCTCATGACCAATTTTCAGGATCTACAGGGTCTCCTCACCCTTTCACTCAGCATCGACCAGGTCGTCAAAAATATGGTAGTCGCCCTGGCCTGCGGCCTGCTCATCGCCCTCTTCTACGGCTGGATCACCGGACGCCCCGCCCATTCGCGCACCTTTGTCAGCTCGCTGATCGCCCTGTCGCTGATCACCGCCGTGGTCATCATGGTCGTCGGCAACAACCTGGCGCGCGCCTTCGGTCTGGTCGGAGCGATGTCGATCGTCCGCTTTCGCACCGCCGTCAAAGATGTCCAGGATATCGTCTTCATCTTCTTCAGCCTGGCCATCGGCATGGCTGCCGGCGTCGGCCTGGCCGCCGTCGCCTTTATCGGCACCACTGTTATCGGCCTGGTGCTCACCGCCATATCCCACATCCAGCTGTCCGTACAGCAGCAGCGAGAATACCTGCTGCAGCTCTCCTACCAGACATCCGATTCAGACCAGGCATCCTATCTGCCCCTGCTCGAACAGTACTGCCGACGCCACCAGTTGATCAACGTCAAATCCTTCGGAGAGGACGATCTCCTCGACCTCTCCTTCTACATCCGCCTGCGCGACCAGGATCGCAGCAACGAACTGATCAGCGCCCTGAGCAGAGCCGAGGGAGTGCAAAACGCCAACCTCTTTCTCGACGAAGAATACAGCTAAGGAACCGCAAGGAAATAAATGGCCCATTGGGACCGATGAATCACCGAGAATATAGCGAGAAAAATGGCCCAATTATTAAAGTCGAGTTCCTAACGCATCAACCACAAAGGAATGACGAAATGTTGCGACTCAATTTACTCCTACCAATCGCGCTGATTCTGTTCGCCCGCACGACCCTGGTCGGCGCCGCAACAGACCTGCCCGAGAGCATGTATATCTCCGACGACGGGAGGATGCTCCTCCAGGGAGACCGACCTTCCTCGGGCCTCTACGACGAGACCGTGCTGCGCACCATCGAACTCAACTTTACCCAGGAAGACTTCTGGGAACAGATGACCGCCAACTACGACTCGGAGGAAAACATCCCCGCCGATCTGGTCCTGGACGGAGAGACCTACCCGGATGTCGGCGTCCGCTTCAGAGGGAACACCTCCTACTCGCGAATCGGCGATTCCCAAAAAAAATCCTTCAACCTCGAAATCGACTTCACCGACGACGACCAGAAGTTGATGGGCTACAAAACCCTGAACCTGAACAACGCCGCCAGCGACCCCACATTCATGCGCGAAATCCTCTACTTCGACGCGGTGCGCCGCTACACAGTCGGCTCCAAGGCGAGCTTCGTCAAGCTGCTCATCAACAGCGAAAACTGGGGCCTGTACGTCCACGTGCAACAACTCAACTCCGACCTGCTCGAGGAGTGGTTCCCCGACAATGACGGCATCCGCTGGAAGGCGGGCATGAATATTGGAGGAGGAACGCTACCAGGAGGTCAGCTTCCGCCCGGAGGAACAATCCAATTGCCCCAGACTTATGAGGAATGGGCTGCCAGCGATTTCGCCAGGGATCTCGACGGCGACGGACAGATCGCCAGGGCCGATTATCAGATCTTTCTCAATCGTCAGAATGATCTCAACCGTCCGCCTCCCGGCGAAGGCCAGCAGCCACCGACCGACGGACTGCTTCCCCCTCCTACATTCGATGAGTGGCTGGCCAGCGACCAGGCGACCGATCTCAATAGCGACGGCCAGATCACCGAAGACGACTACCGACTCTTCCTCCAGCAACAACCCTCTTTGCCTGGGGCCCCGCCGCTCGTCGCCGGAAAACTCCAGCAGCGGCAACCCGGAGGCCAGCGTCCTGGAGGCCAGTTTCCCGGAGGGACTGGAGGGGTAGGGATGTTCCCCGGCGGCGACACCGCCCTGATCTGGTTGGGCGAAGATCCGATCGTATACGAAGCCGCGTACGAACTGAAGAGTTCCGGCACCGACGATCCCTGGTCCCCCCTGATCGCCGCCTGCAACGTGCTCAACAACACGCCGCTCGACCAGCTCGCCGATGACGCAGAGAAAGTCATGGCCGTCGACCGCTGGCTCTGGTTCCTCGCGGTGGAAAACATATTCACCGACCAGGACAGCTATCTGACTAAAGGAGCCGACTACCAGCTCTACGGGGAATCCGAGACCGGCCGCGTCCATCCGCTGGAGCACGACGGCAACGAGTCGTTCTCCGCCAGAAGCACTGATCTGAGTCCGTTCGAGGGAGAAGATAATCCGGATCGCCCCGCGATCGGCCGACTCCTCTCCGTCCCCGTCCTGCGCCAGCGCTACCTGGCACACGTGAGAACTATCGTGGAGGAATCGTTCGACTGGAACATCCTGGCCCCGAAGATCGCCGCCCACCGGGCGCTGATCGAAACAGAGGTGGAAGCCGACCCCAAAAAGCTCTACACCCACGCTGAGTTTATAACCGGCCTCTCCGAACTCGAAACCTTCGTCAACACGCGCCTGGACTACCTTCTCACCCATCCTGAGATCGCCCAGCAGGCGCCCGACATCCTTTCCGTCGAACGCACAGATCCCACCACCTCGGCCGCCGGCAAACTCGCCCAGTCCGAACTCCCGAGCGGAACCGTGAGAGTGACTGCAGAAATCGGAGGTGCAGTCCCCGCCGATCAGCTCCTGCTCCACTATGCCACCGGCATCACCGGCCCCTTCACCAGCCTCCCCATGTTCGACGACGGTGAACACGAAGACGGCGCTGCAACAGACGGCCTATTCGCCGCCGAAATCCCCTCCTTACCCACCGGCAGCCTGGTCCGCTACTACGTCGAAGCCCGCGCCACCGACGGCACCGCCGCCTTCTCTCCACCCGGCGCCGAACACGACGTCTTCACCTACCAGGTGGCCGCGCGCATCGCCACCTCCACCTCCGTGGTCATCAATGAGCTGATGGCCGACAACGACGGCGTTGTCCAGGACCCGCAGGGGGACTACGACGACTGGATCGAACTGCACAACACCAGCCTCCAGGAAGTCGACCTCTCGGGCAGCTACCTGACCGACCGCAAGGACGACCTGCGCAAATGGACCTTCCCCGAGGGAACCGTTCTGTTCCCAGGTGCCTACCTGATCGTCTGGGTCGACGAAGACGGAGGAGACGAACCCGGTCTGCACGCCAACTTCAAACTCTCCAACGGCGGTGAAGAGATCTATCTGGTCGACACCGACGATCAGGGCAACGCCATCCTCGACCACGTCCTCTTCGAAGCCCAGGAGACGGACATCTCCTACGGCAGAACCCCGGACGGCACCGGCGACTTCGCCTCGCTGAACTGGCCCACTCCAGCCTCCTCTAACCTGGTCCCGACCGACGTTTCGATTGCAGCTACAGACGCCCTTCCCGAGCGTTTCAGTCTGGAGCCCAACTATCCCAATCCGTTCAACAGCGGCACAGTAATCAGCTTTGCACTGCCGACAGGTGGAGATGTCGAACTGGCCATCTTCAATCTGGTCGGCCAGAAAGTGGCAATCCTGGCAGAAGGAGCATATCTCCCGGGCGCCTACGAACTGCACTGGGACGGCCGCAGCAACGCGGGCGATGAATTGGCCACCGGCGTCTATCTCTATCGCCTGCAGGCCGGTTCACAGGTGCAAACCCGCCGTCTGCTGTTGCTGCGATAAGGTAATATTTCCTAATAGACGCTAACATCTCTCCTCTGCGGGAGGCCGGAGCCATCTTCCGGTCTCCCGTTTTTTTCGAATAAACTCCGATCAGTTTGTTTTTACTTTACGTAATATTACAAAGTTAATTTTGCAGACGATAGCACGAACCCCGAACTCCCGGCCCATTTACCGCATCCATTTACAAAAAGTTACAATTCTCAACACAACTCCCACAGACTTTTCCTCCGCAGAGGCCGATATTTTATTCCAGAACCGAAACATATATTTGACGACACCCTGTAAAACAATGGGTTTTCACTGTAGGAGGGATAAATAAATGAAGGCACGATATGCACTTATCGCCCTGCTGACCTGTGGCATCGGCCTCGCCAGCCTGGCCGAAGCCCAGCGCGGCAAACGCGGCAAAATGCGCCGCGGCGCAATGAATATGACCGAGGAACGGAAAGCGGAGTTCCAGACCCACCGCCAGCAGCTGATGGCAGAAGGCCAGTTGGGTATCCGTCTCCAGGGCCGCACCCCGTTGTTCGCGGAGCTCGAACTGACCGACGAGCAGAAGGAGTCTCTCCAGGCGCTGCGCGAGTCGCACCGCGAGGAGATGCAGGCCCGTCGCGAAACCGGTGAACGCCCCACTGAAGAAGAGATCGCGGCCTTCCGCCAGACCCACCAGGAAGCGCTCGCAGACATCCTCGATGAAGAGCAACTCGCCAAACTCGAAGAACTCAGGGCTCAGCGCCAGGAGAAAGCGGGAGAGCGGGAAGGTCGCAAGCGGTTCGGCAAGAGGCGCGGCGGCCGTCGCGGCGGGGGCGGAGCGGGTCCCCTCCAGGCGCTCGAGCTGACCGACGAGCAGAAGGAACAGGTCAAAACGGCGATGCAACAGCTTCGCGAGGAGATCGGTCCGGAAGTTGAAGCGATTCGCGAAAAGGTGCGCAGCGGTGAGTTGACCCGGGAAGAAGCCCGGACGGCGATGCAGGAGATCCGCGGCGAGCACCAGGGTGTCCTCACCGATATCCTCACCGACCAACAGAAGGAACTGCTCGAAGAGCTGAAAGCCCAGCGCCAGGCGCGCCGCGAAGCCGCCGGTCTGGACGAAGAGACGACTCCGGAAGCTGCGGCCAAGAAGGCCGCCATCGAGACCCAGAGCTGGGGCAGCATCAAAAAGAACCTCACCAAGTAGATTCGCGCGGCCGATCGAGCCGCGATTCTGGCGCCCGGACAGAAGATCGTCCGGGCGCTTTCTCATTCCCCTTCAGCCCGTGACATCGGCGTCAAACGTCGAGTTCACCGAATTACACTGGATTCCGCGCGGCTCCAGGACCTCATCTGTTTGGAAAAAAACATCCGCCTCCCGCCAGCTCGTCGATCAGCACCCCGCACTCCCTCAGCAGCAGTTCCTCCGCCTCTGGTGCCAGAATCGCCGCCGCCGACCCGTACCCTCCGCGCGGATACTCCTCCGCACCGGGGATATACGACAGATACAGCAATCCTTAAATATTTGTGCAATTTTCATGGCCTTTTTATGTTGATGTAGAACGAATTGCTCATTGATATCGGCTTAGCTCAGAGGAGACGAATGATGTCCTTAGCCTCCTTGGATTCCT